>WNGJ01010975.1_pt1 | contig 15551 bp, 19 predicted proteins | sample 5400611 | NCBI WGS metagenome assembly WNGJ01 (sample SAMN13153375, study PRJNA577476) | soil metagenome | isolation source: 40 cm soil or saprolite under Garry oak tree replicate 1 | place: USA:California | collected 2016-06-15
GGGGGCGCTAGGTGCGACTCATCTTTATTCATGGTCCACCGGCGGTAGGGAAGCTGACCGTGGCCCGTGAGCTCGCCGAGCTGACCGGTTTGCCACTCTTCCACAATCACCTTGCCGTTGACGTGCTGACTCCGCTGTTCGAGTTCGGCAGCGCGTCGTTCGTGAAGCTCCGGGAGCTGATTTGGCTGAGCGTGTTCCAGGAGGCCGCCAAAAACGACGTGTCGCTGATCTTCACCTTCGCGCCCGAGCGCACGGTGCGGCCGTCGTTCATTCAAGACACCATCACGACCATCGAGACGCGCGGTGGCGTCGTGCACTTCGTGCGCCTTACGTGCGATGCGGGCGAGATCGAGCACCGGTTGACGAGCCCCTCGCGCGCCGAGTTCGGCAAACTGCAGTCGCCCGACCAATACCAGACGCTTACGCGCGCCGGCGCGTTCGACTACCCGGAGCTGCCGGCCGGCCTGACGATCGATACCGGCGCCGTCAGCCCGCGCGAGGCCGCGGTGGCCATCCGCTCCTTTCTGGCACGGGAGGCGGCGGGCACCCGCTAGGGTCGCTATCTTTTTCTCATGCGTCTCATCGCCGTACTCGCCGGGCTGGCCGGGCTCGCCCTGTCGGCCCCTCCGACTGGCTACCGCATCCTGGTCGCGAGCGAATCGGGCGACATCGTCACCCAGCTCACCTGGGACGGGACGTCGCTGGCCGTCGCCAAGGTCGTGCCGGTCGGCATCATGCCCGCCGATATCGACGGCCCGCACAACGTGGCGGTCGCCCCGGATGGGTCCGCCTGGTACGTGACGATCGCGCACGGCACGCCCTACGGATCGCTCTGGAAAATGAGCGCGGGCAGCGACACCCTGCTGGGCCGGGCTCCGGTCGAGATGTTTCCCACGACGATCGGGTTGACGCCCGACGGCGCGCTGGCGTTCGTCGCCAATTCCGATTTCCACGGCGATCACCCGCGCATGAACGTCGTCACGATCGTGCAGACCGCCACGATGACGCCGCTCACCAATCTTCCGGCGTGCGACATGCCGCACGGCGTGAAGGCCAATCACGCCGGGACGCTGGTGTACGTGTCGTGCATGAACTCGGATGAAATCCTCGAGATCGACCGGCAGAGCTTCCGGATTCGCAGGCGGCACAAGACGGCAGAGGGCATGCCTGGGGCCGGGATGCCGATGCATGCCGTGGCATCCGGTCCGCCGCAGCACGACTGCATGCCGACGTTCGTCTCGGTTTCGCCGGACGACCGGCGGCTGTACGTCGCGTGCAATCACGGCAACACGCTGCAGGTGCTCGATGCCGGATCGCTCGAGCTGGTGCAGGAGATCCCGGTGGGCACGGGCGCGTACAACGTCGAGCCCTCCGCCGACGGCCGGTGGGTGATCGTGACCAACAAGAAGGCGCAGAGCGTGTCGCTGGTCGATGCGCAGAGCCTGACCGAAGTGGTCAAGATCCCGACGTCGAAGCCGCTGCCGCACGGCGTCGCCTATTCGCCCGATGGGCGCTGGGCGTTCATATCGCAGGAGAGCGTCGGGATCGATCCCGGCGCCGTGGATGTCATCGATCTCACGACGCGGGCGCGTGTCGCCAGCATCCCGATTCCCCGGCAGCCGACCGGCATCACGATCCTAAAGGCCCCATGATCCATACCACCACCGTCTCGCTCGCGCCCTCTGATGTGCTGGCGCGCGCGCAGCAGTTCTTCGCCGAGCGCGTTCCCAATGCGGCGGCATTCGTGGAGAAGGTAGGGGCCACGTTCGTGACGCTGCGCGGCCAGGGCGGCGAGGAGATCGTGATCAGCGCCTGGGACGACAAGGAAAAAGGCGTCACGCGCGTGCGCGCCTCGACCTTGTTCTTCGATCAGGCGCTGGACCGGTTCCTCTCGACACTGCCGCTCGCGTCGCAGGTGGAGGTGGCATGACGGCGGTCGGCGAGCGCTACGCGGTGCGAGTGATGGTGACGCCGGCGTGGGAGCAGGTGCCGGTGCAGGTCGATGACGCGACGACCGTCGCCCAGCTGAAGCATCAGGCGCTGAAGGCCGCGCTCAAAACGACGGAGAACGAGCAAGGCTTCATCGTGAAGTTCCGTGGTGCGCAGGTCCTCGACGAATCCACAACCATGCGGGTACTCGGTGCCGTGCCGAACGCCCCGTTCATCGTGCTGCCGGGCCGGCGGCAACCGGTGCGGTGAGCACCGCCGCTTTCACGCGCGCCGTCACGATTTTCGCGGTCGGGTTCTTACTGCTCGACGCGGTGCTGTTCGGATTGGTGGGCCGCTTTGTCTGGGCCTCGGTCTGCGCGGGCGCCGCCGTTCTCGTGGTGCTGGGGTGGCGCCGCTATCGCCGCGCGATGGCCGAGCTGGCCGACGCGCGCCGCGAGATGAAGCAGGAAGTGGAGTCGCTGCGCCAGCTGCTGCACACCCGCCGCCAGAATTAGGTGTCCACCGCAGTCGTCTGGAATCCGGCGTGCCGGCATCACTACGGCGGCGCCGGGCATCCCGAGCGCCCGCAACGCTTCGAGGTCGTGCTCGAGGCGCTACGGAGCCCCGAGCTGGCGGCGCTCATCTCGTGGGTCGAGGCGCCGGCGGCGACTCGCGAGGCTATCGAGCGTGTGCACCCCCCGGAATACCTCGACCTGCTCGAAGCGCTGGCCGGGCGCGGCGGCGGTGCCCTCGATGCCGACACATTCCTCGGGGCCCGGAGTCTGGAGAGCGTGCTGGCGTCGGCGGGCGTCGCGTTGGCGGCGGTCGAGCAGGGCCTCGCATCCGGGCGCGCGTTCGGCATCACGCGCCCGCCCGGTCATCACGCGCTCGCCGCGCGCGCGATGGGGTTCTGTTTCCTCAACAATGTCGTGCTGGCTGCGCGCCACGCGCAGGCACTCGGCTGCGCGCGCGTGCTGATCGTCGATTGGGACGTGCACCACGGCAACGGCACGCAGGCGCTGGTGGAGCACGACGCTTCGATTCGTTTCGTCTCGATGCATCAGTACCCGTGGTATCCGGGCACCGGAGCCGCGGAGGAGCGCGGCGTCGGCAACGTGTTCAACATTCCGCTGCCCGGCGGGCTGCCGCGCGCCGTCTACGCGCGCGACTTCCTCGCCGGCGTCGATGCGGCGCTCGCGCAGTGGAGTCCCGACATGCTGCTCATCTCCGCGGGATTCGACTCGCTCGCAGGCGATCCGCTCGGTGAGTTCACGCTCGAGCCCGACGACATCGTCGACTGGACCGAAGCGCTGCGCGCGCGAATGGGAACGCGTCCCGTCGTCGGCGTGTTGGAGGGCGGCTACCGGCTCGATCTGCTCGCGGCCGGTGTCGTGGCGCACGTGCGCGCGCTATCTTGAGTTTGTGACAGTCACCAGCGTCCCCCAAGCCTCGAAAAACTGGCCGGCGAGCATCTACCGGCGGCCGGACGGCACGCTCGAGCAGGACTTCTCCCCGGCGCGCATCCGCGAAATCGTGCAGAGCGGGGACGGGGAGCTGTGGGTCGACATCGACAGCACGAACATGCTGCAGCACGCGTTGCTCGAAAAAGTGTTTGCGTTCCACCCCTTGTCGATCGAAGACACGCTGTCGCCCGGCACGCGCGTCAAGTTCGAGGAGTACGACCGCTACGTCTTTGTCGTGATGGCGGTCGTCCGTTTCGACGAGGGCACGCCCGAGCCGTACGATCTCTCCACGTCGAACCTGTATTTCTTCCTCGGCAAGAACTTCCTGGTGACGGTGCACGCGTTGCCGTCGCAGAGCGGCGCCGTCGTGCACGAGCGCTTGTTGCGCAATCCCGACCTGCTCGCGCGGGGCGCCGAGATGACGATGCACAACATCATCGATCAATCGGTGGACGCGTACTTCCCACTGGTCGAAGACCTCAACGTCATGGTGGACGGGCTGGAGGAGCGGCTGTTCGAGAAGTTCGACCCGCAGCTGATTCACGAGATCTTCAAGGCGAAACGCGCGGCGTTCTCGCTCCGGCGACACGTCGGCCCGCTCCGCGAGGTGCTGAACATCCTCACCAACCGGCCCTGCGGCTTCATTCGCCAGGACACGCAGCTGTACTACCGCGACGTGTACGACCACACGATTCGCATCGTGGAGTCGATGGACACGGTGCGCGATCTCCTGGCGGGCGTGCTCGAGACCTATCTGTCGCAGACGTCGAACCGCCTGAACACCGTCATGAAGCAGCTGTCGATCGTGGCCACGATTGCGCTGCCGCTGATCGTCATCGGCGGGATCTTCGGCATGAACTTCAGCCAGATGCCCTTCACCCACAATCCGTACGGCTTTTACGGCGCCCTCATCGTGATGGCGGTGACGTCCGGCGTCACCATGTGGTGGCTCAAGAGGAATCGATGGATCTGAAGCTCCACGTCGAGCAGTGCTCCATCTCGACGCGCCATCCCTTCGCGATCGCCCGTGGCTCGACGAACGGATACAAGCGCGCCTGGGTGCGGCTGGTCGATGGCGACGGCCAGGAGGGATGGGGCGAGGCGGATCCCTCGTCGTTTTACGGCGAGAGTCTCGAAACGGTACTCGCGGCGTTCGGGAAGCTCGCCGCGCACCTGCCGCGTGACCCGTTCGATCTCGAGGGGGCGGAGGCACGCTGGGCGCAGGTCGTGCCGAAGAACTGGGCCGCCCGTGCGGCGCTGTCGGCGGCGCTGCACGATCTCGTGGGCAAGAAGCTGGGGCAGCCGCTGTGGCGGCTGTGGGGGCTCGATCCCGCCAAGGCCCCGATCTCGTCATTCACGATCGGTCTCGACACGCCGGAGAAGATCCGTGCCAAGGTGCGCGAAGCGGACGCCTATCCGATTCTGAAAATCAAGCTGGGCACCGATCAGGACGAGGAGATTCTGCGTACCATCCGCGACGCGACCGACAAGCCGATTCGGGTCGACGCGAACGCCGGGTGGGACGTCAAGCGGGCCACGCAGATGATCCCGAAGTTGAAGGAATGTGGCGTCGAGTTTCTCGAGCAACCGCTCCTCCCCGACGATCTCGACGGCCTCGCCGAGGTGCGACGCGTCGCGGCCAAGCACCACCTGCCGGTGGTGGTGGACGAAAGCTGCCTCGTCGCCGCCGACATCCCGCGGCTCGCGGGCCGCGCCGACGGCATCAACATCAAGCTGGCCAAGTGCGGCTCGCTGCGCGAAGCGCTGCGCATGATTGCCACCGCGCGCGCACACAGCATGCTGGTCATGGTCGGCTGCATGATCGAGACGTCGCTCGGCATCACGGCGGCCGCGCACTTCACTCCGCTCGTGGATGCGGCCGACCTCGACGGCGCGGCCCTGACGGTGGACGACCCGTTCACCGGCGCCACCATCGATCGCGGCCAGATTCGGCTGCCGGCTGAGCCAGGACTCGGTGTGCGGCGGCGATGACATATGCGGCAGTCGTCCTCCCGGTCCCTGTAAACCGCTCCTACATCTACGAAGTCCCTGAAGCGCTGGCGGCGCGCGTCGTTCCCGGTGCGCGCGTCGTGGTGCCATTGCGGCGGCGCAGTGTTGTGGGGATTGTGACAGAGGTTGTCGGTCATCGGTCGTCGGTCGGAATCGACATCAAGCCGATTGCCGCTGCCCCAGACGACGAGCCCGCGATCTCACCGGCACTGCTCGAGCTGGGGCGGTGGATGTCGGACTACTACGGCGCGCCGCTCGGCCTCGCGCTGCGGGCGATTCTGCCGGGACCGCTCTGGAGCGTGGCGCGGCCGCAAGGCCCCGCGCCCCTCGAAGAACGGTTGCTGGTGCTCACCGGAAACGGGATGGAATCGTTGCTCGAGCGCGAGCGGCGCTTCAAGCGGGCACCCAAGCGGCGGGCGGTCTACGAGACCGTCGAAGCGCTGGGCGGCTCGGCCCCGGTCTCGCATCTCGTGAAGCAGCTCAACCTCTCGACCAGCGCGCTCGAGGGCCTGGTGGAGCAAGGGCTCGCCCGCATCGAGCGCGTGCCCGAGATGCGCGATCCGTTTGCCAGCCTTTCATCACCTCCACCACCTACACTCACCGAGGACCAGCGCCGTGTCGTGCAAGGGATCCTTGGCACCAACCTTCACCAACCTGCCTTACTGCACGGAGTCACGGGTTCAGGGAAGACGCTGGTGTACCTGGACGTGCTGCGCGTGCCGTCGTGCAGACGGGCAACGGGGCAATCCTGCTCGTTCCGGAGATCGCCCTGACGCCGCAGACGGTCGCAAGGGTGCGCGGCGTCTTTGGCGACAAGGTCGCGGTGCTGCATTCCGGGCTCTCGGACGGCGAGCGCGCCGATGCCTGGCGGGCGCTGCGCCGTGGTGAGCGGTTGGTCGCCGTCGGGCCGCGCTCTGCCGTCTTCGCGCCGGTGCAGCGGCTCGGCGCGATCGTCGTCGACGAGGAACATGAGCCGAGCTACAAGCAGGGGTCGGCGCCGCGCTATCATGCGCGGGACGCCGCCGCGATGCGCGCCCGGCTCGAAGGGGCGCGCCTGATCCTCGGAAGCGCCACGCCATCCTTAGAGAGTCTGCAGTCGGCGAGCGAGGGACGCGTCACGACGTTCACCCTGCCGGATCGCGTGGGGATGCGGCCGCTGCCGCCGGTCGAGGTCGTCGACCTGCGCAGCGCGCCCCGCATCGCTCCCGCGGAGGCGGGCGTGATCCCGTGGAGCGAAGCGCTGGATGTGGGCGTTGCAGGTGCGCTGGAGCGGGGCGAGCAGGTCATTCTCATGCTGAATCGCCGCGGCTTTGCGACGTTCGTGCAATGCCCCGCCTGCGGCAACGTGCCCGGGTGTCCGCAATGCGCCATCGCCCTCACCGTGCACCAGACCCCGCCGGCGATGCGCTGCCACTACTGCGGCCACGAAGACCGAATACCGAATACCTGCCTGGTCTGCGGCCACGAGACCCAGCGCCTCCGCGGCCTGGGGACGCAGCAGCTCGAGCATTTCCTGGGGCTGCGCTACCCGCGCGCCCGCATCGCGCGGATGGATCTCGACACGACCACGAGCAAATGGGCGCACCACCACATCCTCGAGCGCGTGGGGCGCGGCGAGGTCGACATCCTGCTTGGCACGCAGATGATCGCCAAGGGGCTCGACTTCCCGAACGTGACCGTCGTCGGGGTCGTGGATGCCGACACCGGGCTGCACTTTCCCGACTTTCGCGCGGGCGAGCGCACGTTCCAGCTTGTCGCGCAGGTTGCCGGGCGGGCCGGGCGGGGCCCGAAGGGCGGTCGCGTGTTCGTGCAGACGCGCGCGCCGGACCACCACGCCATTCGCGCCGCCGCCGCGCATTCGGTCTCGCAGTTTGCGGCGGCCGAGCTGCCCCTGCGAACACCTCCACATCCTCCATATCCTCCACATACGGGTTTGGTTCGCTTTGTCATGGCCACCGCCGACCACGCTCAGACTGCCGAGCTGGCCGAGCGCGTGGCGGCTTGGCTTCGACGCGCTTCGACGGAGCACCTTGACGGCGTGCTCACGGTGCTCGGGCCTGCGCCGTGCCCGCTCATGCGGCTCAAGGGAAAGTGGCGCTGGCACGTGCTCGTGAAGGCGGCGGAGCCGCGCGTGCTCGGCCGAGTGGTGCGCGCGTGGCGGGCGAAGGCGCATCGCGCCGTCAGCGTCGATCGCGATCCGGTTTCACTCTTGTGAAAGCCGATTCGGTGCGGGTATTTTGACCGGCCTGTGAATCGCCCCCGGTTTCAGTACCGACCACCCAACTTTGCCGCGCCGCCGTTAGCGGGCGCGCCCGACGCGCGATTCACACCCGCACCCGCCGACGGGGTCCTGCCCGACGGTTTTTTTTCGACCACGAACCTGCCGACATACGTCAAACTGCCGGGGGGGGGCTCATGGCGCCGGCCGCGGCTGCCGCGGATGGATTGCGTGATCGTGCGCAGCGCGGACGACCTCGTCACGACCGAGCCGCGGCGCGTGCGGCGCGGCGACAAGGTCGCCGTCGGAGCGGCGGAAGACGGCAGTGAAGGGATCTTCGTGCACGTCGAAGGGTTTCTCGGCGGGACGCGCAGCCCCAACGAGTTCCGCTTCATGGCCACGGAGGTGTCGCGCGAGCGGCCCGTGGACTACAGCGTGCTCGCGGAGCTGCTCGGGGAGGAGAAGCAGCGCGGCGGCAAGATCCTGTGGGTGATCGGTCCGGCGCTGGTGCATGCGCGCGCGCGCGAGGACATGATCTGGTTCATCGAGAACGGCTATGTGCACACGCTGTTCGGCGGGAACGCCGTCGCCGTGCACGATCTCGAGGCCGCGATCTTCGGCACGACGCTCGGGATGTCGAGCTCGGGAGAAAGCGTCGAAGGCGGGCATGGGCTGCACATGCGGGCCATCAATGCGATCCGGCGCGCGGGCTCGATCGAAAAGGCGGTGGGGCAGGGCATCGCCACGAGCGGCATCATGCACGCCCTGGTGACCCATCAGATCCCGTATGTGCTTGCCGGATCGATTCGCGACGACGGCCCGCTGCCGGACGTGATTCCCGATACCCTGGCCGCGCAGGACGCCATGCGTTCCCACACGGCGACCGCGACATTCGCCATTTTCGTGGCGACGGCGCTGCACGCGATCGCGGTGGGCAACATGTTGCCGGCGTTCGTGGATACGGGGGTGACGGAAGACATCCGGCCGCTCACGACGATCTGCGTGGATCAGACCGAGTTCGTCGTCACCAAGTTACGTGATCGTGGCACGCATCAGGCGTACGGCGTTGTCACCAATGCGCAGGATTTCATGCACGTCCTGCGCTTCTATGTGGAGCGATGGCAGCAGACGAGCCCGGTCCGGACTCCGGCCCCGTCTTCCCGCTAGCCCCTCCGGGGCCTGGTCAGGGCGCGGGGTGGGCCAAGCTGGCGGCGGCGGTCGAAACGCAGGTCCCGCCCGCCGAGATCGAGACGCTGTACGTCTTCCGGCCGATCAAGCGGGAAGGCAAGGAGTGGGGCACCGCGGTGGTGACGCGAAAGGCCGCCGATGGCCGGTTGCGCGTCTACACGGCGAAATACATGCTCGTGGTGCGCGGCAAAGAGCGCGGGCAGACGAAGATCGAAGTCGTCGAGGTCGCGCTGAGTCCGGCCGCAGTGTTGGCGAAGGTGATGGAGGCGATTGTGGACCGGGGCGGCGACACGGAGCCGCCGGTCGAGCTGGGTCCCGCGGTATGGTACGAGGGGAGGTAGTCGCGAGTTGATTGACTCACGCATGTTCATCCCGACCAAAGCCTTTTTGACCAAGGGCGTCGGCCGGCACAAGGAAAAACTCACCAGCTTCGAGATGGCGCTGCGCGACGCGCACCTCGCAAACTTCAATCTGGTGCGCGTCAGCTCGATTTTCCCTCCGCATTGTGAGTTGGTGGATCGCGAGGAGGGAATGAGCATGCTCAAGCCGGGGCAGGTCGTGTTCGCGGTGATCGCGGAGTCGGCGACGAACGAGCCCAGCCGGCTCGTGGCGGCTTCGATCGGCGTGGCGATGCCGGCGGATCCGTCGCACCACGGCTACATCTCGGAGCATCACAGCTACGGCCAGAACGAGTCCGTCTCCGGGGAATACGCCGAGGACCTGGCGGCCTCGATGCTCGCCACCGTCCTCGGCGTCCCGTTCGAGGCCGACCAGGCGTGGGACGAGCGCCGCGAGCAGTGGCTGCTCTCGGGCGAAATCGTCCGCACCATGAACGTGACGTCGACCGCCGAGTGCGGTGCCGACGCGCGCTGGACCACCGTCGTCTCCGCCGTCGCGTTCTGCGGCTAGGGCGCCCGGGTGGGCCCTGCCGTCGCGTTCGCCGCCGGCCTCCTGAGTTTCCTGTCGCCGTGCGTGCTGCCGCTCATCCCGAGCTATATCGGCTATCTGACCGGGATGACGGTGGAGGAAGTCGAACGGCGGCGCGGCACCGCAATGCTGCACGCCGTATGGTTTGTGGCCGGGTTCTCGCTGGTGTTCGTGCTGCTCGGCGCGGGGGCGTCCGCGGTCGGCCATCTGCTGCGCGACTATCAGGTGTGGCTCGGCCGGGTGGGCGGCGTGCTGCTCATTCTGTTCGGGATCTATCTTCTGGGTCTGTTGCGACCCGCGCTCCTCATGCGCGAATGGCGGATCGAGCTGGCGCGCAAACCGCTTGGCTATTTCGGCTCCGGCGTCATCGGGTTCACGTTTGGCGCGGCCTGGACGCCCTGTATCGGGCCGATCCTCGGCGGCATTCTGACGTTGGCGGCCACCCAGACGGGGTTGGGGCAGGGCATCGGCCTGCTCGCGGTCTACGCCCTCGGCCTCGCGGTGCCGTTCTTGTTGACCGCGCTGGCACTGGACCGGTTTCTGGTCTGGTTTCAGCGTTTCAGACCGTACATAGTATGGGTCGATCGGATCGCCGGCGGGATGTTGATCGTGCTGGGCATTCTTCTGGTCACCGACAGTTTTACGTTGCTGGCGGGCTATCTCCGCGGGCTGACGCCTGAGTTCCTGCGGGAGCGTTTATAGAACCTGCAGCGCCAGTGCGGGTACCCATTGCCAACCGCAGTAAGAGAGAGGACCCCATGAATCGGTCAGCGATTTTGGCGACTATCGCCGTCTTCGCATTGAGTGGCTGTCAGAAGGCGCAGGACCGGAGCCAGACGGCCGACTCGACGGCGCGCAATTTGACGCTCGCGCCCACGGAGTCGACGGCCCAGATGCACGACGTCCCGGCGAATCCGCCGGCAGCGGCGCCGCAGCCCGCCGCGCCGCCGCCCGTTACGCGGCCGCCGGTCACCCGCCGCCCGCCGCCGCCGGCGCCGCCCCCGATGGCGCGGCTCGCCGCCGGCACCCACGTGGACATGGCCGCGACTGATACGATTTCGTCGCGCACCGCCAAAGCGGGCGATGCGTTCACCGCCAGGGTGGTGGAGGACGTCCGGAACCCGGCGGGCCGCGTCGTCATCCCGGCCGGCTCGCTCGTCAACGGCACGATCAGCGACGTCAAACCGGCGCCCAATCCCAGCACGCCGGGGACCTTGACGTTGAGCGTTGCGAGCATCACTGTACGCGGCAAGTCGTACCCGATCGAAGCGTCGGTCGACTCGCTCGAGACGGTCCATAAGGGACGCGGAGTCACCTCGGGTGACGCGGCCAAGGTGGGAGCCGGGGCGGTCGCCGGCGCGGTCCTGGGTCGCATCCTGGGTGGGAATAAGAAGGGCACGATCGTCGGCGGCGTCGTGGGCGGTGCCGCGGGCGCGGCTGTGGCGAATCGGACCAAGGATTCGGACATCGTCTTACCAGCGGGGGCGCATATCATCATCCGGCTGACGAAGGAACTCGCGGTCGCGGCATCCTGACGCGGTGATCCGCACCAAGCTGTCAACGATGATGTTCCTCCAGTTTTTCATCTGGGGGGCCTGGTACACGACGATTGGAAATTTCATGGCGGCGCATGGGATGGCGACGCTGACCTCCTGGCCATACCAGGTAAATCCCATCGCCGCCATTGTTGCGCCATTTTTCCTTGGCCTGGTTGCCGATCGCTACTTCGCGACCGAGCGAGTGCTTGGGTCGCTCCATTTGTTGGGCGGCATAATCATGCTGCTGGTACCGCGGGCGACTGGCGCTCCCACGCTCTTTATCGGGTTGCTTCTTCTTTACAACCTCTGTTACATGCCGACGCTCGGCTTGGTGAATTCTCTCGCGTTCCACCACATCCAGAATCAGGAGAAGCAGTTCCCGCTGATCCGCGTATTCGGCACGATCGGTTGGATTGTGGCAGGCCTGTTCATCGGTTTCGTGTTGAGCCGCTTCACGGGGGGCCAGCTGCCTGATACGACAGTGCTTCCGCTGTATACGACTGCCGTGGCGAGCCTGATCCTCGGGCTCTACAGCTTCAGTTTGCCCCACACGCCGCCGCCCGCCGCCGGACGGCCCGTGTCCATCCGCAGTATTGTGGGCGTAGATGCGCTCCGCGAATTGGGGAGCAAGCCGTTCTACATCTTCGTCATCAGCTCGATGCTGATCTGCTTTGCGTTGGCGGCGTACTACGCCTACGCGCCCATATACGCGAAGGCCGCCGTTTACGATACGGGAATGAAGAACTTCCTCACCACGCTGTTACCAAATCCCTCGTCACTTATGACGCTCGGTCAGATGTCCGAGACGATCTTTATGTTTCTCATGCCGCTGATGTTTGTGCGTCTCGGTGTGAAGCGCATGCTGGTGATCGGGATGGCGGCGTGGGTGCTGCGCTATGGCCTCTTTGCGTGGGCCGCCCCGAGCGCTGTGTTCTGGTTGATCGCGCTCGGCATTCTGCTCCATGGTGTTTGTTACGATTTCTTCTTCGTGACAGGGCAGATCTACGTGGACAAGAGGTCGAGTCCGGCGGTGCGCGGTCAGGCGCAGGGATTCCTCGTGCTCGTCACCTACGGCGTCGGGATGTGGATTGGCGCGAAGATCGCCGGTGCTGTATACAACTCGTTCCTCGGCGGTGGCGCGACGGTATTGACGCTCGCACAGTGGCGCAGCTTCTGGTGGCTCCCGGCGATTTTTGCTGCGGCGGTGCTGCTGTTCTTCGCGGCTTTCTTCAAGACGACTGGCAACCAGCAAGGCGGACAGCAACCCGTTCGATAGAAGACGCTACATCGTGACGGTAGGGTGGTGATGTAGGGGCGCAGCATGCTGCGCCCCTACATTGTTGTTGCGGGCTATGGTCCCTCGGGTAACTCCCGAATCCAGATATTTCTGTAGCGCACCGGATTCCCGTGATCCTGCAGTTTTAGCGGAAGTTTGTCAGGATGCATCTTGTACGGCGGCCGCGCCTGATTTGCCGTGGGTCCCACCAACTCAAAATTGTCCTGAATCAGCACTCCATTCAAAAACACCGTCATCCGCGCCGGCCGCTCCACTGAGCCGTCCGCCTTGAAATGCGGGCGATGGAAGATGACATCATACGCCTGCCACTGGCCCGGCGGCCGCGTGGCATTGACGAGCGGCGGATTCTCCCCGTAAATGGCCCCGGCCTGGCCGTCAGGGTATGTGTCGTTCTGGTAGGAATCGAGCACTTGCAGCTCGTAGATCCCCATGAGAAAGACGCCGCTGTTGCCGCGCTCCTGGCTTTCACCCTCCGGAGGAGTCGGCGTGCGCCACTCGATGTGCAGCTGCACGTCGCCGAAGCCGCGCGCGGAGACGAGCATGCCGGTGTGTGGTTTGACCTCGACGTAGCCGTCTTTGACGATCCATTTCGCCGCGGTGCTGTCCTGCGCGCGCCACTGCGAGAGGTTGGAGCCGTCGAAGAGGACGATCGCGTCCTTCGGCGCGGGTGCCGGTGGGCGCTCGGGACCGGGATCGACCACCGGCGGTCGAGGGCGATCCATCGAATGCTGCGGCCACTGTTGCGTCTGTGTCATAAGTAACAAAGCTAGCGTGCCGATCATGGCTTCCAGGTCCCCTTTGCCACTGCGGGTATAAAGGTGTCGATGCCCGGTCCGGGGAAATCGATCGTCTTCCCCTGCTCGGCGCTCATGTAGGCCGTCATCAAGACCTTCACTACGCGCAGACCGTCATCGAACGTCAGCCACGGCCGCTGCTTCTTGAGGAAGCATTGCACGAAGTAGCGGTCCTCCGCCTCGTATCCGTACGCCGCCGCCTCGCCCGACACGACCGGCATCTGCCCGATCTCGGCGTTCTGCTTCTCGACCAGGTCCTCGCCCGCTTGCCCCTGCACCTCACGGCTGAAAAAGAGCTTCAGCCCGGTGTCGAGTGAATTCCACTGCAGCGAGTACTCGGGGCCGAGCAGCTCGGCGGAGAGTCGGAGCCCCGCGCCAACAAAGCTCCAGGAGGTCGTTGCCTCGCCGAGCACACGGTGGCCGTCGTCGGTCTCGAATTCGATGATGACGCTGGCGAAATCTTCGGACGGTGTCTTCTCGTAATCGACGTCCTTTCCCATCGTCGCCGCGAGCTTCTTGGAGTAGGCGGGCCGGCTCCATTTGAGACTCGCGATGTGCCCCGTGATGCGTTTCGGGTGCAGCGTCGAGGTCGCCTTGGCGGGATCGGTCAACAGATGCTGCACGAGCAGCGATGAGTGGCACATCATGTCATTGAGCACGCCGCCGCCCTGCAGCTTGCCCTGCCAGAACCACGGCGCGTGGGGACCGCTGTGCTCTTCGGCGGCGCGCGCGAGATAGGGCCGGCCGGCGAGCCTGGCCCCGCGCGCCCACAGCAGATTGCGGCCGACTTCGACGGCGGGCGCGAACACCTGATTCTCGAGATAGCCGTGCGGCAGCTGGACCTTGTTGACCAAGTCCAGCACCTTCTTTGCCTCACTCACATTTCTCGCTAACGGTTTTTCACACGCGATGCCCAGCAACGAGCCCTTGCCGCGCTCGAGCGTGCTGACGATCTCCTCGACGTTCTCGAGGCGCGCGTAGTTCGGTCCTGACAGCCAGATCGCATCGATGGCGGGGTCCTCCACCATCGCCGCAATGGAGGGATAGGCTTTCGCCTGACCCACGCCCAGCTGGCGCGCGATGCTGGCGGTGTCGGCGGCGTTGTTCTGATTGGGGCTCCATACGCCCAGCACGTCGGCGTCACGGACGGCCACGAGTCCCAGCAAGTGGAACTTGGCGTTGAAGCCGCTCCCAATCATTCCAATCCCCAGTCGTTTCGTCATTCAATCCTCATATTGGACGCCAAGTTTCTGTAGCGCTGCCGGAGGGCAACCCTTCCACTCCGTGACGAAGGTGTTGCCCTGATAATCGAGATCGGTGACCCCGATCTTGCTGGACCAGAAGCCCGACGCCGTCATGTCGCGGAACATGTTGAAGAACGCGACGCCCTGGCTCATCTGGGCCCTGGCCTTCTTTGGCCAGGCAATGTCATCGAGCACGGCGGTTTGTTCCGGCGGCGTTGCCGCGACGAATGTCTTGCTGAACCGCTCGGAGCACTCATTGTCCAGCCACGCGAGGCCGCCGCGCATCGGCGTTTGACCGTCGGGCCGATCGGTCATCATGAAATCCATGTACTCGGGGACGCCGGCATCGGTGGCGCTGCCCGAGCGCTCGTCTTTCGGGATGACGAGATCCGCGAGCACCCGGACGGTCTCCCATTCGTGCGGCGTGAAAAACGCCGGCGCGAACGGCGTTTTCGCGGTGATCGCTTCCTGCGCCAACTTTGCCGCCCGTGCCGCCTCTGCCGGCGTCCACTTAAACGCCGCCGTCAGCGCGGCCATCGCCATTGCGCCTACCGCTTCGCGCCGTTTCATAGCGCCCTCGCTTTCAGCTGCCCCGCGATGTATTCGGATGTTCGCATCGACAGCGCCATGATCGTCCAGGTGGGATTCTTGTCCGCTTGCGAAGTGAACGGTGAGCCATCGGCGACGAAGAGATTCTTGACCTCGTGGGTCTGGCAATTCGCGTTCACGACCGAGGTCTTGGGATCGGCGCCCATGCGCGCGCCGCCCAGCTCGTGGATGATCACGCCGCCCGCCGCGATGCCGTAGCCATCCTCCTTGCTCGGCATGTTCCCCCACGGCGTGCCGCCCATCTCCGTGATGAGCGCGCGGAACGTCTCCTGCATGTGCTTGACCTGGAGGTATTCGTGATCGGTGAACTTCCAGTGGAAGCGGAGCACGGGGA
>WNGJ01004576.1_pt1 | contig 15547 bp, 11 predicted proteins | sample 5400611 | NCBI WGS metagenome assembly WNGJ01 (sample SAMN13153375, study PRJNA577476) | soil metagenome | isolation source: 40 cm soil or saprolite under Garry oak tree replicate 1 | place: USA:California | collected 2016-06-15
CGCGGCTGGGCTGCAATCCGATACGGGCCGATGCATCATCGGCCTCCAACACCACCGCGAGCCGCCACGGCGCAACGTCGGAGAGCGCCTTGACCTCGGCGAGCTTGGCCCCCCAGTCGCCGGCCGGGTCGATTTTCTGAGCGGCGCCGCGGTAGCCGTGCTGCTCGTCGAAATTCACGAAGCCGTCGACCAGTACCTTGCGCGCCAGCACCTGCATCTTGGGGTCGAGCGTGGCGCGCACCGAGAGGCCACCCTCATAAAGCTTCTTCTCGGTGTAATTGTCGTAGATGTAGCGACGGACCTCTTCGGCGAAATATTCCGCCGCGAAGATGTGGGCGCCGGTCGGCCGCGGGGTAATCTTGAGCGGCTCTTTCTTCGCCTTCTCGGCCTCTTGTACGGTGATGTAGTGGTCCTCGGCCATGCGGTCGAGCACGTAATTGCGCCGCTCCAGCGCACGCTCGCGCTGGCGGAAGGGATGGTAATTGTTGGGCGCTTTGGGAAGCGCCGCGAGATAAGCCGCTTCCGCCACCGACAATTCGTGCACCGACTTGTCGAAATAGAGAAGCGAAGCGGCGGCGACGCCGTAGGCGCCCATGCCGAGATAGATTTCGTTGAGGTAGAGTTCGAGGATGCGTTCCTTGGAGAAGGCGCGCTCGATCTTCATCGCCAGCAGCGCTTCCTTGATTTTGCGCGCGAACGACAACTCGTTGGTGAGCAGGAAGTTCTTGGCGACCTGTTGGGTGATGGTGGAGGCACCCTGCGGCCGGCGGCCGCTGCCGTATTGCTGTATGTAGAGCGTGGCGGCGCGCGCGATGCCGGAGAAGTCGATGCCGCCGTGCTCGTAGAAATTCTTGTCCTCGGCCGCGACGAAGGCGTGGGTGACGAGCTTGGGCACCGCCTGGATCGGAATATAGAGCCGCCGCTCGCGCGCATATTCGGCGAGCAGCGAGCCGTCGGAGGCGTGCACCCGCGTCATCACCGCGGGCTCATAATCCTGCAGCTGGGAGTAGTCCGGCAGCGATTGGGAGAAGTGCCACAGCAAGCCGGCCGCCGCCGCGACGGCGGCAACGAATATGATCGTTCCCGCCGCGAACAACAGGCCGAAGAAGCGCAGCAACAATCTCATGCCCGAAGACCCCCTGCCCCGAACCGGGTGGCTGCGATATCTGCCGGTGGCCTCACCCGCGGCCGGCCAAGGTCCGCCGGATGTCCCCGCGCCACGCGGCAGCCGCCGCAGCGCTCGGTCCAGCGGTCTAAGTCGCTCTGTTTTATGTTGAAACTGAGGCTAAACGGTCACAGTCCAGTCAATTCTGGCCGCTGCCGGCCAACCGCGTGCTGAAGAATGCTTCTATCGCCCGGACGATCGATTCCGCGGTGCGATCCCGCCACTCGGTCGAAATCAGCGATTTCAAGTCCGCCCTATTCGAGACATAGCCGAGTTCGACCAGGACCGAGGGCACATCGGGCGCCTTGAGCACTACAAAGCGGGCGGACTTCAGCGGATGCTGGTGCAGCCGGGTGGCATTCTTGAGCGTCCCGACGATCGTGTGGGCGAACTGCACCGAAAAGGTCTTGGTTTCGCGCCGGGCGAGATCGATGAGAATGCCGGCGACGTCCTTCTCCTCGGCCGAGAGATCGAGCCCGGCAATCACGTCGGCTTGGTTCTCGGCCTCGGCGAGGCGCGCGGCGCGGGCGTCCGAGGCCCGTTCCGAGAGCGTGTAAACGGTCGCCCCTTGCGCGTCGCCTTCCCTGCGCCGCAACGCATCGGCGTGAATCGAGATGAACAGCGCGGCCTGGCGCGCACGCGCGAACTGGACGCGATCGCCGAGTGCCACGAACGTGTCGTCGGTGCGCGTCATCAGCACGCGGTACTTGCCGGTCTTTTCGATCTTGTCGCGCAGCAGCGAGGAGAACTCGAGCACGATGGTCTTTTCCATCTCCCCGCTCGCCGCCCTGGTGCCGTTGTCGATGCCGCCATGGCCGGGATCGATCACCACCAGCGGCCGGGAATCGCCGTTCACCTTGGTCTCGGGCGGCGTTTGCGGCTTGCTCCCCTCCGGCGCACGGCTCTCGAGCGCAACGCCGCGCATGAACGCCTCGCGGTCGGTTGCGGTGAGGTGAAGCACGAGGCGCGCGGGCTGATCATTGGCGGCACCGAGCACGAAGGCCATGTCGACCTGCGCCGGGCGCGCGAGATCGATGACCATGCGCGAGCCACCCTGCATGACGAGGCCGAAGCGGTATGCTTTGATCAGGCCGCGGCCCACCTCCCCGGCCTTGGGCGGGAACTGGAACGTGACCTGCGGCATGTCCAATACCACCCGGTAGGGATTGGCGAGCGTGAAGGCGCGGATCTCGATCTTCTGGCTCAAGTCGACGATCAGGCGCGTTTGCGTGTCGTCGCCGCCGAGCCGCACGTCGCTCGCCACCGGAAAATCATTGGGTGCGCCCGCCGGCGCTCCGGATGGGCCGATGCGCTCGGCTGCGGACGCGCTGCCCAAGGCGAGGCCGCCCAATAGGAGCCCGCTCAGGACCATTGCGCCGAACAGAAAAGGCAGGATCGTTACGCGAACAGACATGGGCGGCCCCTGCGAGCCCCTCTTACTCCATTACGGGGGTGCGGTTAACCCAAACTTACCCCGCAGGCTTGCGGTGCCGGCTCCGGGCACGCCGGTCCCTTGCCATCGGCCACCGCCAGCCCTAATAAAGGGGTGCTGACGATTTGCAGTTCCGGTTGTGCCGCGTTCGGACATCCGGCAGGCCCGCCGAAGCACCGCTCCCCGACACGCGACGGGAGGGGATCGCGCGGGCCGATTTGGTTCGCGGCGTCGCATGGATGCGGCGCGGACGGACCAGCGAAGCCGATGTTCTTGTGGACACCACCGGGGTTGCGTGCGGGACGTACCGCGCGCAACGGCGGGGCGGCTTATGCTTTCCGAGGCCGCTATCCCGAGTCGAAAGATCGCCAGCCAAGAGAACCAGCGGCCGCGCTCGCCGAGCGCTGCCGTCCCGTCACGGGCCAAAGGTCATGCTGCGACCGCGCATCGACACCTTAACCGATCGCTGCCGACGCAACCCCGCGTCGCCGAGCGACGCGGACTTGGCTGCTTGCCATGCGTCGATCTCGCGCGCGTCCGAGGCTCATGTTTTCAACCACAGTCAGGCCGGCTTCCGGTCGCGCCGTCTTGCGCCGCCTACGTGGTGGCCGAAGGCGGCCGCGCGCCAACCGGTCGTCAAGAGATTGGTCAATGCCCAACAAAATGCTCGTCGATGCGACCCATCCGGAGGAGACCCGGGTGGTTGTTCTGCGCGGCCATCGTGTCGAGGAATTCGATTTCGAGTCCGCCAGCCGTAAGCAACTTCGCGGCAACATCTATCTGGCCAAGGTGACGCGCGTCGAGCCGTCGCTGCAGGCCGCCTTCGTCGACTACGGCGGAAATCGCCACGGCTTCCTGGCCTTCAGCGAAATCCATCCCGATTATTACCAGATCCCCATCGCCGATCGGCAGGCGCTGATCGCCGAGGACGAGCGCGCTCAGCGCGCCGCCGAGGCGGAGGCCGACCGCCGCGCCGGCCGCCGGCAGGCTCGCTTCGAGCGCGCACGCGATGAAGTCAAGAGCGCGCCGCTCGACACCGAAGGCGAGGCCATGGCGGCGGCGTCCGAGCAGATGGCTCCGCTCGCCGAGACGCTCGAGGAAGCGGCGCCGGAGGAGGAAGCGGCGCCGGATGCGCCCTCCCCGGCCGCGATCGCGGCCGAGCCAATTCCGCTCGAGCCTGCCGAGGATGCACCCACCGCCGCGGCCGCGGGCGAGGCTGCGATCGAACTCGCCCAGCTCGAATCAACGAGCGCGTCCGAGCCCCTTCCAACCGTCGACGAACCGCAGGCGGCCGCGAGCGAGCCCGCCGAGGCCGCCGAGACCGCCGTTGCGTCGGAGCGCAGCGACAGCGAGGCCGGCGAGGCGGCGGCCGTGACCGCCGAAGCCGGCGCCAATATCACCGAAGTCAACGGCCATGGCGCCGAAGGCGAGGACGAGGTCGTGGAATCGGTCGGCGGCGCCGACGCGTTGGAGGAAGTGCCCGAGCGCACGCCGCGCGCGCGCCGCCAGTACAAGATTCAAGAAGTCATCAAGCGCCGGCAGGTGATGCTGGTGCAGGTGGTCAAGGAGGAGCGCGGCACGAAGGGCGCGGCGCTCACCACTTATCTTTCGCTTGCCGGCCGCTATTCGGTGCTGATGCCGAACACGGCGCGCGGCGGCGGCATCAGCCGCAAGATCACGAGCGCGGAGGATCGCCGGCGCTTGAAGGACATCGCCCAAGAGCTGGAAGTGCCGGAAGGCATGGGCGTGATCCTGCGCACCGCCGGCGCCGCGCGCACCAAGACCGAGGTCAAACGCGATTTCGAATACCTGCTGCGGCTGTGGGAAACCGTGCGCGATCTCACGCTCAAGTCGACGGCGCCGACGCTCGTCTACGAGGAAGGCTCGCTGGTCAAGCGCTCGATCCGCGACCTCTACAACAAGGACATCGACGAGATCGTGGTCGCCGGCGAGGACGCCTACAAGGAAGCGAAAGAGTTCATGCGCATGCTCATGCCGAGCCATGCCAAGAACGTGAAACTCTACCACGAAGGGCTGCCGATCTTCACGCGCCACGGCATCGAGAGTCAGCTCGACGCCATGTTCACGCCGGTAATGCAGCTGCGTTCGGGCGGTTACATCGTGCTCAATCAGGCCGAGGCGCTGGTCGCGATCGACGTCAATTCCGGCCGCGCCACGCGCGAGCACCACATCGAGGATACCGCGCTCAAGACCAACCTCGAAGCGGCGGAGGAAATCGCCCGGCAATTGCGCCTGCGCGATCTCGCCGGACTGGTCGTCATTGATTTCATCGACATGGACGAGAAGCGCAACAACCGCGCGGTCGAGCGGCGGTTGAAGGAATGCCTACGGCACGACCGCGCGCGCATCCAAGTCGGACACATCTCGCATTTCGGGTTGCTCGAGATGTCGCGCCAGCGCATCCGCTCGAGCGTGCTCGAGAGCTCGACCGAGAAATGCCCGCATTGCGGCGGCACCGGACACGTGCGCTCGGTATCCTCGGTCACGCTCCAACTCCTGCGTGCGATCGAGGAAATGTTGCTCAAGGGAGCGACACATAATCTGACTGTGCGCACGCGCTCCGACATTGCGCTTTATCTGCTCAATCAGAAGCGCGCGCATCTGCGCGCGCTCGAGGAGCGCTTCCGTATCGCCATCATGGTCAATGCCGATGCGACGATCGGCGGGCAGCTCTCGTTCGTCATCGAAAAAGGCGAGCAGGTGCACAGTCTCGAGCAGGCGAAGGCGCTGGCCCTCCAGCCACCGGCTGCTGCGGTCCCGATCGAGGAGGACGAAGAAGAAGAAGAGGAGTACGAGGACGAGGAGGAGTCCGAATCCGAAGATGCGGCCGTCAGCGCGTCCGAAGAGGAAGCGCACGGGGCGGGCGAGCCGGGAACGGGCCGCAAGCGCAAACGACGGCGGCGTGGCCGCCGTGGCGGGGAAGGCCGCGAGACGTTCCCGCCGGAGCGTGAGGCGCTTGCACAGGAGGAAGACTTTGCTCCTGTGGCGGGTGAGCACGAGGCTGGCCGATCGGATGAGGCGCTCCATGCGGCCGGCGCCGAGCTTGAGCGTCCGACAGAACCGCACGGCGAGAGCGAGCGCCGCCGGCGTCGCCGCGGACGGCGCGGCGGACGGCGCAACCGCCGCGGGCGCGAAGAAGGCTTCCCGCCGGAGACTGCCGATGAGCCGGCACCCGCGCACGCCGATTCCGCGGCCGAGTCGGCAGGCGAGGTCACATTGACGGCGGCAGGAGAAACCGAGCCCGAATTGGCGGCGGCAGAGGAAAGCGAGCTCGAAGCGCTCGCCTCGCCGATGGTCGAGGCCCACAGCGATGCCGTGCCGACGCACGGGGTCGAGCCGACGCACCAGCCCGAGCCGCACGAGGCTCGATCGGCGCAGACCACGGCGCCCGCCGCTTCGGAGGCGTCCGAGCCGCCGCGCCGGCGCTCGACCGTGCGCGAGCCCGCACCCCCGGCGTGGCACGACGATGCAACTCCGCCCCCACCCGCCTTCGCGACCCCCATGCCCCCAATCGAGCCCGTGGTGACGAGTTCGGCGGAGAGCGAGAACAGCGATCGTCCGCGTCGTTCCGGTTGGTGGAGCAGACGTGTGCTCGGCAAGAGCTGAGCACATGCTTGGATTGATTCGGGTCCGCCGGTCTGCGGCGCACGCGGGCGCACGCCGATGCCTTGCGATCGCCTGACGGGAACTCGGCGATGAAAAGCGGCTGGGTCGACAGCGAAGCGCAAGCGGCGATCGATCGCTATGCCGGCGAGGGCATCGGCCGCGATCTTGCCCTGCGCGTCTACACCACGCGTCTGCTTGGCCGCGATCCCAAGCTCGTGCTGCATGGCGGCGGCAACACCTCCGTGAAGACGACGATGGCAGACCTTCTCGGCGAGCAGGTCGCGGTGCTCTGCGTCAAAGGCTCGGGTTCCGACATGGCAACGATCGAGCCCGCCGACCTTCCCGCCGTGCGGCTCGACCGTTTACGCAAGCTGCGTGCGCGTGCGGCGCTCAGCGACGAGGATATGGTGCGCATCCAACGCGACGGCCTGCTCGAGCCCGCGGCGCCCAACCCGTCGGTGGAGACGTTGCTACACGCGTTTCTGCCGCACAAGTTTGTCGATCACACCCATGCCAACGCCATCCTGAGCATCGTCGACCAGCCCGACGGCGAGGCCTTATGCGCCGAACTCTACGACGGGCGCGCGAGCGTCGTGCCCTACGTGATGCCGGGCTTCGGCCTCGCCAAGACGGCAGCGGACATCTACGACTGCGAGCCCGCCGTCGAGGGTCTCATCCTGCATAAGCACGGCATCTTCACCTTCGGCGACAGCGCGCGTGAGGCCTATGAGCGCATGATTGCGCTGGTGACGCTGGCGGAGCAGCGGCTGCAAAAGAATCGCAAGGCGGTGTTCGTGACGGCGCAGTTGCCGCAGGCGATCGCGCCGCTCGCCGCGGTGGCGCCGATCCTGCGCGGCGCCTGCAGCCGCAAGGACGAAAGGATCGAAGGCGCGTGGCATCGCATGATTCTCGATTTCCGCACGAGCCCCGCGATTCTCAATTTCGTCAACGGCGGCGAGCTTGTGCGCTACAGCCAGCCCGGCGTGGTGACGCCAGACCACACCATCCGCACCAAGAACTGGCCGCTCGTGACGGCGGCACCCGAACGCGAGCGCACGGATGATTTCAAACGCGCCACGCGCGCGGCGGTCACCGCCTTCGTTCAGCGCTATGAGGAATATTTCGCGCGGCAGAATGCCCGCACCGGCGGCATCAAGCGCCCGCTCGACCCACTGCCCCGCGTCGCGCTCGTTCCGGGCCTCGGCCTGTTCGGCCTCGGACGATCGAAGAAGGACGCGAGGATCGCCGCCGATCTTGCGCAATGCGCGACCGAGATCATCACCGATGCCGAGGCGATCGGCCGCTTCGAATCGATTTCGGAAGCCGAGATGTTCGACATGGAATATTGGTCGCTCGAACAGGCCAAGCTCGGCAGGGCGGCGGAGAAGCCGCTCGCCGGTCAGGTTACCGTCATCACCGGCGCCGGCGGCACGATCGGCGTGGCGACCGCCAAGGCCTTTGCCGCGGCCGGCGCCGAGGTCGCTTTACTCGAGCTCGATGAGCGCGCCGCCGCGGACAGCGCCAAGGCGATCGGCGGCGCCGCCGTGGCGGTCCAGTGCGACGTCACCAGCGCCCGCTCGGTGAGTGACGCTTTCGCCCAGGTGGTCGCGGCCTTCGGCGGTGTCGATATCGTGGTGTCGAACGCCGGAGCGGCCTGGCAGGGAAGGATCGGCGAGGTCGACGAAGAGGTGCTGCGAAAGAGTTTCGAAGTCAATTTCTACGGCCATCAGCGGGTGGCTCAGGCGGCGGTGAAGATCATGTTGGCACAGGGTACCGGCGGCTGTCTGTTGTTCAACGTCTCGAAGCAAGCGGTCAATCCCGGACCGAACTTCGGTCCCTATGGACTGCCCAAGGCGGCGACGCTGTTCCTGGTGCGCCAATATGCGGTCGACTACGGCGTAGATGGTATCCGCGCCAATGCGGTCAATGCCGATCGGATCCGTTCCGGCTTGCTCACCGACGCGTTCATCGCCGAGCGGGCCAAGGCGCGCGGCGTGAGCGAGAAGGATTATCTCAGCGGCAATCTGCTCGGCCGCGAGGTCACGGCCGACGACGTCGCGCAGGCATTTCTACATCAAGCGCTGGAATTGAAGACCACCGGCGACGTGACGACGGTCGACGGCGGCAACATCGCCGCCGCGCTGCGCTAAGGAACTGCTACGCGCGCTACTCTAGCTCGGTGGACGCCGCGCGGGCGCTCGCCCATGCGAAAACTCCATAGGTGACGGCGAGCGGCAGCAAGAGAGCCCACACGCCGGTCGCCATGTAAGCCAAGGTGCCGACCGCCGTCCCGACCAAGAAACCCAGCATGATCGGAAGCAGCGCGCCGAAACGGGCGCGCGCCGCATCGCAAGCCGCGGCGAGCGCGGCATCCTCTGGCGCGCGGCGCCGGGCCCGCCAGGCAAGCCACAGCTCGGCCGCATCGATGGCGATGTGCGTGGTGTTCGTGGTCATGACGTTGGTCGAGGCTACGTTTTTCATCAGGAGCCGCACCGTTGCGCTCTGAGTGCCCATGGCGAATAGCCCGAGCAGGCCCGCCGCTGCTACGCTGAACGCGCCGGGATCGGAGAGCGGCGCCGCGATCAGAACCATGAGCAGAAAGCCGGTGAGCACCATGCACTCCAACCCCAAGACCCATGGCAGCGGCGCGCGGCCGCGCTGCTCGAGCATCACGGCGACGACGGTGGTCATCACCCCCGCCAGCAGGAACACCGGAACCGCGAGCCCTTTCGTGAGCGCGCCCTGCTCATTGGTCACAATTGCCACGGCCGTGAGCGCGAAGCTGCCGGTGACCTGCGCCACGAACAGCCCGAACAGCGCCAGCACCGTGAAGCTGTCGATGAATCCGGCGGTAAAGCTCAGGAGCGGCGGGATGATCGCCGGCACGCGCTGTCGGGACGGAAGAGAGAGCTCGCTCATGTTCGACACATTTTGTTCGACTTGATCCGCACTCTCCGCTCATTCCCGCGCAAGCGGGAATGAAGGAGCGGCTTACTTCGAGTTCAGTTGTGGGTTTGGGTCCCCGCTTTCGCGGGGACGGGCGGAGGCATCGTCACCGCTTGAGCCAGTTCGCCAACCGCTCGACCGCCTCGTACATGTCCGCCGTTGCACCCGCATAGCAGAAACGGATGAAATGTCTGCCCTTGAGCGGATCGAAATCGACGCCGGGCGTCGCGGCCACGTGTGTTTGCGCCAGCATGCGCTTGGCGAATTCGAAGCTGTCGTCGCTGAAGCGCGAGACGTCGGCATAGAGATAGAAGGCGCCGTCGACGGGGAGAAACGTGTCGAATCCGGCTTCCGGCAAGCCGTCGAGCAGAATGCGACGATTCTCCTCGTAACCGTGCTTCACCGCTTCCATCTCCGCGCGGCCATCGAATGCGGCTTCGGCCGCGATTTGCGAGAGCGTGGGGACGCAGACCGCGAGATTGCCCTGCAGGCGATCGAGCGGTCGCACGAGCGGCTCCGGCGCCACCACCCAGCCGACACGCCAGCCGGTCATGCAGAAGTATTTCGAGAACGAGTTGATGATGACGCAGTCGTCCGAGACCCGCGCCGCGGTCTCTGCGGGGAAGGCGTAGTCGAGGCCGTGATAGATTTCGTCGGAGATGAATCGGATCCCCTCGCTGTGCGCGGCGGCGATGAGATCGCGCAATGCTTCAGCCGTCATCATGGTACCGGTCGGATTGGCCGGACTGGCAACGAGCACGCCCGTGAGCGGTGCCTTGCGGTGTTCCGCCAGCAACATCTCCGGTGTGATCGCCCAACGCGTTGCCTGCGTGGTCTCGATCGCCACCGCCTCGCAGCCGAGCGCGCTCAGGATATGCCGGTAGGGCGGATATCCCGGCAGCGCGACCGCGACCCGATCGCCGGGCTCGAACAACGCGAGGAACGTGAGAATGAATGCGGCCGAGGATCCGGTGGTGACGACAACGCGCCCCGGATCGATCGCCACACCATAGGTTTCGTCATAGTGCCGCGCGATGCGCGCGCGCAGGCTCGCCATGCCGAGCGTCTCGGTATAGCCGAGCCGGCCCGATGCAAGCGCCGCGCGCGCGGCCGCAATCGCGCTCGCGGGCGCCGCTGCCGCCGGCTGGCCGACCTCCATGTGGATGACGCGACCGCCCGCAGCCTCGATGCGCGCCGCCGCCGCCATCACGTCCATGACCATGAACGGGGGAACATCGCTGCGCGCTGAAGGCCTGATCAACCGTCGTGCCGCGTCCAACATCGCTTCCGTGCCCTCGACGCCCGGCGCAGATGCCGCCCCGCTGTCGCCGCATTTCCACGCACAATTTGCGTCATAAGGTCCCGCATCAGACCTTGATCCTAACGCGTTGACCGCCCTGCGGCGCACCACTAGGTTGCGCGGAAAAAGGTGCGAACCAAGCGGACATGACCGGAACCGAGAGACCTATCAGGCTGCGGCGAACGACGCCAGCGGCGCGTCTCGTAGCTCTTGTGACCGCCACCGCGCTCGCTGCCGCCAGCGCCCCGGCGCACGCGCAAAAGGGGCTGCCCATCGTCCGCGACGCGGAAATCGAGCAGTTGCTGCGGGAGTACACGCAGCCGATTCTGCGCGCGGCGGGTCTTGCACAGCAGAACGTTCAGGTCGTCATCATCAACGACCGCTCGTTCAACGCGTTCGTGGCAGACGGTCGGCGCATCTTCGTCAACGGCGGCGCGCTGATGGAAGCGGAGACGCCGAATCAGATCATCGGCGTGCTCGCGCACGAGACCGGTCACATCGCCGGCGGACACTTGTCGCGCATGCGCGAGCAGCTTGCCTCGGCGAGCACGCAATCGATCATCGCGATGATTCTCGGTGCCGGCGCGCTGATTGCAGCGGGCCGCAGCGGCAGTGCGGATTTGGGCCAAGCCGGTGCCGCCGCCATCGCCGGACCGGCGATGGCGATCCAAAATACGATGTTCGGGTACATGCGCGCGCAGGAGGAGCAGGCCGACCGCGCCGGCGTGAAGTTCCTCACCGCGACCGGCCAGTCCGCAAAAGGCATGTACGAGACGTTCAAGCGGCTGGCCGACCAGGTCCTCTACCAAGTCCGCTATATGAATCCCTATATGCAGACCCACCCGCTGCCGAGCGAGCGCGTGGCGGCGCTGGAGGGACTGGCCAAGGCCAGCCCCTACTGGGATCACAAGGATTCGCCGGCGCTGCAGGCGCGCCACGATTTGATGCGCGCCAAGCTCTATGGCTTCATCGAGCGTCCGGATGGGGTAGCGCGTCGCTATCCCCCGAGCGACACCTCGCTCGCTGCGCGCTATGCGCGCGCCATCTCCGCCTATCGCTTCTCCGATCCGCGCGCCGCGCTGGCGCAGATCGACGCCCTCATCCAGGCACAACCGCAAAATCCCTACTTCTACGAGCTCAAGGGACAGGCGCTGCTGGAAGCGGGCAAGCCGGCCGAAGCGATCGCCCCGCTGCGACATGCCGTCCAGCTCGCGCCCAATCCCGCGCTGATCCAGATCATGCTGGGACAGGCGCTCGTCGCCACGCGCGATCGAGCCCACGTCGACGAGGCGGTATCGATCCTGCAGGTGGCAGTGCTGCGCGAACCGGAATCGCCGGACCTCTACAGTCAGCTGGCGATGGCCTACGGCCAAAAGAACGACTTGGCGCGCGCCGATCTCGCTTCCGCCCAGGCCGCCTTCATGCGCGGCGACATCAAGACGGCGCGCGAGATTGCCACCCGCGCCAAGTCGCGCTTTCCGGTCGGATCCCCAGGCTGGGTCAAGGCCGACGACCTTGCCAGCCTCAAGCCCCCGCAAAGCGCCTTGCGCCGTTGATGACAGAAGGACCAACAACAATGACATTTGATCCGCGCCCGCTCGCTGCCGCGCTGCTCGCACTCGTGCTGGCGTTACCCGCCGCGGCGCTCGCGCAAACCCAATCCTTCAGCGGCGATCAGCGCCGCGAGATCGAGCGCATCGTGAAGGACTATCTGCTGAGCAATCCCGAGCTGTTGCAAGACGTGATGAACGAGCTCGAAAAGCGGCAGGCCACCGCGGAAGCGGAAAAGCATCGCGCGAGCGTGAAGGAGCACAGCGCTGCGCTTTTCAGCTCGCCCCGCCAAGTGACGCTAGGCAATCCGCAGGGCGACGTCACGGTGGTCGAATTCTTCGACTACAATTGCGGCTACTGCAAGCGCGCCATGAACGACATGCTCGATCTGCTCAAGAGCGACGGCAAGCTCAAATTCGTGCTCAAGGAATTTCCGGTGCTGGGCGAAGGCTCGATCCAGGCGGCGCAGGTGGCTGCGGCGGTGCGTATGCAAGACAAGAGCGGCAAGAAATATCTCGAATTCCATCAGAAGCTGCTCGGCGGACGCGGCCAGGCGGACTTGGCGCGCGCGCTCGCAGCCGCGAAGGACGTCGGCCTCGACATGGCACGCCTGGAAAAGGACATGGCGAGCGACGAGGTCAAAGCCACCCTCGAAGAAAGCTTCAAGCTCGCCGAAGCGCTCGGCCTCAACGGCACGCCGAGCTATGTGGTTGGGAGCGATGTCGTGGTCGGCGCCGTCGGTTTCAACTCGCTTAAGGAAAAGGTTAATGCCGCGCGCTGCGGCCAGCCCACGTGCTGAGCCTCGGCGCTTCGCTGCGCATGGACCGAAAGTAAGGCGCGTCCCACGGCACGTCTTGTGACGCAAGTTGCGGCGCCGGAGCGACCGGCCGTCTTGCTCTCGCGCCTCGGCTTCCCCTTTGCTCGCAAGCTCCCTATAAAGCGGCATCTCCGCTGCCCACGGCGCCGGACCGTCCATGGCGAAAACCGTCTACGTTCTCAACGGCCCCAATCTCAATCTGCTCGGAACGCGCGAGCCAAAGACCTATGGCCGTGCGACGCTGCGCGAGGTGGAGAAGCTTTGCCGCGAGGCCGCCCGACGTCACAAGCTGGAAGTCGAATGTCGGCAGTCAAACCATGAGGGCGAAATCGTAGATCTCATCCACGAGGCCGCCGCCAAGAAGGCCGCCGGGATCATCATCAATGCGGGCGGCTATACCCACACGTCGGTCGCCATCCGCGACGCGATTGCCGCGGTCGCGCTGCCCGTGATCGAAGTCCATGTCAGCAATATTTTCGCGCGCGAGAGTTTTCGCCATCATTCCCACATCGCCGCGGTGGCCAAGGCCAGCCTGTGCGGCTTCGGCGTTACCGGCTACGCGCTCGCCATCGACGGGCTGGCCGCGCTGATCGGCGCGCGCCGCAAGAGCTGAGCTCATGACCGGCGAGCGCAAGACCAAGAACAAGGAGAAGCTCGCGATCGATCCCGACATCGTGCGCGAGCTTGCCCGGCTGCTCGACGAGACCGGGCTGAACGAGATCGAGTTCGAACGCGATGGGGAACGCGTGCGCGTGGCACGCCAAACGCAGGGGGGCGCGTCATCTCGAGCGCCTGCTGCCGCCACTGACGTGCCGCTGCCCGTCCGCGAGCCGATACCGCTCGATCCCGCGAAACATCCGGGCGTGGTCACGTCGCCCATGGTGGGCACCGCTTACGTCGGACCCGAGCCGGGCGCGCGGCCGTTCGTCGAAGTCGGCAGCCGGGTGCAGGCCGGCGACACAATCCTCATCGTCGAGGCCATGAAGACCATGAACCAGATTCCCTCGCCGCGCGCGGGGACGGTGGTCCAGATCCTGATCGAGGACGGCCAGCCGGTCGAATTCGGCGAACCGTTGATGATCATCGAATGAGGCCCGGCGCTCGCTCCGTCAAGATGCCGACATGTTCGACAAGATTCTGATCGCAAACCGCGGTGAGATCGCATTGCGCGTGCTGCGCGCGTGCAAGGAGCTGGGCATACCCTCGGTCGCCGTGCACTCCACCGCGGACGAGGATGCGATGCATGTGCGACTTGCCGATGAGAGCGTGTGCATCGGCCCGCCCGCCGCGCGCGATAGCTACCTCAACATCCCGGCGCTACTTGCTGCCTGCGAGATCACCGGCGCCGATGCGGTGCATCCGGGCTACGGTTTTCTCTCCGAGAACGCGCGCTTTGCCGAAATCCTCGCCGAGCACGACATTCATTTCATCGGTCCGAAGCCCGCCCATATTCGCCTGATGGGCGACAAGATCGAAGCCAGACGCACGGCTGAGCGACTCGGCATGCCGGTGGTGCCGGGATCGAATGGCGGACTGTCCTCCGATCAGGAGGCGATATCGCTCGCACACGCATTCCGTTCTGCTCAAGGCCGCGGCAGGCGGCGGCGGCCGCGGCATGAAGGTGGTGCGCGGGCCGCAGGAGCTCGCCACCGCGCTTGCCACCGCGCGCGCGGAGGCCAAAGCCGCGTTCGGCGACGACGCGCTCTATCTCGAGAAGTATCTCGTGCAGCCGCGTCACGTCGAAATCCAGGTGCTGGGCGACGGCCACGGCCGCGCCATTCATCTGGGCGAGCGCGACTGCTCGCTGCAGCGCCGTTACCAGAAAGTCTGGGAGGAAGGTCGTTGCCCCGCGCTCAACGAGACCGTGCGCAACACGATCGGCGAGACGGTCGCCGAAGCGATGCGCAAGCTCGAGTATCTCGGCGTCGGCACAGTCGAGTTCCTCTACGACGACGGCAAGTTTTACTTCATCGAGATGAACACGCGCATTCAGGTCGAGCATCCGGTGACCGAGATGATCACCGACATCGATCTTGTGCTCGAACAAATTCGCGTCGCCGCCGGAGGCGGGCTGGAATTGTCCCAAGGCGACGTGAAATTCCACGGGCACGCCATCGAGTGCCGCATCAATGCGGAAAATCCGGTCTCGTTCCGTCCTTCGCCCGGCAAGATTGTGCATTATCACCCGCCGGGAGGGCTGGGGGTGCGCGTCGATTCCGCCGTCTATCACGGCTACTCGATCCCGCCCTACTACGATTCGCTGGTCGGCAAGCTCATCGCGCACGGCAAGACGCGCGGCGAATGCCTGATGCGGCTCAAGCGTGCGCTCGACGAGTTCGTCATCGACGGCATCGAGACGACGCTGCCGCTATTCCGTACGCTGGTGCGCGAAAAGGATATCATCGACGGCGACTACCACATCCACTGGCTTGAAGAGTTCTTGGCCCGCGGCGGGATGGAGGGCTAGGAGCGGCGGGGGCCGCGACCGTCGCGGATGTGCAACAAATTCGATGGGCGCGCGGGCCTCTCCCATGGCACGCTAGCAGACCTTATCTTCTGAGAATCATCGTTATCGCCTGCCGAACAATCGCATGGCCAACCGCGAAACTGCCTTCATCGAAATCACGCCGGAGGTCCTGCTCAAGGCCTATGCCTGCGGCATCTTTCCGATGGCGGAAAGCGCGGACGACCCGGCGCTCTACTGGATCG
>WNGJ01003850.1_pt1 | contig 15546 bp, 15 predicted proteins | sample 5400611 | NCBI WGS metagenome assembly WNGJ01 (sample SAMN13153375, study PRJNA577476) | soil metagenome | isolation source: 40 cm soil or saprolite under Garry oak tree replicate 1 | place: USA:California | collected 2016-06-15
ACAGCGGCATCGGCACCGGCGATATCGGCGACGTGGCCCTGTCCCACACCTCATTCTCGAACCCGGTTCAGGACACGGCGGTCGACTCGAACGGCAACAACGCGATCTTCTGGGGCAACCTCGGCCAGGGCGGCCCGACGTGCGCGGAGAGCCCGATCGAGATCCGCAACGCCGCGACGCTCGACGGCAAAACGTGGACGCGACAGGCGACCGCCGGCTGTCAGCCGCTGCAGATCGACCGGCCCTGGCTCGCGGCCTATACGCCGCCGGCCTTCCGCGGCACCGACCAGGCCGCCTCGCACACCAACCTCTACTACGAGTACCACGACTTCGGCCTCTCGAACATCTGGGTCGAGATCAGCACCGACGGCGGCCAGACCTGGGCGCCGACAGCGGTCTCGGCCATCGAGCCCGGCTCGGCGCAGGAGCTGACGAGCACCTGCAACACGATTCCGGGCGGGATTGCGGTCGACGAGTACGGCGCCCACCAGGGCCGCATCTACGCGGTCTGGGAGACCAGCGACCTGCACCAGAACGCTGTCCAGGGCTGCGACTACACGCAGGCGGAAGCGTTCGACCACGTCTTCCTCTCCTACTCAGACGACGGCGGGGCGACCTGGACCTCGCGCTCGGTCTTCAACGACCCCTGCGCCCCGAACCCACCGGTGCCACCGGCGGATCCGACTGCCTGCCAGGACGTCTCCGAGATCTTCAGTTCGATCGCCGTCGACCAGGCCGGAAACGTCGACGTCGCGTACGTGCGCCGAGACATCAGCCGGCCGAATCCCGAGTACGACGTCTATGTCGCGACGAGCACGGACGGCGGCAACACGTTCACGAGCCACAAAGCGAACACCGACACCGGCACGCACTACTTCCCGTGGGTCGCGGCCGGCGGCAACGGCGGCATCGACGTCGTCTACTACGAGACGCCCTACGTCGAGGGCGTGGGCCTGCTGAACAAGCCTGCTGCCGCGCCGAGCAGCGCGCAGTGGACGGTGCAGCTATCGCAGTCGCTCGACGGCGGCAAGACCTGGACGCAGAGCAACGTCTCGGGCCGTCCGATCTACTTCGGCGACATCTGCACCACCGGCATCTTCTGCGGCCTGGCGCCCGACTCGTTCAACTGGGGCAACGACCGGATCTTGCTCGACGACTTCGGCCTCGCCGCCGGCCCCGACGGCGGTGCGCGCATCGCCTGGACCGACGCCTACGACTCGTGGGCGGGCAGCTGCAAGCCGGGCGGCGACGTCACCTGCCAGGAGACCCACGTTCGCTTCGCCTGCCAGAAGAGCGGCCTCGGCCTCACCGGCCAGAAGCTCACAGCCTGCGGCCAGGCAAAGCGGCCCTAACCCACGTCGTGTTCGCTCAGCGAGCTTCCTCTTCGGCGTTGCGCTCGGCCGTCGGAACGGCCTCGAGCCGCTCGTCCGAAATCGGCTTGCCGCTCTCGATCGAGAGGCCGTAGGTGCCGGCGGCGAGCCGGGCCTCGGCGCGCTCGACGGCGGCGAGCTCCTGGCGTAGACCGTCCGCCAGGCCTTCGTCGAGCTCGTCCTGGTAAAGATCGGAGGCGAGGTTTCCCGGGTCGATGTCGTCGGCCTCCTCGCCAGTGTCCGTGTGGGCGAGCCCGCCCAGCGCCCGCTCGATTCGCTCGCGTTCTTGGGCCAGCAGCTCTCGTGCCCGCTCAGGATCCATCACGCCACGTTATCGCTCACCGGCTGAAGCCCGGCGGCTCGTGCTCGCGGCATTGTCGCGGCGAGCGCAAGCACGTAGATCCCGACGGCCGCGGCGATGATCATTGCGCTCGGCGGCAAGGTTGGGAAGACGTAGCTCAGAGTCAGCCCGATCCAGATCGAGCCGACCGAGAGGAGGGCGGAGAGGAGCAGTCCGCGGTAGGGGCTCGGGGTGAGCCTGTGGGCGGCCCCGGCGGGGGCCGAGAGCAGGCCGAGCAAGAGCAGCGCGCCGACGGCCTGGGTCGCCTGGGCCGCGACCAGGCCGAGAAGTCCAAGGAAGCCGAGCCCCAGCAGGCGCACTGGGACGCCCCGGGCGGCGGCGACCGCTTTGTCAAGGGAGGCAAAGAGCAGCGGCCGTGCGATTGCGAGGAGAAGCGTGCAGGCCAGGACTGCGAGGACGACGGAGGTTCGGACGTCGGACCTGCTGAGTCCGAAGATCGAGCCGAAGAGAACGCGCACCCCGGCTGTGCCGTTGCCGGCGCTGTCCTGCGTCGTGAAGATCGTGAGGAAGAGGACGCCGAGACCGAGCGTCCAGGCGAAGAGCGAGCCGATCGTCACGTCGTCGGCGCGGGCTTTGTCGCCGAGGAGGCCCATGACGATGCCGCCGAGGATCGTTGCCGCGAAGACGCCCGCGAGGATGTTGAGTCCGAGCACCGCGGCCGCAAGACCGCCGGTGAAGGCGACGTGGCTGAGGGCATCACCGGCGAAGACCTGGGCGCGGAGGACGACGAAGTAGCCGACCAGTCCACAGGCGAGCCCGACGAAGTTGCCCGCGATCAGCGCGTTGCGCATGAACTCGTGCGCGAACATCAGCCGGCCTCGAGCGCGAGCCGGGCAGTCGCTCGCAGCCGCCTCCCGAGCGTGTGGCCGAGGCGGACGAGGACGTAGAGCCCGAACGAGAGCGAGGTGACGTAGAAGCCAACCGGGTAGATCGAGAAGTAGGCGAGCGTGAGCCCGAGCCAGGTGACGGCGAGCGCGAGCGCGACCGAGAGGGCGATCCCGAGTGCGGGGCGCGGCGTCAGCTGGTGGGCGGTCGCGGCCGGCGTGACCAGCAGGGCGAAGACGAGGAGCGCTCCGGTGATTTGGCTCGTCTCCGCCACCGAGAGGCCCAGAACGAGCAGGAAGCCGAAGCCGAGGGCGCTGACCGGAACGCCGCCGGCGCGGGCGACATCCGCGTCGATGGACGCGAAGAAGAGCGGCCGGGCCGCGATTGCGACGAGTCCGACCGCGGCAACCGCGACGGCGAGCAGCACGACGACCTGTTGCGTCGTGATCCCCAGGAAGGTGCCGAAGAGCAGCGAGTCGAGGCCGTTGAGGACGCCGTGGTAGAGGCTGACGAAGAGGAATCCGAGCGCGAGCGCCAGCGCCTGGAGCGAGCCGATCGCAGCCGACTCCGCGCTGAGGCTTCTGCGGGAGCCGGCGATCCCGGCCAGCGCGAGCGCTCCGAGTCCGCAGAAGCCGAAGTAGCCGACGGCCAGCGGTAGGCCGGCGAGGCTGGCGGCAGCGGCGCCGGGGAAAGCGATCACCGAGAGCGTGTGCCCGGCGAAGGTCTGCTGGCGCAAGACCATGAACCAGCCGGTGATCCCGGCCATGACGGCGACGATCGTGCCCGCTGCGAGCGCATTGACCATGAAGGGGTACGCAAACAGCTGGTGGAGATCGGTGACCGGGTTCCAGGAAAGCCCGTGGAAGACCGCGGCTTCAGGCATGACGGTCGCCATGCACGAACGGGGCCTCGGGCTGGCCGACGACGACGAGCCGGCCGTCGGAGGCGTGCAGGACCTCGATCGGTGCGCCGTAGAGGCGGCTGAGGGTTTCGCTCGTGATCACCTCTTCGGGCGGGCCCTCGATCGCGCCGCCGCCGGCGAGGTAAATGACGCGGTCGAGGTAGCCGATGATCGGGTTGATGTCGTGCGCGACGAGCAGTACGGCGACCTCCTCCTCTTCGCAGATGCGGCGTACGAGTGCGGCGACCGCGGCCTGGTTGGGCAGGTCGAGGCTGTCGAGCGGCTCGTCGAGCAGAAGCAGCTTCGGCCGGCGGACGAGCGCCTGCGCGATCAGCAGGCGCTGCTGCTCGCCGCCGGAGAGCTCGCCGATCGGCCGGCGGGCATAAGCCGTGGCTCCGACGAGCTCGAGCACCTGCGCGACGCGGGTCGCGTCTCGCCTGCGGCTCGGGCTCCCCGGGAGCGGGATCCCCCAGCGGGCCCCGTCCAGTCCAAGCTGGACGAGGTCGACGCCGCGGATCCGCGTGCCGCTGTCGAAGCCATGCCGCTGGGGCAGGTAGCCGATCCGGCCCTTCGCGTCGCCGGGTCGCCGCCCCAGTACGGACGCCGTTCCGGCGGCCAGCGGTAGCAGGCCGAGGATCGCCTTGATCAGCGTCGACTTGCCGGCCCCGTTCGGCCCGAGCACTGCGACGAAGTCGGCCCCGGCGACCGTCAGTGAGACGTCGCTCCAGATCGTGCGGCCGCCGAGGCGCACCGCGGCGCCTTCGAACGCGACCGCCGCGTCCTTCCGGGCGCGGGTGTCCGGTCTCAGGGAAGTGGCCACGGCGCTCATCGTCCCGTCGCGTGCGCGAGTGCGGCCGCGAGTGCCTGCAGTTGACGCGACTGCCAGTCCTGGAAGCTGGCGGAGGCGGGCACCATGGTCTCGGTGATCGTGGTGACCGGAATGCCCTGCTTGCGGGCGGCGTCGGTGATCCGCTTCACGTCCGGCGTGCTGTTTTGGCTGTTGAAGACCCAGACCTTGATCTGTCTCTGCGCGATCTGGCGGTCGATCGTCGTCTTGTCCGCGGCGGTCGGCTCGCTCCCCTCGCTGATCGCCTTCAGGAAGGTCGGCGGCGTCAAAAGCTTCAGCCCCAGTGCCTGCGCAAGGGGGGCGAAGATGCTCTCGGAGGCGCCAACGGGCACCCCGTGGTACTTGCGCTTGATCGTCGCGATCAGCTGCTTGTACTGCGCGAGCCCGTTCGTCTCGAAGCGCGTCCTCTGCCGCGCGAAGTAGCCGGAGTTTTTCGGGTCGAGCTTGTTGTAGTCCCGGACGATCGCGTCGATCATCAGCTGCACGTCCGTCGGCGAGTACCAGCGGTGGGGGTTGCCGCCGGGCTTGATCCCGACGAGATCTCCGACGTTGAGGACGATTCGTCCCGAGACCGGATTTGCCGCGATCAGCTTGTCGGCCCAGGGGTCGTAGCCGATCCCGTTCACGATCACCATCCGCGCGCCGGCGACCGTGCGCGCGTCGGCGGCGGTCGGCTCGTAGTCGTGTGGGTCGGTCGCGGGGCTCGTGATCACGCTCGTGACGTGAACCCTGCGGCCGCCGAGCTGCGAGGCGATGCTGCCCCAGACGTTCTCTGCAGCGACCACCTGGAGAACGCCGCCCGGCGCCACCGCACTCCTCTTCGAGTGCCCACCGCACCCGGCGCCGAGGGTCACCAGCGCCGCGAGCAGCGCGGCAACCACGACCCTTCGCGTGTTCGCCATAAGCTAACAATACTCATTCCCGCTACCAGTTGCAGTCGAGAGGCGCTACCATTAGTGACATGACCCGACCAACCGAGATGAGCTCCTGGGCCGAGACGACGATCGCTTCCCTGCACGCGAAGGGGCACCGAAAAAGCGGCGCCCGCCGCGCGGTCGTCGAGCTGCTGGGACGCCAGGATTGCTGCCTGACCGCCCAGGAGATCTTCGATCAGCTGCGCGCGGAAGACCGCCGCGTCGGGATTGCCAGCGTCTACCGCGTGCTCGAGCAGCTGAGCAAGGACGGGTTCGTCCAGCGGATCGACATCGGCGCCGGCACCACCCGCTTCGAACCGATCCACGCGGGCGGGGAGCATCATCACCACCTCGTCTGCGACGACTGCGGCAAGGTCGAGGCCTTCGCCGACGACCAGCTCGAGCGGGCTCTACAGAAGGTGGAGGGCCGAACCGGCTACTCGGTTGCCGGCCACGACGTTGTTCTCCGCGGCGCTTGCAGCGACTGCGCCCCCGCCTCCCACGGGCGCTGAAGCCTTCAGCTCGGTTTTGCTTGGTTGAACGACGGCGGTTCGATCAGCGGCCGGTCGGATCCATGGGCTTTGGGTCGAGGTAATCGTCGGCTACCTCCGGCGACTCTCTAGTCGCTCGGCCGATCATTTCGGTAGCACCGGGGGTAGGGCGTCTGGGAGCATCGGCCGATGCTCTATGTGCTGGGCGCCTTCTGGAACTGGGTCGCCGGCGTCTTCGGGCGCGTCGGCGACGTCTCGGTCTACTGGCTCGTGCTCGCCCTCGCGCTGAAGACGGCCGAGTCGGCGTTCATCGGCCTCGGCTGGCGGAACATCCTCCGGGCGGCCTACCCGCGCGCGCGGCTGTCCTTCAAGACGGCCTGGGGCGCGTCACAGGGCGGAACGGCGATCAACGCAGTCGCACCGGCACAGGCGGGGACCGCCGCGATGATCGGCATCTTCCGCACGAGCATCCCCGGCTCCTCGGTCGCCGGCGTGGCTTCGGCGACAGTTGTCCAGTCGGTGTTCTACACGGTGGTCAGCGTCCTGATGGTGATCGCAGTCGCGATCCTGCGACCGCGGACGGTGTCGAAAGGCTCGCCTTCGAACGAAACGGGCGGCTTCTTCGCCTCCCACCCGATCCTGATCCCGATCATCGTCGTCGCGGTCGTTGGCGTCCTCTACTTTCTCTGGCCTCGCCTGAAGCCACGGCTGCTCAGCACGTGGCACAAGGCGAAGGAGGGTGCTGCGATCTTCCGCGACCGCCGGCGCTACCTGCGGGAGGTGGCGCTGCCGCAAGGCGCCTCGTACGGCTGCCGGATCGGCGTCAACGTCGTCTTCATGGCCGCCTTCGGGATACCCGTCACGACGTACACGATCTTCCTGGTGGCGTCGTCGCACATGCTCTCTCAGCTCTTCGCCATCACCCCGGGCGGGGTCGGGCAGACGCAGGCTCTCGACGTCGCCACCCTGCGCAGGTACGCCTCGAGCGGTGATATCGCGGCATTTTCGGTCACGCAGGACGCGGTGATCACGATCTGGAACGTCGTGCTTGGCCTCGGGGTCATGCTCTGGGCGTTCGGCTGGACGCAGGTGAAGCAGCTGCTCTCGAAGGAGGGCAGGAAGCAGGCGCGCGAGCAGCGGCCGCCTGACGCCGCCGAATCAGACCAACCAATCAGCTCCTAGCCGGGTGTGCTCGATTCCCTGGCTGAAGTACAGTTCGCACAATCGTGAGACTCGTCGCGCACCACCGCACTTGCTTTTGCCTTCGTCTGGTAGATGAAGCGTTCCTTGATTGCAGGCTTGATGGCAAGGGGATAAACGACGTCCAGATCGTCGATGATTCGCGTGGTCCGTCACGCGTCGGCCGGTGAGCAATTACATCGATGTCTCGTGATCGTCCGGCGATCCTCCTAGGCGGCGGTCCGATCGCAGTCTCCGTCGCACGTAGCCTGGGGCGGGCGGGGATCCGCGTGTACGCACTCGGTTCAGCACCTGTGGACACGGTCGCTCACTCGCGCTATTGCGACGTCTTCGTCAACACGGGGCATGGCGAAGGCGTGCAGGAGCGCTGGTTGTCGTGGCTCGACTCCGGCCCGATGGGGGGCGTCTTTCTTCCCTGTCACGACGAGGCTCTCGATTTGGTCGCGCACCACCGAGCGTCGCTCGTCGATCGAGGTTACTTCGTGTACGAGGCCAACGATGAGGTCGTCCTGGCGATGCTTGACAAGCAAGAGACCTACTCGCGTGCCCGTCGCGCCGGCGTCGCTACCCCGAGCACATTCGTAGTACGCGATCAGCACGATGTCGAGCCTGCCTTGCACGAAATCGGGTTCCCTTGTGCGTTAAAGCCGCTTCATGCACATAGGTTCGTCCGTCACTTTGGCCTTCGTCAGAAGGCATTCATCGTGCGAGATCGCGCTCAATTCGACGACGCGCTTGCTGACTTGCTCAAGCTCGGTCTCGAAGTGATGGTGACCGAGATCATCCCCGGGGGTGACGATCAGCTTTTCTCGTTCATCACATATGTCGACGACAACGGCAACCCGCTGTTCCGCTTTGTAAAGCGAAAGCTGCGCCAGTTCCCACCTGGTTTTGGGATGGGTTGCTATCACGTCGAGGAGTGGAATCCAATCGTTGCAGAGCTGGGGTGGTCATTCTTCGAGGCAATCGGATTGCGCGGTTTTGCATATGTCGAGTTCAAGCGTGACGCGCGTGACAACGCATTCAAGCTAATCGAATGCAACCATCGCTTCGGAACCGGCATCGAGCTGCTTACCGCCGCTGGTATCGACGCTCCGCTGATCACCTACAGGCGCGCTTTGGGGCAGCCGGTGTCGGCTCTGAGATCGTATCGCCGAGGCGTCCGACTCTGGCACCCGCTCGACGACACCCGCACGTTCTTGATGTATCGAAGAAAGGGCGAGCTATCGATCGCTGCTTGGATACGCAGTCTTATGCATCCTCTTCGCGTACCAATATTTCGTTGGTACGACCCGAAGCCGACTCTCGTGTCTCACTGGCTTCTTCTAAAGGCGTCGCGCAAGCGACTCAGCGCTAGAAAAGTGCGTCGCTGAGAGCTCCCGCATCGCGCCCGACGCGATCGCGCTCGGAGCGCATGTCAGTGGGCGAGCCAGGCGACGGAGCGAACCTGGTTGTCTGCAGCCCCGAGCAACTGCCTCTGCCGCCCGGGCCACGTCACGATCTCGATGTCTGCTCTGTACCCGTACCCCTCCATGCGGAGATGCGCGAGGGGGGAGGACTTCGTTGCGCGTCTGGCGGCGCTTGCCACGAGAGTATGCAAGTTTCTTCTTCCCTTATCGCTCAGATAGTGCTCGAAGAAGGAATGGAAGACCAAGGTCACCACGCCGTCGGCGCTGCGTTCGAGTTGCGCAGCCAGCCACTCGCATGCGTCAGCATTGTCGATGCGAACCGGATGTCGTCGGGCGATCTCTAGGGCGGCCCTCAGGACCTTGAATCTGTCGATCTGATCTGGCCAGACGAACGACTCGAGGACCAACGGACCGTCGGGCGATGAGGGATCCAGCGGTGCGATGTCGCACCCCGCACGCTCCACGACTTCGACCGTCTCGCGCGGTGGCGGCGGGGACGAGAGGAAGGTGCCACCAAAGCGCACCTGGGAGTTCGGATTGCCCCAAGACCAATCCCTTCCCTCATACCAGTAGCGGTCCCAGTTCAAGTTGAGGCCAGCGCTTGCACCGAGCTCGAGTACACGCAGGCCGCCGCGGGCGAGTCCCGCTGCCGTCAGAAAGCCGCCGATGAGCGCCGCACAGCGGGTGACCTCGTTGGTCTGCACCGGACGTAGGAGTTCGTGAGAAAGCTCCTCGCGATGGCTCGTCACCGCTTCCAGAAAAGGCGGCCAGGGATCTCCTTCGAGAGTTCCACCAGCGGAGGGGAAGTGAGCAGCCAGCGCCGGGAGTCGTCCTCCGAGCACAAGCCGATGCACACCGGCCATGAAGCGAAGCGGCAGGCCCTCTTCCGCTCCCGGTGGTGCCGGTGGGGCCGTTTCGAGCACGCTCCAACAAGGCCCGCCCTCTTCCACGTCCCGCGCCGCACCCTTGAGGAGCCGGGCGTACAACGGCGATCCCAGCGACTCACACAGTTGGGCCTGACCGCGAATCGAGTCAGCTACTCGAGCCCGCTTCCAGGGCCGTGGCAAAGCACGATTAAAGACCGCCTTTGCACGGGGGCGAAAGCGACGAGGTACGAGGCGCTGTGCCCTTCGCAAAGACAGAGGGACATTTGGTACGCCTCCAGGAACGGTCAGCATGACGACCCCTTCCCCCAAATGGACGACGACCGCGCGGGCCGCCACCATGCCGCAATCCTATTTATCATGCCACATTTTCGTGCATGAAAAATCATTTCGTCGGAGCTTCTCCGCTCCGGCGTCTTGACACGGCTCGCGTATAGCGCAAGCGTTTGTCCCAACCGCGACGGGCACAAATCTGAGCGGGCTCATCTCGAGCATGACCGTCGGCCAGACTGCCGGCGTCGTAACGGCGCATCGAACTCGGGTGGGACGGACGTGAAACGGTCGTAGGAGGATCGGGATTCTCGGCACAGTGGCGACAACACGCATCTCCGAGATCAATCCGCGAGCTGATCCACGCTGGCCGGAGATCCTGTCGAAGAGCGACGGCCCTGGTGTACCACCACCCAGCGTGGCTCTCCTACGATCGTGCGGTTGCTCCGCCCGTTCCCGGCCCGGAGTAGGCAGGCCCGCAGCGACACAGAAGCCTCACGCGCGACGGGAGCGGGGCAGCCGGTAATCCTCGCGGCTTGAAGCGATGGTGCACCGAGGTCGCCTGAGACTTAGCGGGATAGCGAGGTCGACAGCCGTCCGTACGGGATGCGCGCGGCGAGGCAGGGCCAGGCGGGCTTGTCGGCGCTCGGCACGCGAAGCGTGCGCGCGGGGCGGGTGGTGCGCGCGAGGCGGGTGCGCGCGAGGCGGCGAACCTCATCCTTGCGAACGCGTGCCTCCATGAGGGGTGCACTGCGTCGCGGGTGCCATGCGCGGACCGTACCAACGCCGTCGCGCCCTCGGCTACGCTTCGCCCTCCCGGGCGCATAGCTCAGCGGGAGAGCGCTCGCTTCACACGCGAGAGGTCCGTGGTTCGATCCACATGCGCCCATCCACCGCGGGATTCTGGTTACCGTTGACGCGAGGACGCCCCAAGGGATTCAAAACACCCTGCTAGGGTTCCAGCCACGGCGTGTCGCGCACGCGGATGCGAGGCGGGGCACGGAGTCGGTCATCGGCGAGCGGTTGCGGGGAACGACTCAATAGGTGAATAGTCAGATGCTTAGAGCACGCGCCAAAATCAAGAGACTCGTCGTGAGGGCGGGCGCCCGTCCGCGACGCGCAGTGGTCTGGGCACAGCTCCGGCGGCGCGCGGCAGCGCAAGGCTTCGGATCGAGCGACCTAGAGAGGTTCTACCACTATCTCTCGCATTATTTGAAGTTGGAAAAGCCCGACTATGTCGATCCGTTACAACAGCCGCCAAACTACTTTCCCGACTTGAGGTCGCAACCAATATATTCCCCGTCGGAATTCGCCTGGACTCGAGAGTTTTTTGACAACTTCAACGTCATCAAGAACGAACTTCTCGAATTCAGTGCAAAATCCAACCTCGAGGCACAGCCGCAGGGCCTGACCGACCGCGGCCGCTGGAACGTGTTGTATTTCTATGCCGGAGGCCGTCGAGTCGACGCGACTACGACCGCGTGCCCTCACACTGCCGAGATTATCGATCTCATGCCGGGGGCCGGTCGGGCGGGCCAGGCGTATCTCTCCGTTCTTCGTGGTGACACGCATATCACTAGACACTTCGGTCCCACCAACACTCGTCTGCGCTGCCATGTGGGTCTCGTAGTGCCTGACGGGGCGCGAATTCGCGTCGGCGTAGAGACGTACCGGTGGGAGGAAGGAGAGTGCCTGCTTTTCGACGACTCGTTCGACCACGAGGTCTGGAACGAAGCCTCGAGTGAACGCGTCGTTCTGATCGTCGACTTTTGGCATCCGGACTTGACCCCTGCAGAGACGTGGGCGATCACCGAAGCTCGAGGCCTACGGTATGGTCTTCGAGACATCTTGCACGCCTGACAGTCCACCGTCCGATCACGGCGGCGCGTCGGCGAGGCGACACGCCCACGATACGACGGCTCAGCCGGCCTTCGTGCACTCGTAGAACGGAGCTTCCTCGAACACCAGCTGACCGCCTTCGATCGCGAAGGAGGTATCCCCACCCGTCACGGTCATGACGCCTTGTTCCCTTCGCCGGACCAGCTTCCGCTGTCCCTGAACCCCCGTCCGCTCAGGGTTTCGGCCCGTCAATGGTTGAGTTGGACGCTCGGGTCCGAGGCGAAGTCCCTCGTCTCCTTCGACGACCCGATGCCGTTTGCTTAGGGGGAAGATCTGGGAGTCATTTGCGCGCCGGTTTCGGAAGTAGGAGGGTTTGGCGCAAAACAGTCTGTGCCGCCGGGCCGCGCCGCTCGCCTACCAGCTCCGCTCTGTTTACGCAGTCGCGCCCATATCTACGGATATGGACGCTCCCTGCGTCCTCCCCCGGGGAACGAGCATCGCACCCCGGCAACGAGCGGCTTGACGCCAAACCCTCCTAGCGCCGAAACTTCAAGCGCCGCCGCCTCCCGTCTACCACCTCGTACGCGTCGTCGAAGTTGTAGGTGTGCGTCCCGACGTTCCTTCGCATCCAGTCCGGCCCGAGCCGTGAGATTGGCGTTTCGCGGAACTCTGTCTCGCTGAGCCGCTCGATCCGGCTGAAGACGACTGCGGCGCCGTACGACCCGGATGAGTCCTGGCCGGGACGGATGAGCGCGCCGTCGTGGAGGAAGATCCTTCCCGCCGGCCGCGCCCGACGAGCGTCGGAGACAATCGGGTTGAGCGGATGGGGCGACCAATTTGCGTCGAGCGATGCGGCCGAAAAGAGGAAGAGCTCGTCTGAGTAGTGGGTTCCGTGCTCGCGCATGCTCGCGAACAACCACCATCGATTTCGATGTTCCACAAGGGTCGCGTCGACGGCGTCTACGTCGTTCATGAGCACGCGGTCGAGGACCCAGGACTCTGGAAAGGCCTCCGCTCGGTAGAGGTCGATCGTCCGGTTGGCGCTCGATTCCGGGACCATGAAGACCGCCCCGTCGTGAACGAAGATAAAGGGGTACGAAACGTGGTATGGCCGTTCGAGCACAACCCCTGGCTCGGAAACCTCTCCGTCTTCGTGAATCTCGACGTACGAGATGACGCCGCGGCCTTCGCGAACACGGTAATCCTCGAAGAACACGTAATGCCGTCCGTTCCGGCCGAAGACGAAGGGATCGGCGAAGTAGCGGCCGGGAACGTCTGGGACGGTCCTGAACATGGCCATGTCGCCATTCTCGGGCGGCCAGGATCCTCGTCGGTACGCGAGAAACCACTCTTCGCGTTGGAGCTGCTTGCGAAGCCGGCTGACGAGAAGCCTCGGCCCCAGGCGAGCGAGATATCCGATCATCTGGAGGTTGCCCGGGGTCTCCTCTGACACCGAGGCGGGCAGGCCGTCCCGGTCGTGGTACGTCGGGAGCGCCTCGAAGAACGACCAGCCATGTTCATGCAGCTGGGCGAGACGCTGGAGAATGATTCCGCTCACCTTCCAGCAGGCTGCGTTGCGAGCACGCGAAGGCGAATGGGCATCCGTCGCCGAGACGGTCCGGTAAATGACGCGCGCATCGTCCTCAGGCCGCTGCGCACAAACCGAGGTGACGACGACCGGCTCCTGATGGTAGGTCTCCCAGAAGAATGGCGGCTCCGAGTGCCACGCTCGTGAGCCTCCATGGTGAACCGACCATTCGCCGAGCCGTGGACGGCCCGAGGAGGTGCTGGCTGCCGACAACGCGAGGTTGATGACGACGTCCGGGTCGTCTCTCTCGGAGCCGTAAACGGAGATGACGCTCGAGAGATCTACGGGCTCAAGCGCGTCCGTCTTCGATCGAAAGACGCGCCGGTCGAGCCGGTCGTAGAGTGAAAGCGCCAACACTGCGGGCTTGGCCCGGGCCTGCCTCGGCTTGGAAGCAACGACGACGCCTGCGAGCTCGACGAAGCCGGCGGAGGCGAGCCGGTCGATCAGCGAGGCGATCCAACGAGGAACCACGGCGTCTTCCAGAATTACTTCGACCCGGAGCTTGCGGCGCTCCTCGTTTACGCCGGCGGGTTCGGACATCGGCTATTCAGGCGTGGCGGATGCGGCGGCGAAGGATTCCGGAGATTGCCTCGCTCGCCGCGGGCGGAAGGCCGCCGAGGCGGCTCACGGCGAAGGCGTAGACGAGGACGCTGATGCTGCCGCCAACGGCGAGGGTCGGGAAGGGGGAGCTTGACACGTGGCCGAGGACGGTCCTCGTGCCTAGGACCAGCGCGACCATGACAGCCCCTGCAAGCAAGGCGCCGACCGGCGCATGAAGGCGTGGAACGGGGCCGATCCGGGAGTACGCATACGCCATTCCTGCGAGCGATGCGCATTCGCTGGCCAGCGTTGCGAAGGCGGCGCCGTTGATGCCGAAGGGCGGAATCAGAATCAGGTTGAGCACGAGGTTGAGCACGAGGACAGCCGCGAGCACGAAGAGCGTTTGGGTCTGCTTGTCGCGCGCGACAAGCGTGTACGACAAGGCCTGCTGAAAAAACCCGATGGCGACGCTGATGAGCAGGATCTGAAGCGCGAAACCTGCTTGAGCGTAGTTGGCGCCCCCAAGGAACACCATGATCTGTGTGCTGTAGAAGCTGAGTGCGACGAGCGGAATCGCGATGAACTGCATCGCCGCGAACGCGTTTTGGACGAGGCTCGAGAGCCGCTGGCTGAACGGCTGTTCGCGGGCGATGTCTGGGAGAAGCGTCAGCATCAAGTAGGAGGGCAGGAGGACCAGAGCTTCGACCACCTTGTACGCGACTCCGTAGCGCGCAACATCCGCGCGAGTCGCGAGGATCGAGAGCAGGAAGAGGTCGAGGCGGAAATACAAGTAGTTGACGACGATCACGCCGCCGAGCGGCGCCGAGGCGCGCAGGATCGTCATCGCTACCCTACGATCGAACGTACGCCAAGGGGTCATCCCGGGTCGGGCGAAGAGGAACGTGCCCAGAACCGCGACGACCGGGTAGCTGAGGTATGCAGCGACCATCGCCAGGTAGCCGAGGCTGGCCCAAGCGACGAGGAGCACAAGTCCGAGGGTCAGGATTCGGGCCAAGACGCGCGCGAGAGACGCAAGGTAGATCTTTTGCTCGGCGATCAGGAATGACTGCGCGCTCGTGATGAACCCGCTGAGCAGGAGCTGGGGTAGTAAGACGAGGATCGCCAGCCGGATCTTCTCGTCCCCCGGTCCCGAGTAGACCAGGAACGTGGCCGCGAGTGCGAGCATCACGGTGAGCACCGAGATGGCGGTTGTGCCGATCCCGAGGCTGGAGATGATCGACCTGGCCTCAAGCGGCCGTTTGGCCAACTCGCGGGCGCCGATCGTCGTCGCGCCGAAGTCGGTCGCGAGCGCGAACAACGAGACGAAGACGAGAGCGGTAACGAGCGACCCGTAGTCCCGGAGCCCGAGGTATCTCGTGGTGACCGCGACTGCGACCAGGCCGCCGGCGAGGACGAGGAACTGGCCGACGAGCTGGGCGGCCGTGTTGATCGCGACGCGTTCGGCCAGGCCCAAGTCAGGCCACCAGGGCGGGGCCGGCGCGGTCTGCGCCGCCGGGGATTGCGCCCTCCGGGTGCTGCGCCGTCGCCTGCTCCCGGCGAAGCTCCGCCATCAGGAGAACCGCGAGTGCAAGAACGCCCGCCAGGGGAACGACTTTCTCGGGGTCTCCACCGGGATCAACCAAGACGCTCACGGACACGGCGACGAGCGAGGCGATGACCCCGGCGCCGAGCCAGCTTCGATCGTCCCACCTGCGCCAGCGGCACCAGCGAATGCCGTAGAAGATGGCAACGGCAATCGCGGCCAGGTACGAGAGCAGCCCGATCAACCCTGTCCTCATCCACAGACCCAGATAGAAGTCGTGGATGAAGGGCTGAGAGACGACCCGCACCTGTTGCCCATGGACGAGGACGCCCAGTGTCTTCCCGTAGGGAGTCGCCCAGCCGATTCCCTCAATCGGATGCTGCTTGATCTTCTGCCAGGCCAGGTGATTCTCGAGCTGCCGGTCCTTCACCGTGGCGGCCTCGCCCAGGGACGACCCCCCGCCGAGACTCTCGATGCGTTTCACGATCGTAGAAACAGTGTTGTCCCGGCCGAGCACGCCACTCTGGGCGATGGGAACCAGTACGAAGGCCAGGCAGATCGCGA
>WNGJ01003853.1_pt1 | contig 15544 bp, 12 predicted proteins | sample 5400611 | NCBI WGS metagenome assembly WNGJ01 (sample SAMN13153375, study PRJNA577476) | soil metagenome | isolation source: 40 cm soil or saprolite under Garry oak tree replicate 1 | place: USA:California | collected 2016-06-15
CAGCCCGCTGGCCTCGCGTATCGCTGCCGAACACAACCTGGACTTGAACCGGGTGAAATCGGCGGGCAGGCGTATTCAAAAAGCTGACGTACTGACGTACCTGCAGGACCAGGACGAAGCAGCGTCTACGCAAACCACTTCCCGCACGGAGAGGAGCCTGCCCTTAGCTTCTCCCAAAGCGCGACGATTGGCGAGCGAGCAGGGGAAAGACCTCACAGTAATCAAGGGCAGCGGACCAGGGGGGGCAGTGCTAGCGGCAGACGTCCTGGCCGCGATTGTTCAAGCTCCTCCTCTTCCACCTGTAGAAGTTGCCGGGCGTGTTCCGGCGGCAGAAAAGCCTGCAGCTATGGCCGACGGGTCTAACGAGTTGGTCCCGAGTAATACCTGGCGTATTATGGCGGAACGGATCACCCAGGGCTGGACGAGCATACCACACTTTTACCTGGTGCGCGAGGTCAATGCGAGCCGGCTGATCAGCTGGCGAGAGCATATCCTTAAACGAGTTGCAGAAAAAGTAACCTACAGCGACCTGCTGGTGAAAATAGTGGCGGCGGCCTTACGTATGCACCCCCGTCTCAACGCGTCCTGGAGCGAGGGCAAAATAACTCTGAAGCAAGAAGTGCATGTAGGACTGGCCGTAGCCGTTGAGGAGGGATTAGTTGTTCCGGTGATCCACCAGGCGGACAAACTCAGCCTGGGAGAGATTGCCAGGCAGCGTACGGAACTGGTGGCAAAAGCGCAGGCCGGGAAACTCCGACCGCAGGATATAAGCGGCGGCACTTTCACCATCAGCAACCTTGGTATGTACAATGTCGATGCGTTCAATGCCATCATTAATCAACCACAGGCTGCTATCCTGGCTGCAGGTCGCATAGCCGAGCGTGTCGTACCTGTCAATGGTCAACCTGCAGTTCAACCCATGATGGTGCTCACGCTCTCTTGTGACCACCGTGCCGTAGATGGAGCGCGAGGAGCGCAGTTCCTGGATACTGTAGCAACCCTCATAGAGGAACCGTTGGGACTTTTAGATTAGGCCGCAGCAATTTTGGTGACCGCCTCAATAGAATGAACGTAGAATGATGGGGAGTAACTATCGTGGTTACTCCATAGTGACGACTCCCCAGGGCTAAAGCCGCGGGGCTTCTACGGGTTGAGGACCGAGGCTGTGTCGTCCCACAGCCAAAATGTTTAAGGCAGAGTATCGGTGAGCTTCGTTTCCTGCTTCCTGGTTGGGAAAATGCGGTACTGGAACATTTTAAGCATGTGGACATTATGAGTTTAAACAGAACTGTTGTCAAGGGAGCACGGTGAGACTCAATCTCCCGTGCCCTAAAGAATGAACGTCGCCTTCATCCCCATGGATAAATCACAGGGGCTTTCGGCGGCGGTTATAGTAAAAAGGAGGAAAACCTTGAAAGGACGATACGCTTTTTGGCAAAAGCCTGTCCTGAACAGTGTTGGTGTGTTGATTCTAGCACTTCTCGTACTCAGTGCATGCGGCGGGAGTGGCAGTTCTACGACCACTGGCAACCAGCCTACAACACCAATCAAAATCGGTATTTCCCTATCACTTTCAGGTGATTTCTCTGCCGATGGCAAAGCTTTTCAGCAGGGGTATCAACTCTGGGCAGACACCGTCAACAAAAACGGTGGTCTGCTTGGTCGCCAGGTCAAGCTGGATATTTTGTCTGATGCCAGCAGCACGACACAGGTCGTCACCAACTACCAGAAGCTCATCAATGTTGACCATGTCGACCTGGTACTTGGGCCATTCTCCTCCCTGCTGACGAAACCGGCCTCGGTGGTAGCCAACCGCTATGGCTATGCAATGATCGAAGGCGCCGGTGGCGGACCTTCCGTCTTTACGCAGGGGTTGCACAACCTTTTCGACGTCTCGCCTCCTGTTGCCAACCTGCTGGTCAGCTTTACGCAGTATGTCCTGTCGTTGCCACCATCACAGCGACCTAAAACAGCGGCGTATGCTACCCAGAATGATCCCTTTACGCAGCCGCAGGTAGATACTGCAAAACAGCTTCTGGAGCAGGGCGGGGTCAAAACCGCCTCCTACCAGGTGTACCCATCAGAAACCACCGACTACACACCGATTGCGCAAAAAATGATTGCTTCGAACGCGCAGATCATAATTACCGGTACGTTGCTTCCTGACATTACCGCTTATATCCAGGCCTTCAAGCAACAGCACTACAATCCACAGGCCCTGATAGCTACAGCGGGACCGGACCAGGGCTCTCAATTTACCAAGGCTATTGGTGGCGCCACTGCCGCGGAGGGAATCTTCGTGCCGAACGGCGGCTGGTACCCGCAGATCAACACCTTCCAGAACGCGCAGATGGTTCACGACTTCCTGGCGAAGTACGGTGGCAAAGCCGATGACATCAGCTCGGACGTGGCAGAGGGCTACGCTGTGGGACAGGTTCTGGTTCAGGCTGCGACCAAAATTCACAGCATCGATAATACCGCGCTCATCAACGAGCTGCACTCGGGCGATATGTTCCAGAGTGTGCAGGGACCGGTGAAGTTCAACGCTCAGGGTGAGAATAGTCTGGGGACGGGTTATCTGTTCCAGTGGCAGAAGGGTTCGTTGATTTCGGTTTATCCGCCTGCTCAGGCGTCGAATCCTCCTGAGTTTCCCAAGCCTAATTGGCCCTAATGTTTCGCGCAGGACTTCTCGCCGCCTGCGGCGGCTCGCCTATTGAGTTGGTTGCGAGCCTGGCAGCCGCAGGCTGCCAGGCTCGCAACCAACTCAAAACGTGTGCGAACTGGCGCAGGCAGTGAGGAGTGAAGAACGTGTGCGAGCTGCCGGAGGGAGGCAGTGAGGAGTCAAGAAGAGAGGCGACCTGAGGAGTGACCTTGCATGCTTGGAAAGAGGACTTGTCATGACACTCATTATTGAAGCAGTTATTACCGGGTTATTAACCGGAGGGGTTTATGCCTTGATGGCGTCCGGGTTGACGCTGGTTTTTGGGGTCATGGACATCATCAATGTTGGACAGGGAGCCCTGGTTATCCTGGGCGCCTACCTCAGCTACGTCCTGGAGCAATACCTGCACATCGACCTATTTTTAGGATTGCTCATCACTATACCGGTCATGTTTGTCCTGGGCCTGCTGATTGAGTGGCTGTTTATCCGCCCGATCAAGCGCGACCGCACGATGCTTTCCATTCTGGTAACGTTCGGGGTGGCGCTGGTCATAGAGGGTGTGCTCAACCTCATTTTCTCGACCGATTTCATCCAACTGCATGCCTGGTATGTCACGGCGTCGTTTCAGGTAGGAGGGTTCTATCTCGCCTACATTTATGTCTTTGGCTTCCTGCTGGCAGTGGCGCTGCTGGGAGCACTCTACCTGTTGCTCTATCGTACCAAATTTGGCCATAGCCTGCGCGCCACGATGCAGAATCGCACGGCGGCTGAACTTGTTGGCATCGATGTCGAGCGTGTCTCGGCCATTACCTTTGGCATCGGCATCGCACTTGCTGCCGCCGGGGGTATGGCGTTCGGGGCAACCACTTCATTCAATGCTAATAGCGCCTATGACCTGATCTCGCGGCTGCTGGCGATCATCATCTTTGGCGGCATGGGCAGCTTACGAGGCGCGATGATTGCCTCCTTAGGCATGCTGGTGGTCGAAGACGTAACCTCGGTGGTCTGGTCGCCCATCTGGGCCAGCACCGTCTTTTTCATCCTGCTGGTGATTATCCTGCTGGCCCGTCCGCAGGGATTGTTTGGGCAGGTGGAAGGAAGAAAGCAATGAGAATCTTCAAAACGGCCGGGCTGCTGGCGCTGCTCGCGATTGCTATCGCCTTCCCTCTGGTGTTTTCCAATCCGGCCGTGACCACCATCGCAGTCTTTACCTTGCTGTTCGTCGCAGCCACCACCGGCTGGAATATCTTTTCAGGCTACACCGGTTACATCGCACTGGGCCATGCCGCCTACTTCGGGTTGGGCGCCTATGCCCTGGCCATTATGTGCCAGGACTGGCATATCCCGGGCGGTTACATCCCTTTCTTGCTTGTTCCCGTTGCCGGTCTGGTGGCAGCCGCTTTCAGCGTTGTACTCGGCTGGATCGCCCTGCGGGTGAGGCGGCATACCTTTGTGGTGATCACCATCGCCATATTCTTTATCTTTCAATTGCTGGCTTATAACCTGACAGGACTCACTAATGGTTCCATTGGCCTGGGTCTACCGATCCCAACCGATTGGAGCGGTGATTTCTTCAACATCCCGTTCTACTACGCGGCCCTGGTCGTGGTGGTGATAGCCATCGTCATCTCGTGGTGGGTGCGTCACTCCAAATATGGTCTGGGCCTGCTGGCCATACGCGACGACGAGGACCGGGCGCTGGGCCTTGGCGTCAAGGCCGGGCCATCCAAACTGGCGGCGTTTGTCATCTCCGCGCTGATTGTGGGCATGGTGGGGGCCATCTGGGCCTACTTCGTCGAGTCGATCTATCCACCCTCTGCCTTTGATGCCACCTTCGATGTGGCTATTGCGTTGATGGCATTCCTGGGTGGCCTGGGGACGATTGTAGGTCCCATCCTGGGCGCGCTGCTCCTGGAGCCGACCCAGCAATACTTCACCTTGCAGTTCGGCCAGAGCGGTTTTTACCTGGTGATCTACGGAGCGCTGTTCCTGGTGGTCCTTCTCCTGCTGCCCCAGGGCGTTGTCCCCACGCTGCGGGCGCGTTGGACCAGATTCAAGGCTACTCGTAGTCAGCAGGAGGAGGTCGCCGTCTCCGACACGGCGTTGCCCAAGCGGGGCGAGCCCAGAGACACCGAAAGGAAGGAAGGGATCAACTTATGAGCTTGTTGGAAGTGCAGGAGGTTTCTAAAGCCTTTGGAGGCATTCGGGCGCTGGATACGTGCTCAATCAGCGTAGAGCAAGGTTCCATCACCGGCCTCATTGGACCCAATGGATCAGGAAAGACAACACTGTTTAACGTAATGACCGGCTACGAGCGGATCGATGCGGGGCAAGTGCGCTTTGGGGGACAGACCATCACCAATGCGCCGCCGGACAAGGTCTTTCGCCTGGGCGTTGGACGCACCTTTCAACTGACGCGCATCTTCCCGCGACTGACGGTGCTGGAGAATATGCACGTGGCAGTGCAGCGTAATGACTTGAAAGGCTTGCTCAGCCGGTGGAGTTCGTCCCACGAGCACCGGCGGGCGCTGGAATTGCTGGACTTTGTGGGGCTTATGGCCCTCAAGGACATGCCCGCCGGCAACCTGTCCTACGGGCAGAAGAAGTTGCTGGAGTTTGCCTTCGTATTAATTGCCGAACCGCAGGTCATCCTGCTGGATGAGCCGGCCGGCGGCATCAATCCGACCATGATCAAGTACCTGACGGATCGCATGCGCATCCTCAACCAGCGCGGGGTGACCTTTTTAGTGGTCGAGCACAACATGGAATTTGTGATGGGATTATGTGACAAAGTCATGGTGATGCATCGCGGGACGAAGATTGCTGAAGGGACGCCGGCGGAAGTGCGAGCGAATCCGGTGGTGCTGGAAGCTTATTTGGGAGATTAGGGAGATGTTACTCTCCAAGTGAGAGTGGGAACCTGGCACCCACAAGGGGTGCCACTACATTTCAACCGTCAAATGACGCGCAATAGAGTATTAGGGAGACCAGGGAGATGTTGCTGAAATTACAGAATGTCTATGCAGGGTACGAGGGAGGTGACGTGCTCAAAGGGATCGATCTGCAAGTGGAGCAAGGCACGACCACCTGCATCGTCGGGCCTAATGGGGCCGGCAAATCTACGGTGCTGCGCGTGCTGAGCGGGCTACTCCGGCCACGGCTGGGCGAGATTAGCTTCGATGGGCGCTCCATTGGCGGTTTGGCACCGCGCCAGATTCTGGCCCTGGGGATTGTGCAGGTACCGCAGAGCCATAGCCTGTTTCCCGGCATGACAGTGCAGCAGAATGTACGGCTGGGGGCCTACATGCTAAATGATAAGGCGCTCGTCGAAGGACGTTTGCGTGAGATCGAGGCGATGTTCCCGATAGTGAAAACGCGCGCGGGGGACAAGGCGGGCAACCTGTCGGGAGGTCAGCAGCGCTTAGTCGAATTTGCGCGCTGCCTGATGCTGAACCCGCGTTTGATCCTGCTGGATGAGCCGTCGATGGGGCTGGATCCCAGGACATTCAAGCAAGTGATAGATACGATCAAGATGATGCAAAGCAGTGGCCGCACAATAGTGCTGGTGGAGCAAAACGCGCGCACAGGGCTGAGCCTCGCCGACAATGGAGTAGTGTTGGAGAGCGGGCGCGTGCGGCTGGAGGGGCCGCACACAGAGATCTTGAACAATCCGGAGATTGGCCGTCTCTACCTGGGAGGGACGCTCTCTAACGCATGAGGAGTGGCCCTTCTCGCCTGGGGCAGGGCAACCCGCCGAGGCAGGGCAACCCGCCGAGGCAGGGCAACCACAAGGAATTGCCCCTACGATGGACGATTTGGCTTGTCAAGAGGCTTTGTAGCATTTTTCGTTCGCCAACAGAGTCCCTTGTGGTGTTATGCACAAGGGGAAGGAAGGACGATCGTTTGGTTGGGGTGATGGGTATGGGGTACCGGCGGGGGCGGGCGGCCATAAAGGCCCCCACTCCACATCCGCTCCTCTCCCGCCCCTACGCGAAACCGTATTCGAAGCCCGTACGCGAAGCAGAAAGGACAGATATATGGCAAGAGATGAGCTGGTGCAGAGCGCGATAGACAATTGGGCGCCCAGGTTTATTGCCAATGGTGTTGATGCCAACGATTTTCAGCGCGTTACTAATAGTGTAGAACGTTGGGATGATTGGTGCCAGGCGTGGTCGGAGTGCGGGGCCATGCACGCGCAGATGGGAGAGAAGGCCGAGGCGGAAGGGCATTACGTATCGGCTGCGCAGCATTATTTTCAGGCAGCGATCTCCTATCACTTCGGCAAGTATCTGTTCGTGCGCAAGCCGCATGAATTGCGCGCTGCGCATGAGTATAATGTGCAGTACTACCGGCGCGCGCTGCCATATTTCGATTTTCCCGGCGAGCATGTGGCTATTCCCTACGAGGGAGGTGCAAGCATGTACGGCATTCTGAGGAAGCCGTGGCACACGCCTAAGCCTGCGGTGGTGATTCTTGTCCCCGGGCTTGATTCTGTCAAGGAAGAGCTGCATATCTATGGCGATGACTTTTTGCGGCGGGGTATGGCAGTGCTGGCGGTCGATGGTCCAGGACAGGGAGAAATGGAGTTTGAATATCCACTTCGTCATGACTACGAGGTGCCGGTTCACTATGCAATCAACTATCTTGAGAGCCGGCCAGATGTGGATGCGAAGCGCGTGGGCCTGATGGGTGTGAGTTTTGGAGGTCAGTTCGCTGTACGTGCTGCGGCGTTCGAACACCGGTTAAAGGCGGTGATTGAAAACTGTGGTCCATATAACCAGGCTACCAACTTCAAAAACCGCCCGGTGATAAGTCGCGAGACGATGGTGTACCGCCTCAAGGCCGCTGACGAGGAGGAGGCGCTCGACAAATTGCAGCAATTCAATCTGCGGGGAGTAGCGGAGAAGGTAGAGTGCCCGCTGCTGGTGATCCAGGGCCGCCGCGACAGGCTTGTGCCGGCAGAACAAGGGGAGCGCATAGCAGCGGAAGCGGGCAGCGCAGCAGAATTATGGATGTTTGAGGATGGCAATCATGTCTGCAACAATATTCCTTATAAGCACCGGCCGCAGCAGTCCGATTGGATGCGTCAAAAACTGTATAGAGGAGTCTAACGCGGACGACGAGTACGATAAACATCTGCTGGTAGTTGCTAATTTACAGCGAAACACCGCAAATGGGTTGCTCGGCACGCTCGATACCGAGTTCCATGATGATCTGACGCGCCTTTCTGATCGCGTTATTCGCTTCAAGCACCTGGAGGACGGCATCTTTATTTAAGATGTTAATGAAAGGACAACTAATGGTGAGAGACGAACGTGTACAGAGCGCAATCGACAACTGGGCTCCCAGGTTTATCGCCAATGGCATTGACTCCAATGACTTCCAGCGCGTTACCAATAGCGTTGAACGTTGGGATGACTGGTGCCAGGCGTGGTCTGAAACCGGAGCCATGCATGAGCAGATGGGTGAAAAGGCCGAGGCGGAAGGACATTACACATCGGCCGCCTACCATTATTATCATGCGTCGATGGCCTATCACTTCGGAAAGTTTTTGTTTTTGCAAAGTCCACGAGAACTGCGCGCGGCGCACGAGCATACTGTGAATGTTTACAAAAAAGCTCTGCCTTATTTTGATTTTCCTGGAGAACACGTGGCCATTCCTGAAGAACTGCACTCGTATGGCGACGACTTTTTGAGACGAGGCATGGCGGTACTGGCGATCGATGGTCCCGGACAGGGGGAGATGGAGTTCGAGCATCCCATGCGCTTTGACTACGAAGTACCAGCTGGTTATGCCATCGACTTCCTTGAAAGCCGGCCAGATGTGGACGCGAGCCGCGTGGGCATGATGGGGGTCAGCCTGGGAGGATACTATGCTCCACGAGCAGCTGCATTTGAGCCAAGACTGAAGGCAGCGATTGCCAATTGTGGCGGATATAACTTTGTGAGCCACTTTGAACGATTGCCCGCGCTGACGCGCGCCGCATTCACCCACCGGCTCAAAGCTGCAAGCGAGTCTGAAGCGCGCGAGAAGTTGGAGGCATTTAATCTCGAGGGCGTGATGGAGAAGGTACAGTGCCCGCTGCTGATCATCATGGGACGCCGGGATAGACTTGTTCCCCCGGCGGACGCGACGCGGATGGCGGCGGAGGCGAGTGAAGTAGCAGAACTGTGGATGTTTGAAGACGGCAACCACGTCTGCAATAACATCATTTACAAGTACCGGCCGCAGCAGGCCGACTGGATGGGCAGCAGGCTGCACTCTTAACCGTTCAATGAGCATCAAAGGAGCCTCTATGAAGGCATTTACACCTGGTTCCTGGCCATTTCAGAAAGTACTGATTGCCAATAGGGGGGAAATCGCGGTACGTATCATTCGCGCGTGCCGCGATCTTGGGCTTGGCTCGGTGGCTGTGTATAGCGATGCCGATCGCCATGCTCTACATGTGCGTATGGCCGATGAGGCTTACCATATTGGCCCATCTCAGGCTACCAGGAGTTATTTGAATATTCCCACCATCATCGAAGTAGCCAGGCGTGCAGGGGCGCAGGCCATTCATCCTGGTTATGGTTTCCTGGCAGAAAATGCAACTTTTGTGGATGCCTGCACTGCCGCCGGCTTGATTTTTGTTGGGCCGCCGGCTGAGATTCAGCGTTCTATGGGCGAGAAGACTGCCGCTCGTCGTACTGCGGAGGCGGCAGGCGTGCCTATAGTGCCGGGGGCGATGACCGACGTGGAGGATGACGCAGAGGCCGAGGAGGTCGCCGCGCGCTTAGGCTATCCCGTGCTGCTCAAAGCCGCTGCCGGCGGTGGGGGGAAAGGTATTCGCTTTGTGCGTGACCCAAGAGACCTGCTTCCTGCTCTGCGCACCGCTCGTAGCGAAGCCAGGAGCGCTTTTGGTGATAGCCGGGTATATATTGAGAAAGCCGTTTCTCCTGCCCGTCATATCGAAGTCCAGTTTATTGCTGACAGGTATGGTCACGTCGTGCACCTGGGTGAACGTGAGTGCAGTATACAACGGCGCCACCAGAAGCTGATCGAGGAATCGCCTTCTCCCGCGCTCGATCCAGTCCTGCGCGAGCAGATCACATCGTCGGCGGTGAACCTGGTACGGACTATTAACTATGTCAATGCAGGTACGGCCGAATTTTTGCTGGGGCCAGATCGCAACTTCTATTTCCTGGAAGTCAACGCGCGTATTCAGGTTGAGCACCCTGTGACGGAGTGGTGTACAGGTCTTGACCTTGTGCAAGAGCAGTTCCGTGTTGCCTCCGGTCTGCCGCTCTCTTTTACGCAAGAGCAAGTCGACTTTCGCGGTACGGCCATTGAATGCCGTATCTCCGCGGAAGATCCCGAGAACCGTTTCCTGCCGGCCACGGGGACGGTACAGGCCCTGCAAGAGCCAGCGGGGCCGGGAGTGCGTGTCGATAGTAGTCTCTACCAGGGATTGCAGGTACCGCTTTTTTACGATCCCCTGTTATCAAAGCTCATTGTATGGGGCAATGATCGCCCGCAGGCCATTGCGCGCATGCGAAGGGCCCTTACCGAGTACCAGGTGCTCGGAGTGCGAACAACGCTGCCTTTTGCTCGCTGGCTGATGGAAAATCCTCGCTTCATCGAAGGCGATATGTCGACAGACTTTGTGGCCGAAGAATGGGATACACGAAATGTAGGGGCGACCCTCGCGGTCGCCCGGGAGACAGACCTCATGCCTGCCCAGGTTGCAGCCCTGGTGGGCGGTCTTTTGATGAATGAGAATGTGGAGGCCGAGAAGCTGCGCAGGCGTCCCTCGGCCGATAATGATGGTACAGCGAGCCGCTGGCGTGATGTGGGCCGGAAAGAGGCCACACGGGGAATGTGATTTTCTTGTTGTGCCGAATGCGGGCGGCGAAGCAAGCATCTTTTTGCTGCTCGTTTGCTGTACAATATGGGTAATCCGTACAACCTTTGTGTGCCATTATACGATCACAAGAGGTGATCATAATCTGCATGCGTTCCAATAAAATACCAGAAAATAGTGTCGCCCTTCCATGTACCTACAGCTCGGTAGCTTTTATTTACTCGCACAGAATACCAGGATTTTTCCTTGTTAATGCACTTAAAGTGAAGGCTTGGGTGAAAGGGATTCTCTTTAAAAATGCGATAGGCGTCGATTGCCTGTTTTTGCACATCACGAGGTAACTGAGCAAATAATTTGTGAAATTCCTTCGTCCGTACACTTTTCACTCAACCGCAAAGCCGCCTTCTTCTATTTCTCCGGCCGCGAATTGTCGTTCTGCTTCTTCTGCAAGTCGGTCCAATCCGGCTTGCACATGAGGCTGGGCGAACAAGTTATCCCATTCCAGTTCTTCCTCATCAGTGTAGTCATCGCCGATTTCTGGAAGTGTGATAGCGCAAAGATATCTCATATGAGCATCTCGTATAATGGAGTTTGTTTCTGCCCCTGCTGCCGCCTTATCTAACGTAAAGTGGTCAGAATGAAAGGTGCTAGCTCCTTCAGGCGAAAGAGGAATACGAGCAAATGTATTACCGCTCTTCTCATAAATGGTAAAAGTAGCACTCATTTACTTGCCTCTCTTTCTTCATTTGCTTTGGCAGCATTGTAGTTGTCGAAGCCTTCTTGCAGAGCTTTGATAATATCTGGTACCAACTCCGGAGCTACGATTAGCTTGCTAACACACTCAAATCGAACAGGCCCTTGCTGAAGCAGATACTCTCTATGTACTTCAGCTGAGCCTGCGAAGGGGGGAACGTGCGTTTCAAAGAAAAAGAGCGCGATCTCACGTTTCCCAGGCTGTACAATCAGATTATCCACATACTGATTGTGTATAGTATCAGGAACATGTAAATTGATAGGAAGCATGACACCTTGTGATGACTGGTCTTCTTGCTCTACTTCACTCATGGATATTTCTCTCTCACTTAGGTATGTAGCTTATTGTAACTATAAACCATATCATCACAAAGCGCAAACTATTGTGCTATAGGAAGTCGCATAGACACCTCTTTTACCCTTTTTACAATTCGACAGATGAATTAGTTGGCGGCAGAGGCTTTGCCTCTGCCATGCTTTGGTGCTCATCTAGTCACTTTTCTTCGACGGGTGGGGGTAATTCGAAGGAGGGGGGTGTTTTGCCTCGGCGTCTGGCTGCCTCGGCCTTCAGGCGTTCGACGGCCTCGTAGGGAACGGGGCGCCCTCCTAAGGGAGTGGGATGAATGCCGGGGCCATGGAAGTCGCTGCCACCGGTGGGGATGAGGCTGTACTCGTCGGCCAGGGCCCGTAGAGTCTGTTCTTGCTCAGGGGTGTAGGGGCCATAATAAGTCTCTAAGCCTACCATGCCAGCTTTACATAGCCCGGGCAGCCAGTTGCGGAGTTCGTCGATACCGGGTAGATCGGCGGGATGAGCGATGACAGGTAGACCGTTGGCGCTGGTGATCAGACCTACGGCGTCTTCGGGTGTGAGCTTGTAGCGCGGGACATAGGCATAGCAGCCTTTGCCGATATATTTGTCAAAGGCTTCGCCAATGGTCTGTACGTAGCCGGCCTCCAGCAGGGCCTTGGCAACGTGCGGTCTGCCAACCGCTCCCTGGGCTATCTGGCGCACGCGCTCCCAGGCAATGTTGATGCCGTGTTCATTCAGTAACTCTACCATGCGTTGTCCGCGCCGCTCGCGGGCGTCACGCAGCACCTGGAGAACGGCCTGGAAGGCCGGCCGCTGGTATTCAGGGAAATAGCCCAGGACATGCACTTCACCACCATTCACATCAGTATTGATTTCGATGCCTGGAATGAAGTCTATATCCAGCTTTCTGGCTGCCTGCGCTGCCTCGTCAAGTCCTCCGGTGCTGTCATGGTCGGTGAGTGCCAGCACGCGCAGCCCGTTGTCTTTGGCGCGCTGGAGGAGTTCCGTTGGTGAGTAAATGCCATCGGAGGCGGTTGAATGGGTATGCAGGTCAATATAATTGGTCATAAACTACACTTTCACTTTCTTAAAATAGTCAAAATTTCATCCTTTGAGATCCACTCATAACTTGCCGCCTGCGGCGGCGAGAGAGGAGAAGGAAGGAGAAACTGGGGCCCCTTCACACTGTCCCCCAGACAGCGTTCCCCAGACCCCGGCAGGAGGACTGCGTCCCCCTGCACCCCTGCTCAACAGTTACTTTCTTATTACCTTGCGTAGTCGACTGAGCGGGTTTCACGGACCACGCAGACTTTGATTTGCCCGGGATAGTCGAGGCTTTCCTCGATTTTGTGGGCAATGTCGCTGGCAAGGCGGCTGGCTGCAAACTCGTCAATTTCTTCGGGCTTGACAATGATGCGTACTTCGCGGCCGGCCTGGATGGCAAAGGATTTTTCCACGCCGGTAAATGAGTTCGCGATATTCTCAAGGGCCTCGAGACGTTTGATGTAGAGGTCGATAGTTTCACGACGGGCACCAGGACGGGCTGCTGAAATGGCGTCGGCTGCCTGTACGATAGCCGCTTCCAGCGTTTGCGGTTCAGCCTCCGTTGCGTGGTGTGCAACCATCGCGTGAATTACTTTTGGTGACTTGCCGAAACGACGAGCTATTTCGCCACCGACGATGGCATGGGGTCCTTCGACCTCCTGGTCGATGGCTTTGCCCATATCATGCAGCAGAGCAGCGGTCTTACATACGTTAACATCGGCTCCTAGCTCGTGGGCGATAGTTCCGGCCAGAATAGAGACTTCCACCGAGTGAGCCAGGACGTTTTGTCCATAGCTGGTACGGAAATGCAGCCGGCCGAGAATTTTGAGAAGCTCTGGTTGTAAGCCGTGGACGCTGGCTTCCATAGCAGCGCGTTCACCTTCTTCGCGCACAATGGCATCGACCTCCTGGCGTGCTTTGGCTACCACCTCTTCAATGCGTGCAGGATGGATGCGCCCATCGAGAATGAGCCTGGTCAGGGCAAGGCGAGCCACTTCGCGCCGTACCGGGTCAAAACCGGAAAGAATCACCGCCTCTGGGGTATCATCGATGATGAGGTCTACGCCGGTGGCGGCCTCCAGGGCGCGAATGTTGCGTCCCTCACGGCCAATGATACGCCCTTTCATTTCGTCATTGGGCAGTGGTACGACTGAGACAACTGCCTCGGCCACCTGGTCGGATGCGCAGCGCTGGATGGCGAGAGTGATGATCTCCCGCGCACGGCTATCGGCCTCCTCGCGCGCCCGCTCTTCAATCTGGCGCACGCGTTGTGCTGCTTCGGCGCGTACCTGATTTTCAATGCGGCTGAGCAGTAGTTCTTTGGCTTGCTCCTCGGTAAGTTGGGCAATACGTTCCAACTCACGGAGGTGCCTGCTCTTGATCTCTTCTGCCTCTTCGCGTGCCTTTTCCACGCCGCGTTCACGCGCTGCAAGCTTGTGTTCACGTTGTTCAAAGGCATCAATCTTACGCTCAAAGGTCTCTTCTTTTTGCTGCAGTCGTCGTTCCTGGCGTTGCACCTCGGCACGCCGCTCGGCATTTTCCCGCTCTATAGTTGAGCGAAAACGCGCGGTTTCCTCACGCGCTTCATGCAAAGCTGAGCGTTGTTCAGCCTGGACTTCCAGCAATTTCTGTTCGCTGGTTGCCTTTTCAGCGAGTAATTGCTCTTCGTAGAATGCTTTATTTTGCGTCCGCCCGTAAAGATATCCAACTGCGAGAGCCAGGCCGGCTCCTATCAGTACTGCTAGCAGGACGAAGACGATCAATGTTGACGACACGTCGGTCTACCTCCAACTGTAAGGGGCAACCACCAGGTTGAAGTTTGGCTTCAAGAGTATGGTCGTCCAAAGGTGAACCTGTGGGCACATACGGGGGATACCCCAGTACATCTGGAGATATTCTAAGAGAGAGTGTGTGATCTATCTTTATTTGCCCGAGGGGCTGAGTATCTGCCGGTATGTACAAGTTCTGCCTTTAAATATGGTTTGCTTTATTGCGATCAAAAGAATGAATACTGAGAAGGAGGGAAGGAGCCTGGGGACACCCCAGACCCCGGCAGGAGGACTGCGTCCCCCTGCACCCCCTGCTCAACAGTTACATGAATACAAAGAATGGCTAGTATACACCAAGCTTACTATACTCATTGTTAACTTTGCTGTCAAGCGCGAGCGTGGGGCGTGTTGCCTCACTTCTTCAGAATGGGGTATAATTTATTCCACCTGACAATTCTTTTTCGCTACTGAGGAGCAACATGGGCGAGCAACTCAACATTATCCTTGTTCCACATACTCATTGGGACCGCGAATGGTACCAGACGTTTCAACAATTTCGTATTCGACTCGTGCGTACTATTGATAAGTTACTTGATATCCTGGACCGCGATGACAAATTCTCGCATTTTATGCTTGATGGGCAGACAATTGTGCTCGATGACTACCTGGAAGTGCAGCCAGAGCAAGAGGAGCGGCTAAAACGCTACATACGAGCAGGGCGCATTCAGGTTGGACCGTGGTACTTACAGCCAGACGAGTTCCTCGTCAGCGGCGAGTCCTTGATACGCAACTTACAGATTGGCTTACAGCGAGCCGCCGAGTTCGGGGGTGGGATGCGCATTGGCTATGTCCCTGATTGCTTTGGTCACATCGCACAGTTGCCGCAGATTTTCCAGGGGTTCGGTATCGATAATGCCATCTTCTGGCGTGGCGTCGGTGCCGAGGCACACAAGAGCGAATTTTACTGGGCCGCACCCGACGGAACGCAAGTCCTGGTGGCTCACCTGGCCGATCCTCTTGGCTACTCCAATGCTCGTCTGATGCCACTGGAGGCGGAAGAATTTGCCACCCGTGTTAAGTTGCTTACCGCCCAAATTTTACCCAGGGCCACCACCAATACCCTCCTCTTCATGAACGGCTCCGACCACTTAGAGCCGCAGGATGG
>WNGJ01003854.1_pt1 | contig 15543 bp, 10 predicted proteins | sample 5400611 | NCBI WGS metagenome assembly WNGJ01 (sample SAMN13153375, study PRJNA577476) | soil metagenome | isolation source: 40 cm soil or saprolite under Garry oak tree replicate 1 | place: USA:California | collected 2016-06-15
AAAGTGTCCTGTCCACTTTGTTTTTGTCTTGCCAAACGCCGCCATAGCCGATATACTCGCGTGGTGGCAGACCTGCCCTGTGCTGGCTTCCGCGTACAACTCAGGCTGCAGATGCGCAAGTTCTTCTGTGATAACGCTGCCTGTTCCCGCAAGATTTTTACAGAGCGGGTTCCAGCTTTCGTTGAGCCGTGGGCACAGACAACGGTTCGTCTGCGTCAGGCATTACAAGCTGTTGGAACGGCCACGTGCGGTGAGTTAGGAACGCGTTTAGCCACTCATCTGGGCATTCGCACCTCTGCGACCACGATCCTGCGGTGTATCATGGCACTTCCCTCTGCTCCTGTGGAAGCCGTGTCCTATCTGGGCATAGATGACTTCGCCTTGCTCCGTGGAAGAAACTACGGGACCGTCTTGGTCGAGTAAGATAATGCCAGTGGCATCCTTTGTAGCAGAAGCCCAGGAGACTGGCCGTTTGAGACATTTGGGTAGCCTCTGTTTACAACATGCGCTTGGCGCTCGTTACAACAGGAGGAGTGGGAGGAAAGGTGGAAGAGGTATGACACCGATTCGTAAGATCAAAGGCGAGGCAGGAACCCTTTACAAAGTGCTGTTTGTCGACCAGCAAGGGCATCTCATCGTTGGCCTGACAGAATGGTATCGTGTCCGCACCCAGCAAGGGCCTGCGAGCACCCGAGATACCTACCTCGCTTGCCTGCTCTCATTCTTTGCGTTCCTCAGCGAAACCGGCTGTGCTTGGAATGCTGCCCCCGAACAGTTACGCCTCACGCTCATCGATTTTTACCGCAAGCGATTAGGGTGCCTGATCCGCCCTGACCGAGGACGAGAACGCATCGAGGTGATCCCGACACGCGAGACTCCGCTGCAGGAGAGCACCCTTCAAGTGCTTCGGTCAGCCCTGCGCGATTTCTACCTCGTCATGAGAGATGAACGCCTGTATGCTTTTCCCAATCCTCTCACCTCGGAAACCCTCATGCACTGGAAACATCTGCATGAACAGGCCGTGGCCAATGCAGGCGCACCCGATCAGGCGGGTATTCGTGGAGCGTCCCATGAGCACACGCGACGGCTCCCGACCGCGTTTCTCCGGTACCCCAAAGCTGGAGCATGGAAACCAGATCTGCGGAAGGAACTGACCGATGTGCGCACCGGCATCCACCGGGTGCTCGATGCCATGCTGGCGTGCCGGGAGATCTCTTGCCGCGAGAAGGCCGTGCTCGAATTGCTGAGAAACACAGGAGCCAGACTGCATGAGGTCGTGCTCCTCACAGCGGGAGGGTATCGCAACGAGGGGATGGCTGGTCAGGCGCAAGTGGTGAGCAAGGGAAGCCTGGGGAGGGAGATCAAAACTATCTACTTTACTCACAATCCCCGTGTGATGCGCCTTCTCACGCGCTATCTGGAACAGATCCGCCCGCAATGGGACCGCAAGCACCGAACGCGCTTCGCTGAGGTGGGTAACCATGAGCCAGTCTTTTTGACGGAGCGCGGAACGCCCTATTCGGTGAAGTGTTTTTACTCCCACTGGTACACCCATTACCCACGTTTTCGCGCCTTGTGCCCGGTGGTGTTTTCTCCGCATGATATCCGGCATTTGTTCATCACCGAATTTCTCATCATGCTGCGAGCGGCTTGCGGAGCGGGTACTGATCATTTTGACGCCGAACGCTATCAGCGTGAGCGCGAAGCGTTCGGGAGCACCATCATGGGATGGAGAGCTGCTCACACCATCGATGTCTACGATCATTCTCGTGATGGCGAACAGACCCTGCAGGTGCTCGGTCTGATGCAGCAGCGTCTGGCTGAACGGCGCTACCTTCCCGAACCCGAGACTCCAGCCGCCACACCCCCTCACGCGCCAACGAACGTGGCACCCGCAGAGGTGGTACACCTCCTCCCGGAAGCTGCAAACGAGACGATCTGGCTGCATGATGCGGAGACGCTGGCTTGGATCAAGCGAATGCAACACCAGGAACCGTGAGACAGAAAGAAGGTTCACACCGCCATGAACACCCTGACCACCGATCGCGAACAAATCCAGGAGGAATTGCGACAGGCGCGAGCTGACCGGCGAGCCTTTAGCAATGCGGATGAACGAGCCACCCACCTGCGTCTCTTTTTGGCCTGGCTTCCCGCTCTCTTGCAGGATGCGCCAGGCATCGAGTGGGATCACCTCCCCAGCCAGGCCATGGGCCATCTGGTTCGTACCGTAGCAGACCACCCCGATGCCACGCCCATCGCGCTGGCTGTTGGCTGCGCCATGCATGCCATGAAGAGAAACACGTTGCTGCATGTGAGTTCGATGCTACTCACGTTATGCCGGCGGCTGCGTGCCCAGTACGGGATGACCCACATCTCACAACTCCAGAGTCGTGCCTTGTGGATGCGCTTTGTCAACGGGCGGCAACTGCCTGCTGGAGAAGTGCGGCTCCTCACGACCTACGCTTCTGTGGCTGCTGGCCACCTCCGAACGTACCTTGAAACCCTGGATGAGCGACACCGCCTGGTTCTGGAACCATATGCTTTCCCTCCACTGCCCGCGCGTTTTCTTGAGCGCTACGCCCAACACCGAGCGACCGTCATCGCGGCCCAGGCTCGCCGGAAAGAACAAAGTGATGTACTCACTCCCTTACTGCCCTTGCTCATCGAGTTGGCACAATTCCGTAAGCAGGCCATGGAGCGCCTGTACACGGTCTTTTGTCGCTATCGCGATCAGGCTCGCGCGGGTTCGATTGCGTTGCCGTATCAGTTTCAGCACACTGATCGCTCGTTCTCTGTCACAGAAGATGCTCCGACGATTGCAGCAGTCTCCTTACTTGAGCAAACCATCACCCTCACCTTCACGTTGTGGAATCGAGAAGCCTGGGTAGAAGCCCATCCCGAGTTGTATGGACGCTGTTCGCAGTGGCAGAGGAAACGACAACTGTTTGCCTATGCCGCCGAAAAAGAACTCTACTTTCTCCAGTACGAAGGTTTCCCTGAACAGTTGCTCTGGTGCGGAGATATCTTAGCGAACTGGCCGGTCTTGACTCCTGCACCTGCCTCATCTGAGGCGGAAGAGGCAAAGACTCGACCATCGCATACAGTGCTGTGCCTCAATCGGCCAGGGCTGCTCGCTCCTTGTTCCAGCTCACCTGCAACAACTCGCTGACACGACTGCCATTGGAAAGCGCAAGCAATGCAAGAGCCGTGCCAAAGAGAATTCCTCGAATATCTTTAGCCAGGTCCAATAAACCTGCGTAAATACTTGGTAGATATACTTTGTACGTATGTATTCTCCTCACTCCTCGTTTGTCAGTACACTCTCCCTTAATTGGTTGGCCTTCGTAATCTGACTTCAAGATGGCCACCTTTCGCGCTTCGTTTCCGAATCTCGAAAAGATCTTCGTGTTGTTTGAGAAGCGAGGAGAGATCTTTCTGCCCATAGGTGGTTGCTTTGAACGTGGGGTCGATCTGCCGAAGGGCTAGGCCTAATCGAGAAACGAGCACCCACTCGGTCTCTTTTCCCTTTGTTGCCTCGTTGTAAGCTCTCTTGAGGAGTGCAGGGAGATCCTTCGTCCCTTGTGCTCCATCTGTTGACAGTACTCCTGTTTGTTTGGCTTTCGCTTTTTGAACCGAGGGAGCAGAAGCTTCCGATGAAGATAACACCGTTGGAGCTTTTGAGAAAGATGGTATAAGCTGATCAGTGAAGAAAAAGACTGTACAGGCTTTCACGAGTGGAGGTGGTGTCTTCGGCTCACCGATACCAATCACCAGGCACCCAGCAGCACGTAAACGAAGGACCAAGGGCGTGTAATCACTGTCACTGGCAACCAGGCAAAAGCGGGTCACCTGCTCGCGGTAGAGCAGATCCATGGCATCAACAGCCAGGGCAATATCCGCTGCATTTTTGCCTGGGGTGATTGGCATTTGATGCATTCCCTGGAGCGCATACTGGAGCATCACCTCCTTCCATCGTTGCATGTTCGGAGAGGTGATATTGCCATAAATGCGTCGAACCGTGACACCACCGAACTTGCCGGCCTCAACCAGCACATGAGGAATCACATCAGGAGAGATATTCTCTCCATCAATAAGAAGAGCCACCACCTCCACACGAGACGTTTGGAGCACTGTGAGAAACACCTGCACGCTCCTACGTAGTGCGTTCCCCAAACGAGCGCTGAGCATTTGTCTCTGTGAATCAGACGAGGCGTCGGGTATGTCTGGCATTTCTTGCGTCCTTCTTGTAGGAATACTCTCTCCGGCCACTTGTTGAAACTGGGCATCGATCGTTCACGGAGAGGATGCACGTCTTTTTTGCCCATAGCTCCCTTACTAAGAAGACGCTACGAAGAAGAAATATCGTGGTCAAGCAGTGCTTTTAGGCTATTGGGCGGCATCTCCCCGCTGATTTTGTAACCCCAAGCTACCTTGAGCGCTTTTCTCAATGCTTCATTCTCTGCTTCTACTCGTTTAAGCCGCTCAGAGAGGGTACGAATCACATGATCTTTGGACACATCAGAGGCTCGTACTTGAGGGGGAACCCATGTTTTGGGCTTTGGCGATTGCTGCCCACGCAGATGAACAATACGTTGTTTGATATCATCGTGCTGATAGAGCCAGGCAGTAGAGACCTGAGCCGTTTGGGCGACTGATGAGAAGTTGATCAGACGTTGTTCGCGTAGGAGCAACTGGATCGCCTCTTCAACTCGGCTGCGTGTCGCATCGGCTCGCTTTTGCGCTGTTGTACGCAGCCCTTCGACATTACGTGTCCAGTTCTTAGCCTGACGTGTCATCGGTCTCCCTCTCCTGCAGTCTGATCAACTGGCTCAAACACGCAACGAGATCTTCTGCTTTTTCCGCCAGGCGTGTAAACCCTTCCGATCTCAACTGGTCACATTTGCTCTGTTCCTCTGCCAGCCGCCAGCGAAAAAGTGGCATTGCGTTCATCCCGGCCAGTGGTCCTGGAAGACTGAGAACGATCTCTCGTACCTCCGGCACTTCCAAGGCAAAATAGCGTTTGAGCAGTTCTGGGGGAATATCACGCTCCATTTGATTTGCTCTCCCATCGTGCAATGTGTGCTTTCGCTCGGGCTATTTTCTCTTCGGCGCTTTTGATGAGCTGTACGTTGCCTTGCGCACGGGCCTGGGCCAGTTCTACTTCTGCGGTGATCAGCGTTTGTTTCAGGGCATTAAGCGTGACTTCTTTCGGGCTCGCGTTTTCTAGCAGCGTCGGTTGAGTGCTTCCGGTGGTTTCCAGGGCCGTAATGATGGTCTTGAGCGTAGCAATGAGTTCTTCTCCAACCTCTATCGCATCGTTGATCCCCATGGCTTTCGCTAGAGCCTGCACACGTTCTTCTCGCTCTAGCAAGTTCTTGATGGCAGGTAAATCCTCCATCGAAATACGCCAGTGTGCGCATGTTAAACAACTATTTGCATGAGGACACCGTTTGAAGAAGATAGGGAGTCCACAGCCACCGATGAGGACGGCCTGGCCCCGTACATGTTTCTTGAACCACTGGAGATCCGTGGTTTGGACGCGGGCGTCACCGTCGAGGAACTCGCCACGAATATCCCACGAATTGCGCAACGAGATTGAGAATCGGTAGCGACCAAGCATAAAATGTGCCTCCTTACGAAGGAAGAACACCAATCTTTCTTCAGCAAGGAGGACCAATGACCAGTATCGCCAATCCTGTTGTTCGTATCCAGACCTCTCCCCAATCCGTTTTTTCCCCTCCTGCCTGGTTCGGAGAACTCACCGTGATGGCACATTTCTTGAACCAACAAGGAGTGCTTGCTGCCATCGCCGAACGCGTGCGTTTTGCCCGCCGCCGCTTCGGCCGCTATGAGGTCATCGATTTTGTCGCCGTTCTTTTCGGCTATGCTCTCAGTGGCGAACGCACGCTGGAAGCCTTCTACGAGCGCTTGCGCCCCTTTGCCTCGGCCTTTATGGCGCTTTTCGGACGTGACCGCTTGCCCGCCCGCTCGACGCTCAGTCGCTTTTTGGCCGCTTTGACAGAGGCACCTGTCGAAGCTCTGCGCGCCTTGTTTCTCGATGATTTGCTCGCACGGCCACTGTGCAAAGAGGAACCCCTGGGCGGGCTGGTTGATCGAGCGGGCAGCCAATGGACCGTGTTCGACGTGGATGGCACACGCGAGGCTGCCCGTCAACGCGCCTTGCCTCAAACGCCAGACCGCCCTGCTGCTCAGCGGCGTTTGCGCCCCCTGTGTGCGCCGGGCTACAAGGGGCGCAAGCGGGGAGAACTCGTCCGGACCCGCACGACCATGTTGCAGGCCCATACGCATCAATGGCTCGGCACGTTTGGCCACCCAGGCAACGGCGAGTACCGAGTGGAACTGCGCAGAGCTTTGGCTGCCATAGGGGACTACGTGAAGGCTCATCAACTCGACCCGCGGCTTGCTGTGATCCGGCTGGATGGACAGTATGGCACCGGGGCGGTGCTCGCCGACCTGGCAGGCTTCTCGTATGTGACACGGGGCAAAGACTATCAGGTGCTGGACCAGCCTCAGGTTCAGGCGCGCTTGCATCTGCCGCCAGATGCGCAGTTCAGCCGTCCCGAAAGTCAACTGACTCGCACCCTCTACGACTGTCCTGATGTCCCTGTGGGGACCGCTGGAGTGTGCTGCCGAGTGGTCGTGGCGACCCACCCGGCCACCGACAAGAAAAGTCGCGTCGGAGTGACCCGAGAAGGGGTCGTCTACGAACTGTTTTTGACGGCCCTTCCCCAGGCCGCTTTCACCGCTGCGGATGTGGTGGCGCTCTATTTGCATCGCGGAGCGTTTGAGAACGCTCTCTCGGATGAAGACCAGGAGCAGGAGCCCGACCGCTGGTGTAGCCATGCGCCTCTGGGCCAGGAGTTCTGGCAGCTGATCAGTCAATGGGTGTGGAACCTCCGCCTGGAACTGGGCCATGTGCTTGAGCCTTCCCCTGTGCGCACGACCGAGTTTGCTCCTGCGCTGCCTGAGCCCTCTCCGTCTCCCCCGCAGGGCTATGGACCGGGCGTCTGCGCCCAGCCCTGGAAAGCGGGTCGCTTCTCGGGTCGCGACTTTGTGCCTCAGCCAGATGGCACCCTGCGCTGTCCTGCGGGGCAGTCCCTGCGTGCCCATGAGCGGCGCAGAGAAGCCGATGGGAGCCTGCGCGTGGTCTATGCAGCCAGCATTCGCAGTTGCCGCCCCTGCCCGCTGCGCGAGCAGTGTCAATGGAATGGCAAGGCCACTGCCAAACCTCGCCAGGTGAGTGTGCTGCTCCACCCGCTCGAAATTTCTGGCTCTCCCCTCCTCTGGCGTGATTGGAGCCGCAGAGAGCATCGACGCGCCAGTATACAGCTCTTGCACAGCCAACGGGTGGAAATCCAGAGTGCCCCACAAACGGAGGTCGAGCCCGTGTCTTCGATCCTTTCGCGGGCCGAGCGGGCCCACTATCGGCTGACGTTCCCCGAGCGTTTGGCACGCAATGCCCGCGCCCCAACGGCGAGCTTGCCCACCATCAAGCTCTTCGGCGTCCCAGACGCTTTTGCCGCCTTTCTTGGCCTGCCAACCGATGAGTGAGTGAGGTTCGGGTGGGACATTCCCTCTTCTCGGAAAGGGCTCTCTCCTCTCCGGCTGGAGCTTCATGCCCTCTCGACTGGAGATTGCCACAGTTTCTCTCATCTGTTCCTCATTTTGCTCGTTTCACTTCCGAGTCTTCCGGGTCTGCTGAACACATCCTCCAGCTCTACATGTCCTTAGCCTCCCAGTTCAAGGATGAGTTCGTCAACAATCTCGTTGCGCAATTCGTGGGAATATTGACCACTTTTCGTTGGTAGTCTCCAAGCGCTTTCTTGGCGGTTTCATCGGCGAGGTGCGTATAGACCTGCGTCATCGTTGCGCTCTCGTGGCCAAACAACCGCTGGACCACCGCTTGCGGCGTTCCGCTATTGATCAGTTTGTAACCCAGTGTATGGCGAAATTGATGGGATTGTAAGTAAAAGATCTGGTTGGTCGCGGGGTCTCGAATGTCTTTGTCGAGACACAACTGATTGATATTGCGGTTAAAGAAGGAAAGGCACCAGGGCTTGCCTCGCGAGTTAGGAAACAGATAGGTGCAGGTGGTTCCCCACTTGGCCGTCACCTCCTGGATTTGGGCCTGAATTTCCTGGACTACACGTCGGTGCTCCTCTGATTGAGAGACGATGAGCGGAAACGTATGTTCTTTGTCCATCTTCCATTGAAAGTAAAAGAGAAACCAATCCCCATCACTGTCAGGACCGACGAGACAATTGGTTTGGAGTCCGAGCACCTCGCTGATTCTCATCCCGCAGCTGAAGAAGATTAGAAACATGCGACGGAGGACTGTGGAAAGGCCGTCAGCATGTTCCCGGAGTTTCTGGACGACGGGCTCTGGGATGAAGCGGGGGACACAGGGAGAACGTTTCGGGTAGTCCGTGGTGAAGATGAGTTCTTCGTTTGGGACACCCTCCCACCCCTTTTTCCCGGCCATGAGCAGCCACCCTCGTACTGCTCCAATCATGGTTCGTCGATGAGCTGCCCCAGGTTTATGTTTTGGTAACTCTCGCAGATAGGCTTCAGTGACCTGGCGAGTAAGTTGAGTCGGGTGTAGGTCGGGATAGAAGCGATCGAGAAACCGTGCGAAATCTGTCCAGGCATGAAGGCGGTTGAGCACGGTTCCTGGCGCTCGGTCCGCTAATTGCTCCCACGCCGCTTGCTTGGCAACAGAACGCAGCCAGGGTTGAGGAATGAGTCTGAATTCCAGCGAATGGACTCCATGTCCAGGAACTTGCTCTTTGTTCAGCACATCCAGACTCCAGCAATCCTTCTCAAATTCTGGTCTGGTATCGTAATAATCTTCGATCACGAAGTACAACCATCGCAAGGTGGCAACGGGTGGCGCTTCAAACGTGTAGTAACGATCCTGGTGTGAGGCATCCGCTCGTACGCAAGAAAAATTGACTTTCATGCCTTTCTCTGCAAGGTAGGATCTGAAGCTCGTCATCCAGTATTCCACTTTTTGCTCCAGGAGTGACTGTCCCTGTGGCGCGACAACATTCAGCCAGGCACAGATATGAGCCAGAAAAACGCGCTGGTGTTTGTGGACATGCGCGCTGACCCACTCGTGGCGTATGCACTTCTGCCAACAGGCGTACTTGAGTTCTGCATTGAGCATTGGAGAAGTACAGGTGAAATCGATGGTTGCGCGAGGAGGTGCCTTGCTCGGATCAACTCCCCAGATAGGCAGGTCGCGCAGCGGCCAGACATTCTCGGACCAAATCCCGGATAGCCTCGCCTGGAGTTCTTCGTGCCTCTCTTTGGACCACAACGGTGTGTCACAGCTCTTGTGCAGTCGATTCATTCAGGTTCACGCTCCCCTTTCTCCTGGAGATACACTTTCATATCTTTCGCGGTCAGATGACTGTACACTGCCGAGGTTGTCGCGACAGTGCTGTGCCCCAGTTGTTTGGAGACGACTTCGACCGGGACATTTCCGCGAAGTTTTTCAGTTGCATAGGTATGGCGCAGCAGATGGGCATGGAAAACAATCTCTGTCCCAAGCTGTTTTGAAACCGTCTTGCGGAGCCGTTCAAGTAGGTCACGAGCGTTTGCGTATGTCATGGGGTGGCCCCGTTCACCATCCCACAAATTGACAAACACATAATCTGGGAGCGTTCCTGCGTCAGTCACAAGAGGAACCAGCTCCTGCAGAACGTAGTCTGTGTAGAGCTGCATGACCTTCATCGGGACATGAACCGTGTATGGCGTACGCGTTTTCGCTCGGGCGCCATTCAGATTGTTGTCGCGTGGGACAATATCAATCTCGTTATCCCACGTGCGGACATCCTCGTGGCGTAATCCGAGGCACTGCCCAATTCTCATACCAGAGTTGTAAAGGAGTGAAACCAGGAAGCGATCGCGGAGATGGGTACAGGCATCGATGAGTAACTTGACCTGGTCTGCTGGCACTGTTCGGGCCTTCCGCTCCTCTGGTTTGACATTGACGATACGCGTTTTGACCGGCAGCGATTTGGTCGCATGGTAGAGGAAATCTTTGTAGGATCGGTGCGGCATCACGACAAAATCATACAGAACAATATGCGGAACCGATTTGATCCGAATGTGATATGTGTAGAACTCATGGACAGCAGAGAGAATCGCATAAATGGTTCGCTTGGTGCGTGGGGGTGGCAGCTGCTCAAATGGTAAAACCTGAGCGTGGTATTTCGGCGTTTGGGTCAGCCAGTGAACAAACCCAGCAAGTTCATCAACCCCCGCCTGTGCCCAGTCCAACCCATTTTCAGCGAGATATTGGCAGTACAGTTTCAGATGAAAGGCGTAGACCTGGATGGTACGAGGAGATCGTTGGAGTGAGCGCAAGAAGCTTAAAAATCGATTGACAGGTTCATCTGGTAGAAAGTCATCGCCCAACAGAATCCAGTTTCGCTCTCCCGTGTCTGGCAACCAGATTTCCTGCACCCTCATCATCCACATCCTCTACATCGTGTAATGGCTTTACTAATTACAGTATAACACGATGCTGCTACTTCGTCGTATACGTGGTAAGTGGTACTGATTCTAGCTAAAGATATCCGGGGAACCTTGTATGCTGCCGCCTTAGCGACGCTTGCCCTGACGAATGGAAGCCGGGTGAGCGAGTTGCTTCAGGTCAGTGCGACACGCTTTGAAACCATTGTGATTGATGAACTGAGGCAGCAACAGCCGACTGGTCGTAAGATCGGTCTGCTCGTCCAGAACCTCTTGCCCAAGGGCTCTACCCAGGAGTGCGAGCGCCAGTTGTTTCTGGTTGGTGAGATGGCTGGGCGACACCTGCGAGAAATTGGCCAGTTGCTGGAAGCGACGCATGGCGGTGCCATTCCTGTGATTCATCCCACGAGAAGTACGAAATCTGAGGATTTGAGACCGGAGCCATACCTGTTTCAGTGGGCAGCATCGACTGATGGGCGACTTGGGTTACTTTCCAGCGAGGATGTGGCCCGGCTGCTGCGCTTTCTCTTCCACGGCTTGACCCTCACCACTCGAGCAGGCAAGCCAATACGCATCGTTCCACATCTGCTCCGCCATCTGCTGGCCACCCATGCAAGAACGGTCCAGAACGTTCCCGCCGAAGCCGTAGCTTACCTCCTCCATCATCGGGTGACGCTCTCAGGATCGACACAAGCCCTGAGCGTGCCAGAAGCCACCGCCTACTACAGTCGTCTGCCAACCGCGCAGTTGCTCGCGCTCCTCTTTGAGGCACAATCAACCTTGAGTTCCTCACAAGAACGCAGCTATCTGCAAGCCCCTTCTCCCCAGACACTGGAGCAAATGGATGAGGCATTGCGCCAGGTCTTTGAACACTGGAGCCTGATTGGTCCAACGGCCCTGGGATTTTGCAGCGCGGGACTCTGTGTGCGTCCCGACCATCGCGCGCTGTGCCTGGGCTGCCGATTTCTCGTTCCCCACTACCGCAATCTCGGACGAGCTGCCACCTGGAAGAAGCTGTACCTCTTGCATGCAGAGCAGCATGAAACCCATGGACATGCTGTTGATGCCAAGCAAGCGCGACAGATGATCCAGTATCTGGACGATATCATCACCGTCATGCAGATCCAGATCAGGGCCCGGCAAGACGGCGGATATATGCCGTTTGCCGATACCTTGCTACCCGATACAAACCGAGAGGAGAACGATGATGACCGAAACACCAACTCCATCTGAAGATCGCTATGCCCATTTACGTGCCTATGCGGCGCGGCAAAAACAGACCACACTTGACCGATTGGAGCAGGCGATTGCCCGGCTTGAACAGGAAGGTCGCCCCGTCACGACCTTTACCATCAGAGAGATCAGTGGGCTGGATTACATGGCCTATTACCGGAACCCGGAGGCTCTTGCGCTCTTTCGTCGTTTCAGCACCCAGTTACGAAAGACACGGGAAAAAGCTCAGGCCCACCGTCGCCGATCACGGCGTCCTGGACCAGAGCCAGCCTCACAGGAGGTCACGGCTTCCCCTCGCGATCCACTGCTCAATTACAAAAAGTCTCGGCTGGTGGCAGAACTGCGCGCCGCTCAAGCACAGAGAGATCAGATGGAGCAGCACTATTCCCAAGTCCTTCAGGAACAGATGCAGTCTGGGCTCACGATCGCTCGTTTGGAAACACAGCTCGCAGAATATCTCGCCTTTATGGAGCGTTTTCGTTCCTCTTTGCAAAAAGAGGAGCACAGACCTCAACACTGATCGAAAAGAGTGAGAGGGTTCTCTCTTTTCCAGAAGAATTCGATGGATGTTCAGGACGGACATGCGCCAAGCCGCTCTAAAAGCTCACATGGAAAGGAAATATTCCCTCTTGACACGAACTGGAAGAAAGACCTCGAGGCCCACCACGTGGTCGATCTCTTAGATGTTAAGAGGGATTACTTGATGGTATACTAAGAGAACATCTGATCTAACACGAGCGGAGGCAAGAGGATGTCCGATGTGAACTGGAGCTGTTGTCCTCTGGTTGCTCAAACTCCCCTTGTGAGGGCTTTCATTGAGCAACTGGTCAAAGAACGAAAAGCTCAGAGCACCATCGAAAACTACAGCCGTGATCTCAACGATTTCTTGTCCGCTTTTCCAGAGATTCCTTTCTCAGAACTACTCGAGGCTGATGAAAGCTGTATTGCTGACTATGTAGATTGGCTCTGGAAACGCGAGGCGCAACGAGGAAACGGGCAACCCTCTGATCGGAGCAAGATCATGTACCTCACCGGATCAAAACTTGCCCCTGCAACCATCCGGCGGCGCCTCAGTGCTTTGCGGAGCTTTTACCGCTGGACCATCCGGCTCCGTCATCGCCATGATCCCATCAACCCGGTTCGTGAAGGCGTGCGCGGACACGAACGTGGCCTCGTTTCGACTCCAGCCTCCATCCCGTGGATTCCGGACGATCGCCAGTGGAAAGCTATCTTGAAGTATGTTCTGATGCAGCTCTCGACAAGAGATCAGGCGATCGTGCTGCTCGCACACGATGGAGCCCTGCGCCGAGAAGAAATTGTGCAGCTACGGGTGGATGACATCGACTGGCGGATGCATACCATGACCGTTCGAGCAGCCATCTCTAAGAACAAGATGCTGGGGATCATCATGCTCTCTCATCCAACCTGGACGCGCCTCAAAGAATACGTGGAGGAGGACCGCGCCACCCTTGTTGCGGCCTTTGGAGCCGAGGCCAATGGCCCCATTTTTTTGTCGGACTCGCATCGCAACCCTGGCCAGCCCCTCTCGAAATGGACCGTCAAAGATATTTTCGACCGGATCAGCGATGCGCTTCAAATTCCCCAACTCACGCCGCACAAGATGCGCCATTTGATGCTGACCGAACTCAAAAAAAGTGGGATGGATCTGCTGGATGTGAGCCGCTATGCGCGCCATCGGAAGATTGCGAGCACTGAAATCTACTTGCACACCGATCTTTCTGACCTCGCGCGCCAGGTCAATAAGGTGCATCAGCATGTTGAGAAACTGCTCGCGCAGCTTGAGGAAGGAGAAGACCATGACCGCCAGTCCTAATACCACCAACGTGCGCTCTTTTTCTGTCCCGGTTTGGCGCATGCCGATCATGCTGGAAAACTACCCTCATTCTGATCCATCTGTGACGGATGAAGAGGCAGCCCTCATGGACTTCTACGCAACTGAAGCCAATCATGTCACTGGTGGACTCGCCGGCGCTCTTCTTGCGAAGGTAGCACGGTTCGATCAGCCCTTTCGTGATGCCCTCCGGTTACATACCAAATACGACCAGGTGGCGGCGCGATCACGTCGTCATTTGTTCAGGTATATGGCCCAAACCAGGACTGCGTTCTGGGCTTGGTCGCCCGAAACCTGGAGCGAAGTGATCCAAACCACCACCGGAGGAAGTCACCGCAATGAGGGCATGCGGTTTGGGATGCTGACGCTTGCTTATCTGTTTTCGGGCTTTCTGTTTACAGGGGAAGGGACCCCATATATCGAGATGGCTGATGCCATTTTTGGCGAGGACAGGATACGCGAAGAAGCCAACAAACTGCATGCGCCACTGGCTGCGCTGGGTTATTCAGAGGATGGAGGGGAGAAAAAGCGCTTTCGCCGGGTCTGTGCCCTGGCTATGTTAGTCAATCGATCCCCCCACGCAGAAGCGCTTTCGGCCCAGGCCATTCTTGCCGTCAATGAACTCCTTCCCTCTGTACTGCCCAGAGCAAGAGTGGATAGGCGACAAGATCTGGTTCGTCTGCAAACCGCATTGTGCCACCTGGGTATTCTGGATGAACCAGTGATCTTCGTTCCAAAAGGCAAGCAAGCCGTCTATCCTCCTACGTTGTGGCAAAACGATCCCACCGTTGATCCAACCTGGTTGGCCTGGGTGTGTGCCTTTTACGAGCAAACACCCCATCAAGTTGAGAAAACCTTGCGGGAAACGTGCTGCTATCTGATCATCGCCGGGCGATGGCTGAGAGAAACCCATCCTGAGATCACTCATCCCTCGCAGTGGAACGAAGCGTTGGCAGCTGAATACGTCACCTACACCTGTCAGGCGCTGCGAGGAGATTACATGTCTCCCAGACATGCCAGCTATGCAAAGTTTCAGCAAGCTCCTCAACAATTGAGTCCAACGGGCATGAATCATCGTTTGCAAGCCATGCGGGTCTTCTTTTCGACGCTGCAAAGACGGGGATACACGGTAGATGGCAGCTACACGCCGAAGCTCCATCTCACCTGGGTGCCCAATGAAGCATTCAAAACACCAGATGACATCAGAGCCGCGCAAGGGCCCAATCCAAGAGACGTGGCCGAGGATACCTGGTTCAAACTCATCTGGGCGGCTTGCACTCTCTTAAAAGAGCATCTGGAGGGGGCGAGCATCTTTAACTATCCGTTAGCCTACTATCGAGCTGCCTGTTTGATCTGGATCACAGCGGCACGCAGAAGGGATGAGATCAGACGGCTCAGCGTCGGATGTGTGCGCCGGGAATGGGCGCCAGAAATGCGCGATGCACAAGGAATGCAGGTGGAACCCGCCGAAGAGTTCTGCTATCTGCGCGTGCCGACCAACAAACTGAGAGGGGAGTTCTATGTGCCGATCCCCACCTATGTTGCTGACGCCATTGAAGTGTGGGAAAGTGTGCGACCTCCCCATCAAACGCCACTTCCAGACCGCAAAACGCACAAGCCAAAGAACTACCTCTTCCAGTATCGCAATGAGCGCATGGGAACGGCTTTCCTCAATGATTCTGCGATCCCCCTCCTCTGCAAGCTTGCTGGTGTCAGTCAGACCGATGTGGTGGGGCGCATTACCTCCCATCGAGCACGAGCAACTACTGCCACCTGGATGCGCAAAATGGGCATGGCACCGGCAGATATCGGCAAACTCCTTGGGCATACCAATCCCGCCAGATCGCTTCCCTGGTATATGCGTGAGGACAAACATCATTTGGGGCGCGCCCATCGGAAAGCCAATCCCCTTGAGCGCTATGTCGCCGCCATTCTGGATACCAATGCTCACGCAAGAT
>WNGJ01019744.1_pt1 | contig 15543 bp, 20 predicted proteins | sample 5400611 | NCBI WGS metagenome assembly WNGJ01 (sample SAMN13153375, study PRJNA577476) | soil metagenome | isolation source: 40 cm soil or saprolite under Garry oak tree replicate 1 | place: USA:California | collected 2016-06-15
TGACCGTCCCAAACGGCGCGATCAGCAAGCGATCTCCATCCAATTCGATCAGCGTGACCGGGGTTGTGCGCGGCTGGCCGCTTTTGCGACCCCGCACAGTGAGCAGGGTCATGGTTCCCATCTTCACGCCTATGCGCAGCAGAAATGTGGTCATGGCGTTGCTTATGCGCACAAATGCGTTGACACGATATGTTTTTGCCATGTGACATGTATCTCCTTTGTATCTGGTTGGAGCTTCGCGCAAATTGCCCTCGTCAGGCAAAAGTGTTCTCTGCGGCTCGAAAAAAGACTATAACCAGCTAGATCATGTCGTCAGATCAACATGATGTCATTGCTTCTAGAGGCAAACACCCACTCAGGCGGTGATTCCTGGTGTGGTACCCTCTTATGCTGGAAAGTGACCGGACGCCAACCCCTGTATCAGGTTTTTCACGAACTCTCGATTGGTCTGGCCGAAAGGCTGATTCCCCATGAACTGCCGCAGAAATTCGTACTGAAAGCAGGGTCCCAACAACTGGATAGCGATGGTCAGGGCGGGAACGTGCTTTTCGATGCGACCCAATGCTTGCTCTTCCGCGATATAGGCAGCGACCACTTCAAAGAACTTCTGCGGTCCTCCATTGATCTGGCGAAGCGCTGCCTGGTAGTGAGCCAGCAACTCAGTGTCGGCGAAAAACGAGGCGCTCATGGGAATGAGTTGCCCGTAGTACTGGATGGCGGCCAGGGCAATGGCCTCCAGGTTCTCGCTGACGCTGCCCGTGCCTGCCACATGCATTTGAAAGATCTCAAGGAAGGTGGGCAAGTGTTTCGTTAAAACTGCGAACAAAACCTCCTCTTTATGCTCAAAATGCCTGTAGAGCGCGCCCTCGGAAAGGCCGGTTTCCCGCGCGATCTCCTTGGTGGTCACCCGCGCCAGCCCTTTCATCTGAAGAAGCCTGGCAGTTGCCTCCAGGATCTTCTGTCGTGTCTCCCCCGTCATCTGTTCTACTATCCTTCTCTGTATGTGAATAATCACTCACATACAGAAGTGTAGCCGGAAGAAATGTCTCTGTCAACTGGACTTTCGGACAGGAGAGGCCATAATTTTCAGTCAAGCCTGACATCCAGTCATAATCCCTTTGGCGGGCCTGCGGCCCGCATTGGGGAAAAAGCAAGCGAGGACACCTCGCACTCCGGCAAGGGACTGCGTCCCCTACACCCCTGAGGTATGACGGGATGTCAGTCAAGCCCCTTGACAAGGGTTACCTTCTCTTGTATATTTTCTAGAGATAGCTTTAAAAAAGTCACTTTGTTAAAGTGCTGTTTTTTACTTTCTTTGAGAAAGGAAGCATACTATGTATGAATTGCTGGTACTTTCTCTGCTGATGCACTGGCCGCTGCATGCCTACCGCATCGCTAAAATTGCCAACGAGATTATCGGGCCCGAGGAACAGATCAGCACCGGCACGCTTTCGTCACTGCTGGCTAAGTTAGAGCAGGTAGGCCTGATTACCCCTGCCGGCCCGGGAACGGCGCCTTTTCCTGCCGACCGCCCTTCGCGCGTTCTTGCCATTACGACCGCTGGACGCGAACGCTTCCTGGAACTCATGCTGGATACCTCGTCTCATCCAGGCACTTATCGCAGGCTCTTTCACATCAAGGCGCTGCATCTGGAGCTGCTGCCATTCGAGAGCCAGCTCTTCCTGGTGGAGCACTACCTGGCCCACTGCCAGCAGATCTTGCGCTCCAAACAAGCGGATGTGCAGGACGTGGCCGGCGACCCCCTCAAACAAGAATACATGAGTGCTGCTTTACGGGAGGCCGCATTTGCGCTCATGCAGCTCAAGACCGAGCAATGGCAACTTGAACTGGCCTGGGGGCAGGCCCTGCGTGCACAAACCCTCCTGCGCTTCAAGCAACGTGGGGAGGCACTAGCTGCACCAGGAGAAGAAAGCTCCAACGTGCCCCGGTGAAAACTGGGCGGTAAGGAAAGGAAGATCCCCTGGTCCAGAAAGGAATTTCACATCATGCATCTATCCCACAAATCCGACCAGCAACGGGCTGCTGATCCTGTTTATCGCAAGCTCCACCGCGCGCTCTTAGCGCTGTGCATCATCATAGCGCCGCTGGTCCTGTTCCTGGGGTTCGCCTTCGACCCTACAGGCGGCGTTGGCGTGCCTTCCTCGGTAAATGTCCTAGCCGCTGAATTCAAGGCGGCCAGTCCCCTGCAAGTCCAGTTATTCCTGTACTTCAACGCTGTGACCGTATACGTCTTCCCACTAAGCTTCATTGGTCTGGGACTGCTCGCCATGCGGCGCTCACCCTGGCTGGCAACCACCGGGATGATCTGTGGCCTGGCGGGGTCGCTCCCCTTTGCGGTGTTCGTGGGACCGGAAGCCCTGGCGGCTGCAGTAGGGCAATTGGGAGCGAGCGCGTCGAATGCGGCAGTCGTGCATTATGTCTCCTCCCAGGGGGCGATTTTCTTGCTGCAGGCCAGTTGGGTGATTGGGCATCTGCTTGGCTATGTGATCATGGGCATCGCGCTCATACGATCTCGGGCAATCCCTCTCTGGGCAGCGAGCCTCTTCATCGTGGGTATTCCTTTCCAGATGGCCGGCTACGGCACGCGCCTGGGCATTCTCCAACTCATCTGCTTCGCGCTGATCTTCATTGGCAGCATTCCCGCCGCGCTGGCCATGTTGAGGAGATCAGGTGAAGAGGCGCCGCTTTCCGCGGGCGAGGAAGCGGCGGCAAGGAGCACGTCATGACGATTACTACATCTCTCCCAAAGCGCTCAATTGCCCCGCGCATGGCCAGGACTATGATGCTGGTGCTGGCTCTCTTGTTCACTATTGCAAATTATATCTTAGAGTCTATCTGCTTCCATCACAATCGCTTGCTCGCGCCTGCGGCGCTCGCCGGATTTAGTATGTTGTGTGGAACAGGCGCGACGCGCCTGTTCCACACAACATACTAAATGTTTTGCGCGGGGAAGCCGCGCGAGCACCCGGCGCGAGAGGGCGAAGACTCTGAGAATAAGACCCGCTCTTACAAGCGAAGCTGAATTATAAGGAGGTCTACCAAAATGAGTTTATCGAAGAATTGGTCACAGCAAGGACAAGCAGTGCCCCCGGTCTATCGCTTGCAACGCATGTTCTTCGCCGCCAGCATTGTCCTGGGGACGGCAGCGATCCTTGTCGCGGCTTCTACTAATCCCCCTTATTACGGGTCGCAGCAGGGCATAGCTTCTGCTGTCGCTACTAATGCCACTGACAGCGACCTGATGGATCAGACGCACCTGGTTGCCCAACTGATCGCCGCTTACTTGCTGCCGCTCGGTTTCCTGGCTATGGCATGGCTGGCGAATCGCCGCGCGCCCTGGCTGGCGAGTATTGCCGCGTTCATTACGCTGCTCGGCTTCCTTCCTCTGGCCCTGTACGTTGGCCAGGATTCGCTCTACTATGATATCGCGCGCTGGGGCAGCAACCCTCAGTTTGTAGACCTGGCTCAGCGGTGGAATACTGATGGGATTATGGCCTTCTATGGAATGATGTTTGGTTTGGGCACGGTGTTTGGTCCGACGTTGATGGGTATCGCGCTCTGGCGGTCACGAGCCATACCCGTGTGGGCCGCCATCTGTCTAACTTTGAGTCGCCTACCTGTGTTTCTCTTCAGTTTTGTGCCGTATCACGTTGAAACCGCAATTGTCATAGGCGGTACTGTGCTGTTGTTCACCGGCAGTATTCCCACCGCTCTGGCCATCCTGAAAGGAAGTGGTGAGGAGGCCGCTATCGAGTCCAGAAAGGGATCTTCTCATGGATCTAGCTAACACCCAGTCTAACGCTGATCCTGTCTATCGCAGGCTTCACCGCGCTTTTTTCGCCGCATGCATCGTCCTGGCACCCCTGTTGATATCAGGATGGTTTACTCTCTGTCCCCAATATGGTGATCCAGGATGCCCCGGAGGTCACCATCTCGCCGTCCTGGTCGCCTACCGAGCAGCGAACCCATTCCTGCTGAATGTCTTCTTGTTCCTTAATCTTGTCATTCCCTACTTGTATCCTCTCAGTTACATTGGCCTGGGCCTCCTAGCTATGAAACGTGCTCCCTGGCTCTCAACCATCGCGATCGCATGCGGGTTCGTAGGCAGTATTCCCTGGGGCGCCTTCGCAGACCAGAGTTTCTTGCTCAATGCAATGGCGCATCTGAGACATGACACCCTCTTTGCAACACTGGTGAATAGTTATTTCTCCATCAACCCTGAGGCATATGTCATGTCTGCCGGCTGGGTCATTGGTCATTTGTTTGGATATGTGCTGTTGGGTATCGCATTAGCACGAGCACGAGTCATTCCCCAATGGGCAGCATGGCTCATCGTCGCGAGTGCTCCCTTGATGGGGCCGATCGCCTATGGTACCGGCCTGGGTATTCTTCAGGTCCTCGGCTATGTGCTGGTCTTCATCGCCAGCATCCCAGCCGCTCTCACGATACTGAAGGTGAGAAACGAGCAAACGTTAGCGCCTCTGGATGAGGAACCAATGCCAACAACCTGAGGTGCCCAGGGGGATTTTTGTGCCTCAATGTACTAATAGCTATCAGCGCACGCCGTACCATGGGCCACCGGTAAAATCACCGAGGAAAATATCCTGGTCCTCCGGGTCTTGAATGCGCTCGCCTGCCTCCTGCGCTAGAGTGAGACATTTATCATAGTCCTCCCGCTGTCCCAGGAGCGCGTAGGCCCGAGCCATGGCCTCGTAGCCATAAGCAATGTCGAAATCTTTGACGTTTGGCTCCTGGCAGAGGTCCAGGCAGCGTTGGGCATGATAAAGCGCCGCTTCCGGCCGATTGAGGACCACGTAGACGTGAGAAATCAACCATTCTCCCCTGGTGCTGACTGCTGTGCTGGTTGCCTCCCAGTGCACATGAGACGCATGAGCCGTGTGCAGCATGGCGGCATCTTCTTCGGGAGTTCTGTCTGTTTTCCCGAGCAAGGTCCATACTAAATGGTTCAGTTCAATAGCGTATTTCTTATGCCAGGCCTGCTCGGTCGTAGGGCCCGGGGCTGCTTGAGCCATGAGGTATCCTCCCGGTGTTGGTTTAGGCGCTTGTGGCAAGCGCCTCTCGATACCGTAGCATATAGTGCTATTCTCATCCAGGGGAAAAAACATGGAAACAAGGTCTTGACCTGGTCAGGATGGCTCGGACAGGGAAGGTGCGGTGAGGTGCCCGCCAAAATCGCCCAGGTCGGGGATTGAGATGCCCTGCAGGCCGAGGGCAAAGGCGAGTTCACCACCATGATGGAGGTCATGAGACATGATACGCCAGAGGATCCACTGGCGCGAGAGCGCCCAGGTTTTCCCCTGCCAGGCGTGTGGTAAGGTCTTGCCAAGATCGTCCGTCGTCCAGCAGGTGAGCGCGCTCTCGATCATGCGCCAGGTGGCCTCCAGTCCACTGACCAGAACGGCGGGATTTTGCTCCACACCGGGCTTCAGTGTGCTCCCGGTATTCCATGCAGCGACCCATTGGGTTACCTCGGGGCTCTCGACGGCAAGAATATCATGGATCCAACTAATACGGCCGGTGACGATATGCGCGGCCAGTTCCCCCACCGAACGCAGGTGTGGGGCCGCGCGCCAGGCCAGTTGTTCGGGTAATAGCGGAGAGACAGCCCGCACCAGCGCCACCTGGTGCCCATCCCACCCTTCGTAAACGGTCATCAGCGCGGGAGCCTCTGTGGTCATAATCGAATTCCTTTCCGGTTTGCAATCGATACAACATGTAGAACGTTTGTCTTACTTAGTATAGAACACGTCACAAGCCGTTGAGAAATTCGTTGATGGCGGCGTTGACGGCCTCCGGTTCCTCGACGGTCGAGGTGTGACCCGCGTCAGGGATGGTTACCAGGCGCGAACCCTGGATGCGCTCGTGGACGCGTTCTGCTTTGGCCGGAACGGCCGCGACATCTTGTTCACCGACGATGATGAGGGTCGGGACGCGTATTTTGGCGATTTCGTCGTATATGCCCCTGCGGGTGATGACGCCGATAGTGGCGCGGGTGACGCCAATACGGTGATTTTTGCTCAAGCGCTGCCGCCATTCGCTGCGCTGTGCTGCTCGCGCAGGATCGGTAAGAAATTTCTGGCCGAACATGATAGGCATGACGCGGTCGACAACGAGGCCGAGGCCGAGCCAGCGGGCAATAAAAGTGAGCTGCCTGTATTTCGGCATGTTCTCGGCGGGTTCGGGGTCGGGAGAAGTTTCTAAGAGGACGAGCGATTTGACGAGGTCGTGCCTGCGGGCGGCGAGGCGCATGGCGATGAAGCTGCCCAGGGAGAGGCCGATGAAATGGCAGGGCGCGCAGTGCAGGGCTTCGATGAGTGCTGCCGCGTCCTCGTAGAGGGTTTCCATGTCGTAGCCGTCGCGCGTCACCTCGCTCTGGCCCTGGCCGCGAAAGTCGAAGGTGATGCAGCGGTAGCGGTCTTTGAGCGCGGCAACCTGTTCGTCGAACATGCGGCAACTCCACAGTAATCCATGGGCAAAGACGATGATCTCGGGGCCGGTGCCATGCTCCTCGTAGTATAGTGTGGCGCTGTTGACGCGGATGATAGGCATGATGGCTTCCCCCCTTTGCACACTTTGAGTGTTGTTGGTCATGAAAAAGTGAATGGATTGCTACACACAAAGTAAGGAGGTTAGACTTCCCGATTGCGCATATGCGCAATCGCCTGCCTGGCCTCCAGCATGCTCATCTCGGTACAATCACGATAGTAGCGGATCGCGATCGTCTCATGACCAGCCTGGAGGAGAAAGTGAACAGTGTCCAGGTCGGGTGCTCGCTTGCCCAGCTCCGGTAGCGTCTGGTGTCCACTCTCGATGTCCTGCTGCATCTGAATGATCATCGCCCTGGCTGTCTCTGCAGCGCTGCCTGTTCGTTGGCTGTAATACCGCACAGCATCGTCCTGGTGACCGGCTTTCAACAGAAAAAAGAGCACAGCGAGATCAGCTCCTCCTTGAAGCGCTTCAGCAGCGATGACAGCCTCAGCCTCCAGTTTTTTCTCCAGGCTCTTGATAAAATCAAGCGAAGCTTGCCAATCTTCTCCTGTACGTTCGTGATACAGTTCAATCGCTTCACTTCGATTTCCTGAACGGATCAGAATCCTCAGCGCGTCTGGATTATCCTTCAACGTTTCCCAAAGGGAGACGTGCGACTCGGTAACTTGCGCTGTGAGTTGCTCAAGAACGAGATCGACATAGCCCTCTCCGACAAGTCCGCTCATACCCTGCAAGATCCGCTTAGCACGATCAAATCCTCCGGACTCTACTTCACTCAACACCTGCTCATACGCACGGGGATAGTATCGTTGGAGGGAATAAATGATCTCTTTCACATGGTTCTGCGACATATGACTCAGCTATCCTGGCTCAAACAAACAGAGACGACAGGCGAGGACGCCCCTGGGCAGAGTATAGCAGAGAATGAGCAACCTGACAAGCAAGTAGTGCTACTGTTCCAGGGCTTTTTGGTGGACCCGTTGCTCCCGTTGGACTCGCAGGGCTGCGCCCTGCTCCAAAGGAAGGAGGGGTGTGCTGGCGTGGCGGCCGGGCCGCCACGCCAGCACACCCCTCCTCTTGTTAAGCGACCCGCAAGCTGGTTGCGAGCAGATCGGGCATACATATGCAATTCAAGAAAACCCAAAAGCCATAGCTACTGTTCGCGGCGAGACGAGACACGTGGGCTGGATGTTATTCGTCAAGAATCCCTGGCTTATTCAGGTAGCACATTGCGCTGTAGTAGAGTATAATAAAGGCACATCAAGGGATTGGCCTGCTTAAAGATGCCCATCAGCCCCAACAAGTAGAAGTTCCCTGCCTTTAGGTGGGAGAGCACCTCACATATAGAGACAGAGCCAGGAGGCACATATGGAAGACGGCACAAATATAGCCAGAACCAGGACCAAACCCGTCAAGGTCACGCTGGACAACGGCACGGCTATTTATGTCCAGGCACGAGTGGTGAGAGGTGAGGAAGACATTGTCTCTCTCTCAGGCTCTTTTGAGAAGGTCACTCAAGCAATCGAGGGTATTGCGCAATCGCTAACAGCAGCGTGGGAAAAGGCGAAACCGAGCAGGGCCAGTGTTGAGTTCGGCGTTGAATTTGCCTACGAGCCGGGACAGGTGCTGGCGATGTTCGTGGATGGTTCTACAACAGCGAGCATGAAAATTACGCTGGAGTGGGGTCAACCTGCTGCCGAGTGAGCTAATCAGGAGACGGCATGGATATGATGAACTCCCTGGGGGAGCAACTGATCGAGCTTTTGCGCCGCTGCACGGTGAAATTACTGGTTCCAGGTGGGCATGGAACAGGGTTCTTTGTCGCGCCCGGGACAATACTTTCTTGCGCTCACGTGGTCAAGTCGGCTCAAGAGGCGAAGAAACCTGTGACGGCATACTGGAAATCCTATACTGCCAGTATCCAGCGTTACCTGGCCGAGATGCACCCCGACCTGCAAATGTTGTATTCTGACCTGGCTTTGTTGAAGGTGGATAATCTAACTAGTCACCCGTGTGTCTACCTGCACGAGGAGGCGCACCTGGGCGATAAGTTTTATAGTTATGGCTATATAGAGGATTATAAAGGCGGTGATTCATCTACCTTCGAGAACGAGGGGTGGACCGACGAAGGGAAGCTGCTGCTCAAGCTCAAAGCAGGACAGGCGCAATCAGGGCTGAGCGGCGCCCCCGTCTTGAACCGGCGTACAGGGGGAGTCTGCGGCGTGATGAAGCGCAGTCGTGGAACCGATAGCGATTTAGGCGGGAGAGCTATTCCGGTAAGCATAGTTTTTCAGGAGTTGCCGGAACTGGTGGAGCAGCAGAGGCAGTTTCACCAGCGGGACAGGCGCTGGTACGATTGCCTGGCGCAAGAGCAGCGGGAGAAGTTGGGGATGGCGACTTCAACACCTAAATCACAGTCTACAGGAGCAGTTGAGGTTTTTTTCTCTTACCACCCTAAAGATAGTAATCTGCGTGATGAGTTAGCGAAACATCTCAAGCCCATGAAAAGAGAGGGACTCATTACCGACTGGTATGCTGGCAACACTGAGGCAGGAGTAGAAGAGAAGGAAGAGGGCAAAACCCACCTGGACACGGCTCGTGTTATCCTTATGCTCGTGAGTCCGGATTTTCTGGCTTCTGATTACCACTATGATGTTGAGATGAAGAGAGCACTAGAACGACACAAAGCCGGTGAAGTGCGGGTCATTCCAATCATGCTGAAACCCACTGAAGGTTGGGATAGGACTGACTTCAAAGGATTGCTATCACTACCAAGGGATGGTAGGCCCGTCAGCAAGTGGCCCGATAAAGACGAAGCATTTGCCAATATTGCGGGAGAAATCCGCAGAGTTGCTCATAATCTATAGAAGCCAAACCCTTAGTTGGCCCACTGACATCTAGCACCCTGTTAGTGGGTCGAAAATCAGCAGGCATTGAAAATCTTTGTGATCTCGAATTGGGAGACTAGATATGAAAGACTACCACATCAACATCTTCTATAGTGAAGAGGACGAAGGATATATTGCAGATATCCCTGACCTGAAGTTTTGTTCTGCCTTCGGTGAAACCCCCGAGGAGGCTCTCCGGGAGGTTCAAATCGCTAAAGCGGCATGGCTTGAAGCAGCTCGCGCTGAAGGCAAACCTATCCCGCTACCCAAGTATAGACCGGTAATCTACCAGGTTGCATCCTGAAGAGATTCTTTTCAACCTACCACCTGCTCTCTAGCTAGCGCGAGATGATGGTATGATCTTAACGAGAGAAATGGGAGCGAGAACGTTCGAATATGATTGACCTTAACGTCAGGGACCCTATAGCCTGAAGGCTATGGGCTTGGAGGAGCAAGCTTTGGCCTCTCTCCTCCAAGCCTGGCTCATAGACCGACTCTGGACCTGGCATAACAAGGAGAAACAGGTGGAGAATGATGACGATACTGATGATTTTGAGATAGAGATCACTGACATCCCGCGGGATGAAGGGCGCAGCGTATCGATGACGCTCCTCAAGTTGGGATCACAATTCTCCCCGAAATCGTGGGCCTGGCGTTTTAGCATGGTAGCTGGAACCCTCTGCCTTGTTTTACTGGTGCTGCTGAGCAGTTTCCCGTCCCTGCTCGATACGGCGTGGGAGTTATTCAGGAAATCACCTGCGCCTGGATCAGCTCTAACGTCTGGACAACTGTACGTTACGGCGAACTTGTTGCCCGCTCCATTAGGACCAGCACCACAGAGTTGTCCATCTATTGCTCATTTACATGTCTTTGATCTCCCCACATTTCCGCCCGGGGTTGGCAGTTCCCCAGTGTGGGTTGTGGGTTTTAGTGCGCCTGGTGCCCGGCTCGTACAACTCGATACAGCGGTCCATCAGCCGCGACAGGAAGGATGGGCCTACCGTATAATGCTTGTGGTGTTATCCAACTACTCCGGTTTTGTTGTGCTCTCTGGTAGAAGTTTACAGGGTAACGTGCCACTCCGGTTTAATAATGGACTTTCTATTGCTACTCAGGATCCTGTTACGACATTCTTCCTGCTGCATACTGAGCATGCAAAAATGCCAGTGCGGCTGAGTGATGCTCACTGGAGAGCGTGGAACGTCCCGGTGTACGTGCCTGCGGCTGGCTGCTACTCCCTCAAGGCCGTGTGGGCCGGGGGAAGTTGGCAGGTCAATTTTGCGGCCGGACGAATTGGCTCACTCTGACCTGGTTGGGCGTGTGAGCGGAGGTACTGTTCGTCCCTGCTCTGAACATTCGATGAGAATAGTAAGGCGTTTTAATCTGGTTTCTTCTTGCCTGGCGCTCATAACCCACCAGATGGCAGGCTGTTGGTAAGAAGGAGGCCTGGATTGGAAGAACTCCCACGCTTTTTTGTTGGCTCTCAATTGGTTTTCATACGCAGGGTCGAGCTGGCTATTCTTGCGTTGCTCATAGGAGTAGAGCCCTGATTTATTCTGGTCACGCTCTTGAAATGCCTTGAGACCAGCAGGCTGCAGCAGTCCAAGTTTTATTAGTTCACCAACGCGTTTGATGTTGACACTGCTCCAATTACTGTGTGGCCTCCGGGGTGTGAAGCGAATGGTGTAGCTGAGATCACCAATGCCTTTGCGCACACCATCAATCCAGCCAAAACAAAGCGCCTGGTCTACCGCTTCTGGCCAGGTGACACTTGGTTTCCCTGAACTTGTTTTATAAAACCCAACCCATAGTTCTTGCGTTGTCTCATGATATTTCTCAAACCAGTTTCTCAGTTCAGATGGCGATGCGAAGAAAAGAGGTTTCATATTTTCCTTTCCACAATGGTATTCTAATACTACTTTGTTGGTTTTCAATTTGTACCGCCTGCGGCGGTACAAATTGAAAGAAAAGGGTTTAGCGAGGACACCTCGCGCTCCGGCAGGGGCTCTGCCCCTGCACCCCGGGCGATACTAACAAAGTGGTACTAGGCAAGGAAGCCGATCACATCGGACAGGGCACCGGTCACAACTGCCAGGACGTGACGAGCCATCTCTTCGGCAGTGAGGGTTCTTGCCCCGCGACTCCATTGTACTACGGGACCGAAGATGGCCCAACTGATGACCCGCGCCATGGTTTCCAGCTCCTCCTTGAGTACGGGGGCATTCGATGGGACCTGTTTCAGCCAGGTCACGAACATCCCCTGGAGTTCCTGCTGCAGGGCGGTCTCGAACAGTGGCTCAAATTGCCTGTCAGCCGGCTTCAAGTGATGATGAACTATGGCCAGAAAGTCGAAGACGATCAGGATGAGGTTGCCCGGGCGCACCAGCGGCTCGAGCAGGGAGGGGTGCGCGGGAAGATCGTGTTACAGGTGGCCAGTATGCTATAATGGCGCTATGGAAGAACTCATCAAGGCGAAGAAAGAGCACATCCCTGTGATGACTCCTGCGCTCTGTGCAGCTATTACTAACCGCTACCATCTCTCCCTCTCTCCAACTCGCCGTCTTTCCGGCGGCGGGGAATGCGAGATCTGGCTTGCCACCTCTGATGATGGCCCGTTCATCGTACGCATCAGCCCGGGCTGGCGTTCTCTCAGCCAACTCGGGTGGACCCATACGCTCATGCTCTCCCTTGGGCCCCTGCTCCCTGTTATCGTCGCACCGCTCAGGGCGACCGATGGGTCCACCTTTTTCCTCTACAATGGGCGGCCTGTTGCCCTCTTTCCTTTTGTTGAGGGCCAGCCTCTAGACCGCGAACAGTCTGCTCAGCGTTGTGCTGCGGCTGAACTGCTGGCGCGGCTGCATAGTGCCATGCTGGCCGTTTCGGCTGCTCCCGGCCAACCACAGCGGCACCTGACCGAAACCGCCCATTTGCCACGCCTGGAGGATCCCGAGATGGTGATTGATCCTGAACTTGACGCGTGGCACACGGTCCTGCTGCAACGGCCCGCAGCTTTGACGTGCGGCCCCATCCATGGAGATTACTATCGCAGGAACCTGCTTGTCAGGAATGGCATGATCACAGCGATCCTCGATTGGGATTACGCTCACCTTGATTTCCTCATGCAGGAAGTAGCCTGGTCTACCTGGGAGTTCTGTCAAACCGTCTCCGGAGATGACTTGCATCTTGAGCGTGCACGCGCTTTTGTGCAGGACTATCGCGACGCGGGTGGTCCCTGCAAAGCAGAAGAGTTTGCCTTGCTCATTCCCTTCATCCGCTGGCGTCTGCGCGAGGAAATCCGCTTTAACCTCGCGGCAGCGGCAGCCGGGCAGGATTGGGACCCCGAGTACGTGGACGAGGAATTACGCGCTTTTGAGCGCCTGCGTGGACGAAACTTCATACTCTAGAAGAGTTGAGTTGCTCAAAATCTTCCGATTTCGGCTGTGGGCGCCTTCCGAATGATAGCTTGCAACCTGAACACGAGGCGCTGACGCCAGATGACTGGAATTTATCAGTGACTCCTACCGCTTCCGTCAGCGAATACAAATGGAAGAACAAGCAGCTTCATCACAAGCAAGGTAACTCATTTTTCCCCGCAAGGTTGTTGCTTCGCACCACAACCCAGCATTTTCAGGCACCCTTGTCAAGGAGTAGCAGAAAAATCAAAGAGCTTGCGAAATTGAACTGCGCCTGTTGCACCTGTACTGTTTTGAGGATATACTAGCTGTTGGCACCCCCTCTTTTCAAGCATCGTAGTGATTTTCTGTCACTTTACGTTATCTCTCTCAGGTTCGTGTACACATTCATTCGAGCAAGCAACACCGCAAGAGAAAGGAGAAATTTCCATGTCAACCGAAGACAACAAGGCGATTGTTCGCCGTCTGATTGAGGAGGGCTTTAATCAGAGGAACCTGGCACTCTTCGATGAGCTGTATGCCCCTAACTTCGTGTATCACCTTGGCTCAACGACGATAGAGGGTGTAGGAGCCTACAAACAGTTCAACTTGATGAACTTCACGTCCATCCCCGACCTGCGTTTCACCATTGAAGACCAAGTGGCTGAAGGGGACAAAGTGGTCACTCGTTGGATCGTGAGTGGCACCCACCAGGGTGACTTCATGGGCATTCCACCAACAGGCAAGCACGCGACGGTGACAGGCATTGGCATCAATCACTTTGCAAACGGCAAGATCGTCGAAAACTGGACAAACATGGACATGCTCGGCCTGCTGCAACAACTCGGCGTGATCCCTTCGATGGGATAGATCGGGGTGGCTTTGTCGCCCTTTCCATCTGAGAGGCAAGGAACTCGGTGGCGTGAAGTTGCCGAGTTCTTTTTGATTTCAGTACATGAGACCTGCTTGAGAATACAGGGTGGGTATCGAGTGGTATACTTTTCGGTTAACAGAAACACTATGATGTCGAACAAGAACTAAAGGACTCGATTGATCAGAGCTATCGCACAAAAATTGACGAGGGGTATATCGTTGATCCATTGCTCTAGTTCGTTTCTCACTTCAAGCAGTCAGGAAGTGGGTCAATTTCAAACAGGCTCTGTTCAGCCAACCACCTGCTCCCTGGCTAGCACCGGCTGAAGATATTATCTCAACATATGTGTAGACAAGCTGGCTAGCCAAAGTGTCATTCAGGTCAGCTTCAAATCCTGTAACATTCACAAAAGCTTTTTTTGCGCTTATACTGTATCGTAGGCATCTCTATTTTCTGTCGTACCTGAATCTTGAGCTAGCATATTTCCCAATGACATATCAAGGAGGAACATATGCAATCAACTATACAACCACCCGGACACAGAGGCGTGGCGTTCAGCACTGGCATCATTTTTGCCCTCATTGCTGCCATTGTCATTTTTGGTTTTGGCACACTGACCGGTTTTCGCACCGGTACTGCTACGAACCCGCTCTGGGGATGGGCCTGGATCTTTGCGCTCTTTGCCACGCCTCTGCTGGCTGGCTTCGTTGGCACACTCCGATCGAGTCGCATCGGTTCGGGAACGCTGGCCGGCCTCTGGGATGGCCTCTTCGTCGGTCTCTGGATTGCTGTCTATATTATGATTGTCTACTACCTCGCAGTCTCCCAGGCCGGTTCGAACCTCGACGCTACTATCAAACAGGTACAAGATCAAATGGCGCAGCGAGGAGCATCCGTCACTATTACTCGCGATACTATCCTGATTTCCCTGATCGCTGCTGATGTGCTGCTGGTGATCATCTTCCTGGGCATAGGCACCTTGCTGGGGCTCATCGGCGCTTTAATTGGCAAGGCTTTTGCCCCTCGTCAACGTTACTGATTTGCAGCCTATTTTGATATTGCTGGCGAATGCAATGCCGGGTCACCCACCCAGCCCCCAGGGCACGATCAATCGGGCCCCTACGCACGTGACATCGCTTTGCTCGCCGGTTCTGGACACTTCGCCACCAATTATCTATTTTGCCCTATTTCCTGCCGAGTTTCGCCAGCAGGGCGGTTTTTACCAGGCCAACTTCTTCTACGCGCAGGAGGAAGACCAGGCCGAGGTAGATGCCCGCGGCCAGGCCGCCCGCGACGAGGACGGTGAGCAGCTGCCCGAGCAGGTGCTGGAGCGAGAACAGGGGAATATGGCCGAGCAATAGCTGTAGACCCCAGGCGACGGCAGCCATGACGGCGGTAGCGAGCAGGATTTTGAGTACGACCGGGATGGTCGAGCGCACGCGGAGGGAACCTATGGCCAGGCGCAGGAGGATGAGCATGATGACGGGATGCATGGCGTTCTGGAAGGTGTTGGCGAGGACGAGCGCGGGCATGCCAACGGTCTGCCAGAAGGGCAGGGCGATCAATAGGTACCAGGCGACACCGGCGATGCCGACGGTCACGGGGATGATGGTGTTCTTGCGCGCGTAAAAGGCGGCGATCAAGAGTTGATCGATGGCTACGAATGGCAGTTGATAGGCGTAGTTTTGTAGGGCCACGGCGGTGAGCGCCGCATTTTGAGCGGTGTACTTGTGGTGCATGAAGAGCAGGTCGACAATGGGCACGCGCAGGATGATGAGGCCGGCGGCGGCGGGGATCATGAGCAGCAGGCCGATGCGGATGCCAAGGAGCAGGGTGCCTTTGAAGCGCTCCATGTCGC
>WNGJ01003855.1_pt1 | contig 15539 bp, 10 predicted proteins | sample 5400611 | NCBI WGS metagenome assembly WNGJ01 (sample SAMN13153375, study PRJNA577476) | soil metagenome | isolation source: 40 cm soil or saprolite under Garry oak tree replicate 1 | place: USA:California | collected 2016-06-15
ATCTCGCGCTGCACAGTGTCGGCAAACTTCTTGAGAATGTTGCTGTCCACATCGCAGACATGCGAGATGCGCGCAGCGGCCTTGTTCGCCTTGAGAGACGAGAGATGAGCATACCCGCGCCCATTCAGTCCAATCACAGCAAAGTTAAGCCGATCATTTGCGCCGAGGATCCGGCCATAACTCTTGGCCTTCATTCCTATCGCTAGCCCCGTCGCTCCGACTGCAAGTGCGTCAAGAAACTCACGTCGTGTAACCATTGTTTTCCTCATGGCGGCCCTTGCTGCTCTGCCGCCATGGGACAGGATAGCTCGCGAACACCACGAACTTCCAATCTATGTCACACGTTGATCTCTTCCCAGCTGGCGGTTACTTTTCCGATCTTCTGTTGAGCTTCATTAGGATCCATTTCCTCGCTTAACGGACATAGGCCCTAGGAGATGTAGCGCGAAGTAAACACCCGTAGGCCGAAATAGTTGGCAGCCCATACCGCTGATTGCAAGCCTTTCGAACGCAGCGCGGATCCTCCCTTTCAGGACCGCCCCGAGATCGAAGGCTCTCCGAGCACGAAGGGGCGAGAAGCCGCAAAACCAGATGCCGCTGGCACCCAAAGCTCGTTCTGAAGCGAAACGCAGGTCATCTGGTCCCCGCGCTGTCACCTTGAGGGGGATGAAGCCAAACTCGCGCTCCGACACCTGCATCAACTGGGCACGCATCCTTCTCCAGCGCATGCAAGGCTTCAAGGATTACCCAGAAGAATTTGCCGTCGCGCCAGAACTCCTCATTCGGGAAACGACCGCTCCCCCAAATCACCGGGGCCGTCGCCGCACTACCGGAAGTCTACGAGCCGATTTAGTGTCTCAGGGACACTCTATGGTGAATCAAAGACCCGCAGAAGCGCATTGCCGACGGAGGCGCCGAAGAACGTGAAGTTCTCGGGGAATTCCGATCGACTGTATGAATCCGCTATCAAGATCAACAACAAAGTCACTCGCTCAGTGCCTTTCACGGATTACTTTGTCGAAACAAGCATTTGGAAGTGGGCGAGACGGCGGTCTTCGATCTTCTGAAGATCATGGTCGCGCCGTGAATTCGCCACATCAATGCATAACGAGATCCGAGTACTCCGGGTGCTTCGCCACATATTGCTGCACCGTCGCACAAATAATGTCGACCTTGAGGTTGTGCTCTCTTGCCCATTGCAGAGCAGTCTCTGCTAGAGATGACGCAAGGCTCATATGACGCAATTTTTCAGGAATTTCCGTGTGGGTCAGTTCTAGGATGTTTCCGCTCAAACTGTATTCCAGATAGGCGACTTCACCGTTCCGCTCGATTTCGAACCGGCCGGTCGTTACTTTCTGCAGCGGTCGAGGCTTACGACGAAAGATCTCCCACACGGCCGTTAGATGTTCTCTTCAATGTGTATGGTTACTCACTTTGGAACAAACCACGCGCTTCAGAAAGTCGACGGCTTGCGCATTCTATACCAGCCCCAGGTGACAGCGTTCTCAATTCTTCGCCTCGTGATTGGGGCTTCACAGCGTCAGGCACGGCATACCCGTAACGTAATGAGCTCCCAGCCTGAGACGGTAATAGTTTTAGCTGCGCGTGCGACCGGCTTCTCGCTGGTATCACTTAGCCATACTGCCTTCGGTTCGGGCGATGACCAGATGAGTCTAACTTGCCGATCCTGCCCAGATGCGCCACATCTGGATTTACTTCTAAGTAGAAGGTCAAAGCCTTGGCCCTGGCCACAGTGGCTGTTCGTGCGGGGCAGCGATTTCTAAGTTCGGCCGTACACCCGTCATGTGCCCAGCCGAATGTGCGTCGAAGCTTAGGTCACCGATCGCATGCTGCTCAATAACCAAGACGCTGGGCGCAATCTCGGAGAATTTCTGCCTCCCACACCGGGCGTCTTAGATTCTTTGGGTGCGTCAGATCGCTAGGGATTCTCCCGGTTAAGTGCAGGAACACCGCAGCGGAATGTTTGTAAGCGGGAACCGGCCTGCGAAACGCCACGTTTCCCAGATACTGGAGCGCATCCGACAGAGCGTAGTAGGCGGGATCAGCCGTTTCCCAGAGCCGGTCGCGCTCCGCAAATTTCCGGGGAGCGAACGTTGCTAGCCCCAGCAAATAGTCGGAACCGTATTCGATCATGTTGATGCCCAAATCGTTTCCCGTGTAGATGCGGAAATCCGGCCGGCGCGCATCTCGTAGCGCCAGCCGCTCGAGTTCGACCAGCCGGTCGAGCGAGGAATGTTTCATTCCTTTGATTTCCGGAATGTCCATCAAACGGCACACCATTTCTTCGTCAAAAATCTCGCCGTTCGACGCGAACATCCTGCCCAGCTCGAAGGCCAGCACGTGCGGATATCCCCGGCTCACCTTCTGATAGATCGCTGCTTTCTCTTGCGCGGACTTCCCATGTAAACGGCTCGTCTGGAACACGATTGGAATCCCGCCATGCGTAACAATAGCGTCCATCTGCTTCCGATAGAGATCCACAACGTCATCCGTCTGCCCTTCGATGTAGGCACCGGCCACAAACGGCACGTCTTTCCCTAATGCCTCCCGGGTCCATCGCAGCACGTCTTGTTTTTCGGAATCGCTCAGATAGTTCACGTAGCCGGTGTCCATGTTCACCGCGTTCACCAGTCCCGCGTCATGCGTGGCGCGCAGATGATTCTGAAAAGCCTCGACGGCGATTCGCCCGTCCGCTTCAAACGGCAAGAGTCCTGCGGCCATGCCCTGCACTTTGCGGCCAAGGTGTTGCCGTTGAGAGATCGAATCGATTTTCATCGCTTCGCTTTCGCGGATTTCAATCGGTCCGCCAGTTCGGAATTCTTGTAATAGCTGTCCAGCGGATAGCATCCCGAGGGCAAACCGTTCCGCGGCGCGGTCGTACAATCGCTGAACGTTCTGCAAATCCGCTTGTGTTCGACGATTCTTCCTTCGCTTGCCTCGCGGAGCAGCTCCGGATAAGTCAAAATCATTCTTCCCAGACCGACGGCGTCGACCCATTCCTCCCGCACCGCGGCCTGCGCCACATGCGGCAGAAAATCCTGCAAGTAGCTGTAAGCAGATCCCACCACAATCAGGTTGGGAAAGAGTTGCTTCAATTGTCGCGTGACGCTCATCTGCAGCGCGACACCAACGAGTGGATCTTCTGGCGGCTGATATCCATCCGATGGGGGATAGAGTGCTGGCCGCTGAATATGCGGATTGGAATAGGGACTCCCCGCCGTTAGATTCACCAGCCGTATCTCCATTTCCTCGAGCAAAGTCAAAAACCGAATCGTCTCGGTTAGATCAATCTCTGTAGGACAGAACGGATTGACGCCGAATCCCCAGCGATATGGAATCAAGTGGTCATGCGCTTCGGGAATTCCTGGGCCCAATTTGCCATTCGCCGATCGCGACGGGTCGGGATGGTATGCCACAGTGTCAAAAGCAGAGAGCCGCACGCCGATCGAAAGCCCTGGCGCGCCCGTGCGAATCTCGCGCACAACTTCTTGAAGAAATCGCGTGCGATTCTCAAAGCTTCCGCCGTACTGCCCATCCCGGGTGTGCGCGCTCAGGAATTCATGTCCCAGGTATCCGTGGCAATGCTTGATGTCCACAAAATCGAAACCCAATTCAAGTGCGATTTTCGCCGCCCGATGAAATGCTTCAATGATTGCGCCGATCTCGCCATCCGTGAGAGTTGGATAATCAGGAGATAATCCCAGTCTTCGATCAAGAATCGGATGATGATAAAGAATGCGCGGCTCGGGCCTGTCGTGCTTGTTCGGACGGCAGTAGCGTCCGGAATGTGTTAATTGCAGCCCAATCCATAGCCCGTGGTCGGATCCCGTCGTCCTTCGGTGTTCTTCGACAAGGACCCCTCGTAATCCCGCTAATCCCTTTTGCGTGTGCGGCGCAATCACCAGCTGATTCGGATTCGCGCGCCCCTCGTGTGAGACCGCGACGGCCTCGCATCCCCAAATCAGTTTCGCTCCGCTCGTGCCGAATTTTTTCCATCTGTGGATCGTATGCTCGGTCGGATTTCCATCCGGAGTGCCGTCCCATCCTTCCATCGGCTGAACTGCGATCCGGTTGCCGATTTTGATTCCGCCTCGCGAGAGCGGCCATCGCAGCGCGGAGTCGGGTCCGCTAAGCAGTTCGCGATCGCAGGGGATCGTCAAGCCGAGCGACCGAACATGCTCTTGAAAATGAGCGACGTCCTTGACGGTCCCCAGCCGCAGAATTGGAAGCGCGGTCATGCGGGTTTCCGTCCCTTGGGCAGCGCCGCAACGCCCACGGCGCTGACCGCGGCCATGCCCATCAGCGCGAGAAAACCTCCGTAACTTCCCGTCGTGTCCCGCAAGCGTCCAACCAGCCAGGGAGACAGAGCCTCGGCCACGCTGCCCGCGGTCAAAATCACCCCCAGCAGGCGGCCGAGAACTTGTATGCCGAAAATCTCCGCGGTCATCAAAGGCACAATCATGTAGTCACCGCCGAGCCCAATCCCGAACACTGCGGCGAACGTGTACATGGCTGCTTGCGAGTGCCTCACAAGCAATAGAGGAATGGCAGCTCCTACCAACAAGTAGATCAATAACATGACAAGCTTCTTGGGAAAATAATCTGCCAACCAACCCATAAGCAAACGCCCGACGATGCTGAAGCCCAATACCAGCGACAAGAGACTCGTGGCCTGGCTCTGCGTAAAATGAAGATCCAAACTCAAGAACAACTTTAGATTTTGCTGGGTACCACTGACCGCTGCGATGAAAAACATGCTGCCCAAAGTCAGAAGGAAAAAAGGCATCGTGAGAAATGCGTCCCGCGACTTCGCCAGGTCGGATGCTGCGCGATTCTCTTTCGACTGCGGCGCGTCTTTTGCAAAGAAGGGGGCTGGAAGAGCAATCGCAACTACCAATAGACCCATCGTCCGGAGCGCCGCTTGCCAGCCAAAATGCTGCACGAGCATGTGCGAAATTCACGGCGCTGCCGCGCCGCCCAAAGGCGATCGCTGTAACTTGCAGCGATTCTCGGTTCATCTCCGGCGCTTGGATGGGAATGGAATTGTGCGAATTCACTAGTTCCCTGCCTCGTTCTGAAAATTCATCGCAAAACACGGTCTTGAATGACGGAATGCTAAAGATTCTTTGTCTCGATGTCGAGAAAGTTCTCGCGTGGAATTGTTCGAATTGCTTAAACGATGATTTAAATGCGACAAACAGGAAAAAGCCGTGCCCTTCACACAGGCGACAGTGGTACCGACGTACGCTTAAGAGCGTGCTTCGCTTGTGCCGCGCACTTAAAGCCGGCACCGCCGTACAGATGCTTTCCTGGTTCCGCCCTAAGAACACTCCAGTTCCCTACCGTAGAGCAGCCGCTCGCTTTGGAAGCAGAAGCCGTCGCTTTTGGCTTCCGCCGCCCAAAGTTCCTTGTGGAAGTGTTGGTGGATCAAAACAACATCAAGGCGCTGCGCGGACCGTTCCCGAATGCGGCTCTGATTCCGACGAGCGCCGGAAACGTCCTAAACGTGTGCGAAGATTCGCCGCTCGGCGCCTTTGCAATTGGAGGCGAAAGCGAATGGTCAACGTTTCCGGACCGCGGGCAGGTCGCAAGAAAGAAGTCGCAATCGTTAAAGCCGCGCGCCCTCGTTAGTGCGGCTCGCTTTCCACCGCGCGGTTCCGTATTCTCCCATCGATACGGTTCCGGACATCGTTCCATCCTTGGAAATGCCTGCGAACGAATACTCGATCGATGTCCCTTCGATTGGATGCACGCTCGCCACTTGCAATTTAGCGGCGTGAACACTTCCTTTCAATTCGCCTCGTATGGTTTCTCCTTCATGGATACCCTGCAGAACGTTACCGATTTGCTCCACGAAGAACAAATGCCCCGCCGTGCCGAGGGGATGTTCGATCTGAACATGCCAAACGCCGGCAACATTTTCCGGCTGGCCAATCGGAATGACCGGATTTTCAAATTTGGGCGGCTTGCTAAGCAATTGGTAGAGAGCTTCCGCAACAATCTTGTGATCCTCGGGCTGCATCATGTAAGGCATGATGCTCACGGAACTCGCCATCTCATCGGGCCTGCGTCCTTTGGCGCCCGCCAGGAAGATGCGCGGATTCCGTTCGGACAGCGTGTTCATAACTTCCGTGCCGGTAATCCCGAGAGATGCTGCATCCCATTTGATGCGGAGCTGCGGCGCGTGATTAGACAGATCGACGGGCTGCACATATTCGGTAGTGACGCCCGGAATTTTTGTTACGCGATCACTGATGTAGGCGAGCCACGCTTCCCAAATCTTCCATTCGGCATCCTGATCGCGCTTCGCCCACATTTCCACAGCGGCGAGCATGCCCATGATCTCTTCCTTCGCAACCTTTAGCGACCTTCCAAAAGCGTGATGTGGGGCGCTGTTCGCCCAGGCCGCGCGAAGGTAATCCTTCTGGCCCAAGAGTAGCCCGGCGCATTGCGGCCCGCGCAGACACTTGCCGCCGCTATAAGCCACCATCGTAGCCCCGCGACGCAAATGGTGGTTGGGAATGGTCAGCACCTCAGCGGCTGCATCAATGAGCACCGGCACTCCCTTGCCCTTTGCAACCCTGCAAGTATTCTCGATGCTTAGCGGCCCCTGCTCCGCCTGTGGCGAAGAAAAAATAAGAACCATCGCAGTTCGAGCATTAAACGCCCGCTCCAGCTCCTCGACGGAATTCACTTCTACAATGGTCGTGCCCAACATGCGCGCCGCATGGTCGTAGACATTGCGGGAATATTTCGCCATGATAATTTCGTTCTTGAGCCCTTGCAGGTTGGGCAGGCGCTGCATCCGTTCGGGATTTGAGCCAGCAATGCATGCAGCCGTGGCGTTGGTAATTGCAGCAGAACACCCCGCGGTGACAATTCCCCATTCCGCTTTGGTGATCTCCGCCAAGCGCTGGCCAACAGCTTCCATCAATTCGTCCATTTGCACGTAGTGCCTGGAAGCCTCATCCATAGCCTTCTTCACCTCCGGAAGGCTTTGCGAGCCGGAGATGATGGTGAAGGTGCCCTTGCAATTTATGATCGGGCGGACGCCGATGGATTCGTAGATACTCGGACCAACATCAAGATTGTGCGAGCCTGCTTCCGCCGAAAACACCTCGTCCGAAATCGCTTGAGCCGGTACTACGCCGGACAGTGCGAGCAAGCTGCTGGACTTGAGCAAATCGCGCCGTGTGATCGGGCGCTTCAAAATTCGAGCGGCCATATGTTTTCCCTCCTGGACTCAAGACTACACGAATTGCCCTCAGCAAACTGGTCTCGTCAAGATCCGTGCGATTCTGCGAATCGGCCACAAATGTCCGAAGAGGCGGCTGTTCCTCCGCCTCTCCGAACAGGGGTAGTTAGGGGTTATTTGTTTTTTTTGGGGAACCTAGAAAACAAATTTCAGTCCAAACTGGACGTCCCGGTTGTCCGCGACGGTTGATTGAATCTGGCCGAATGAGTCTCCAATCGTCGCGTTCGGATTGGCCAGCTGCGGCCGATTGAATGCATTGAAAAACTCGGCGCGAAATTCAAGCTTCATGCGCTCGCGAAGCGGAAAGACTTTAAATAAGGACAGATCCGTGTTCAGGTAGCTTGGTCCGTTCAAGATATTCCTGCCCGCGTTCCCTAGAGTGAAAGCATCCGGAGTCGCGAACGCAGTGATGTCGATGCAGTCCGATATGTGGCTGGTATTGCAATCCGCGCTGGGCTTCCCGACCAAATTCGGGCGCTGGTTCCCGGCGCGGCTGATGCTGGCTACGTCTGCCGACATCGTGACGTTGATGGGTTTGCCGCTCTGAAGCGTTGTGATGTCGTTGAACTGCCAATTACCAAATACACCGCGCACCAGCCAGTTTTGCCCCGCAAACTTTGGCAAATCGTAGACCAAACTTGCTACAAACCTGTGCCGGATGTCCCAATTCGAATTTCCGTAGTCGGCATGCCAATCGTATGCGTTGACCGGGTAGCCTCCATCATTCGAGTCGGAGGAAATGTCGAGTGTATGAGACCACGTATAGCTCGCGAGGACTTGGAGTCCACGGCTCATGCGCTGCCGGAAAATTGCTGTCAATCCGTTGTAGTTGGCGATTTCGTCGTTCTGAATCGTGCGAATTTGACCCCAAAGCTGATTGGGGCGCCGCGACTGAATCGATCCAGGACCAGGCGTCGGCTGATTGTCATAGTAGCTCCGATCGAGGTGCAGGGAATGCGACCCGAGATATTGCAACTCGAACCCAGCATGTCTCCACAGCTCACGCTCCGCCCCAAGATTCCATTGATACATCCTGGGCGTAGGCAGATACGGGTTTTCTCTGAAGACGTTAAACACGGCAGGAGCGCCGTTGAGGCACGAAGAAGGAGTCGGATCGTCAAAGGAAAGCAAGCATCCGGAGGTGTTGTACGGCGCGACCGCGGAATACGTCGCTGAAAGCCCGAATGGCGGATTCGTCGTCGACAACGTAAAGCTGTTCGTCTGGTTCGGGTTGTAGTAGAAACCCCCGCCGCCACGAACGACAGTCTTCTCAGAAAGACGATAGGCGAATCCCAGGCGCGGCGCCCAGTTGTCGTGATTCGCCTTGATGAACTGAAACCCGGGAGACGGTAGCGTGTTGGGTATCAATGCTGTCTCGTCCGCGTTGAGAATCCGAGCTTGCCCGTTGACGCTGTAAGGCACGGTTGGCAACTCGTACCGCAGTCCGATATTCAAAGTGAGCTTTCGTGTCGCTTGCCAGTTGTCCAACACAAAGAAACCATCGCGCCACTCCGCGACGATTCCTTTGATTTCCTGTAGCGGTGTCTGATCGCTGGCGGGTGTGCCCACGATAAAATCCGCCGCAGCGTTACCAGTAAGTTCGCCAGTAAAGTTAAAAACGCCGCGTGGACTATTTGCGGCAGCACGCCCGGTGGTCAGCTTTCTAAATTCAAGGCCGGCCATGATGTTGTGTTTGCCGTGTGTGTAGCTGATCTGGTCGTAGCCATGCCACGTGGTATCGTCTTGGAGCCAGTTCGTTCCGGCATTTCCGGCGCCGATATAGCTGTCGACGTTTATGTCGGGGATACCGGGATTGCTGAACGTTGTGTCACCCGTAAACCCAGGAATACCTAAATCCGTACCCGCGGTGGCCAAACCCTTTACAGCGAAGTAATTCAACGCGTTCGTGACCAGGTGATTTCGACCAAGCCTGAAGTCGTTCACAAGGCTGGGGCTGAAAATATGCGTATAACCAAAGGCGATGTTTCTGTTGTTCGCAGGACCTGATGTCAGGTTTACAGGATTGGGATCACCGCCGCCAAAAAAAGTCAGGTTTTCCCAGTCGTAGCGCACAAATAGACGCACCTTGTCTCCGATCGTCTGATCGATGCGTTCAAGCGTCTTGTTCGTCGTGATGTTCGAGGGCGAGTTGCTGGTGAAAGTGTTGCCCGACTGCGGCAGGGGAAGGTACTGGAGAAGTTTCTGTGCCACTGAACTCATGTATTGCGCCGGAATGATGTTGCCGACGAACGGCTGTCCGGTGTACGGGTTCATCAGCTGCGTATCAGGCAGGAGTGATGAAAAATCTCCGCCGCGCATAGCGTCTGTCAGCGTTGTGCCGTTTAGGGTGAGGCTCTTGATCTGGCGCAGACCCTCGTAAGACGCGGTAAAGAATGTCTTATTGCGGCCATCGTAGATCCTGGGCAGATAGACAGGTCCATCGACTTCCGTACCAAACTGATTTATGCGCAGTGGCTGCTTCGCGGATCCCGGGGCATCAAAATAGGGGTGTGCATCAAACAAATCGTTCCGAACGAACTCATAGAGCGCGCCGTGGATGCTGTTCGTGCCGGACTTCGTGGTCAGGTTGACGTGGACGCCCATGTAACTGCCGTACTGCGCCGTGTAATTCCCGTTTTGAATCTGAACTTCCTGCACTGCGTCTAGATTCGGAGTCACGGACGTGACGGTAATCAGGTTGTTCATGATGGTGATGCCGTCCAGCGTCAGGCTGTTCGTGATTTCGCGCGTGCCTGCACCGATAAAGTCCTCGCCGGGTGGAATCCCTGTGAAGTCCGATTTTGGCCCGACGGTCACGTTCGAGGTCGTCGCTGCGAGCCTGAGTGCGTCGCGTCCATTCAAGGGCAGATCAGTGATGGACCGGCCGTCGAGTGTTTCGAGCAAGGTCGCGTCGTCCGTTGAAATCGGGGGCGTCGTCGCCTCAACCGTAATGATGTCGCTTACCTCGCCTACTTTTAGGGCGATGTCAGTGCGAACTGCTTGATTGCTCTGCACTACAATTCCCTTTTGCAGCGTCTTGGTAAAACCCGGATGCTCCACAACGATGTCGTAGACCCCAGCCAAAATGAAATCCACCGAATAGTAGCCATCACCATTGGTGGTCCCAGGGTAGGTGACGCCCGTTCCTTCGTTGGTTGCCGTCACTTTGGCTCCAGTGATAGCGTTACCGCCCGGGTCGGTAACTGTTCCCACGAGAGACGTATTGTTTGCGACCTGCGCGTTGGCCGCAGTACACGCCACAAAACACAAAAGCATCAATGGCATACACAACCAAACGAATTTCCGTTGGACCACGTTGACCTCTGCTCCCAAGATTGAAATGCAATTCGAGTGGGTTCCCTGAGCCGTCACTCGCAAGCGGCCGACTTCTTGTCTGAGAGTCAACCACGCGATCCGGTTGTTGTCATCGGCCTTATGACCGAGGCTGAGATAGGACATCAGACCTAAGTTGTAAACGAGAGAGGGATTAGAAAAGAGAATTCACCGGCGCGGCTTCATAGCCGGGCCGTTCATTAGACCGCTTCGAAGAACCTGCGCTTTCGGGAAGATCAGTCCAGGTGGACAAACCCGCGCTGGATGGCAAATATGGCTGCCTGCGTTCGATCGCGGGCCCCTAGCTTGGCCAGCAGGCTGCTGACGTGGATGCGGACAGTTTTCTCGGCGATCTGCAAATTAGAGGCAATTTCTCTGTTGCTGTTCCCCTGCGAGATCAAGGCCAATACCTGGTGTTCACGCGGTGTGAGTTCAGAACAGGGAATGCGCTCGGCAAGCGTGTCGCGCACGGCTCTCGGTAGGTATCGTGACCCCTGGTGAACGGTCAGAACCGCAGTGATCAGCTCCTGCCCGCTGGTGTCCTTGGTTAGGTAGGCCATCGCGCCATGGCGCAGTGCGCGATATACATCTTCGCTGCCCTCAAAATTCGTCAGCACAACGATCTTTGCATTGCGGTCTTGCTTGCGGATCGCTGCAATGGCTTCAAAGCCACTCAGTTCCGGCATCGCGAGATCCATAATCGTAACGTCTGGGCGCATTTTGCCGTAAAGCCGAATCGCCTCTTGGCCATTGTCTGTTTCTGCAACAATCAAGAGATCTGATCGCCCGCTCAAGATCGATCGGAGCGCCATCCTCGCCATGAAGTGATCTTCCACCAGGAGAATCTTAACTGGAGAGCCGGTCATGCTTGCTCCGCCGCTGTCGCCGGAACGTGGACCAGAACCTCAGTGCCCGCGTCCGGGGAGGAACGAATCTGAAATGTCCCGCCCGCTTTTTTCGCGCGCTCTTCCATCACGGTTAGGCCGAAGTGGCCAGGCAAGGAAGCTTCGGCTAGTCGAAATCCGCGGCCGTTATCCTTCACACAGAGAGTGATGGCGGTTGGCTGGTACTCCAAGATAATTTGAATGCTGGTGGGGACCGCGTGACGGGTGGCGTTTGTCACGGCTTCCTGACAAATGCAGGTGAGATGATGCACAGCAAGCGGCGAAAGAACCCGCTCCTCACCAATAATGCGCAGCTGCGTTTTGACCTGCAACCTGGCACTCATTCCATCGAGGGCTTTGGACAGAGCCGAGGATAGCGGGCCGACAGGCTCAGGTCCGTCGTGCATATCCCAAATGATGCGGCGCGCTTCGGTCTGACAATGCCGCACCATGTTTCGAGCTAGATCGAGCGAGGATGCTGTGTGGTTCGAGTCTCCTGCAATGCCTGCTTGCGTCGCCTCCAACTGCCAAGAGATGGCGGCGAATCCGGCCATGAGCGTATCGTGCCATTCCTGGGCAATTCGGTTGCGTTCTTCCATGATGAGTTTCAGCCGCCCTTTTACTCGGGCAATGCGCCAGCGGAACACAACTATCACCAGCAAAACCAGACTGACCAACACCAAGACGTAGAACCACGCCGCTTGATAAAAGAATGGCTTCTGCACCACGGAAACTTCAGCGATGTGTTTATTCCAGGCCTGCCCCGCATCATGAGCGCTCACAAGAAAACGATAATTGCCGGGCGGCAAGTGCTGATAGAGCGCCCGACGCGCCCAGGTTGTGGTCCAATCGCGGTCATAGCCGTCCAGCTTGTAGCGGAATTGCAGTTGCAACGGATTCGACAGGCGGATGGCGTCAAACTTCACCTCGAGCGCACCGGCTCCTGGCGACAAAGCTACGCGGTCAGATGCTTCCAGAGAATTGTTTTCAATCGCGAAGCCCGAGACAAACACCTCGGCAGACGGCACAGAAGAAGTCTCTTGTGGGCCATTTGTGTGCACGAATCCCTTTGCGGTGACAAACCAAAGAGCGCCGTCTTTGCTTTGCGTCGCGGGCGGTTGCGACATGCCGCCACACTCGCTGCTGCGCATCCCATCGTTTTTCCCAAGCAGCAGTGCATCGACCGTCTTGCGGCGTCCGTCAACCAGATCGTGCATCTGCTGGACCGGCACGCGCAGGAGGCCGCGGGTCGTGCTGACCCAGAGCATGCCGTGACCGTCATCCAGCACGGAAAAAACCGGATACCCAGGCATCCCGCTTTCCGGGGATACGTGCGTTGCCGTTCGTCCCCGAACAAAATCAACACCTCCTTCTTTTGTCCCTACCCAAACTCCTCCAGAATTGTCCACGGAGACCGAAAGAATGAAGGGATTGGAGAGTCCGTCTTTTTGTGTGATCGGTTCGACCACGGAGTGGCGGATGCGATAGAGGCCCTTGAACGTTCCCACAACGATGGAACCATCCTGGTCTTCCTTTATCGATGTGATTAACATCCCCGCGAGAAATGGTTGACCTTTGCTTTTTTCCGGAACGCCCGTCGGGAATCGAATCAGCCCATTGTAAGTTCCCACCCACAGGTCGCCTGCCTGATCGCTGTAAAGGGCACTGACTGCATTTACGACCGACTCCCCGCCCGTAAGAAAATGCGTGAAAGACGTTCCATCGTACCTGTACAGTCCGTCGAACCAGGTGCCAATCCAGATTTGACCTTTTCGGTCTTCACTCAGTGCGCGGATCGGGTCACTGAAGAGTGCGCCGGGCAGGCGCTCCTGCTGGAGCTTGCCCTTTCGAATTCTTAGCAGTCCGCTGCCCCACGTGCCCAACCAAATGTCGCCGTGCTGGTCTGCCAATACGTTTGCGGCAAAACTACTCGGAAGTCCCTCCGGTTGGCCGAATGGAATCAGTGTTGACTTTCGCCATCGTAGAAAGCCGCCGCTCAACGTGCCAATCCACAAATTATTTTCGTCGTCTTGAAACATGGTGTGAATGATGTCGTCGCTCAAGCCCTGGCTCGTCGTCCAGTGCGAAATATCTCCCGTCGGTGACACGTGGCAGATCCCATGGCCTTGCGTGCCTACCCAAATCGAGCCGTCGGTGTCCCCGAGAAGTGTTGTGACTGGCCCGTGTACGCCCCGCAGCAACTCTTCGGCGTGCCTGTTGGTCGAAATCTCCGTCAACTTGAGGAGTCCGCGCTGCAGGCCAACCCACACGGTACTCTTGCCTCCGCTAAACACTGCTGTCGCGTTTCCCATCGCGCGGTTCTGTAACGGATAGGGCTTTACGCTTGCGTGGTCGCTTAGAAAAAGGCCATTCGAGGTGACGATAAACACGCGTCCGTTCGCGTCTTCCGCAAAAGGTTCGGTAATGTCTCCGGAGACCAGCCCCAGCGAACCAAACGATTCAATCTTTCCTTCAACAATTCGTTCGATTCCGTTTTGCGTGGCTACCCAGATAATTCCAGCGCGATCTTCGAACATTGCCCGCACGCGCTCCTGGTGGAAGCCTGCCTCTTCGCTGACGGCGATATTCTCTTTGCCGCGCTGCAGGATGACGCCTCGATCGTCGGTTCCGATCCAGAAATCTCCGCGCTTGCTGATCAAAATTGCGTTTACCGGTTCATGGCTGTTGTCCAAAGAGGAGCCGAACCGAAATGGAGCGAAGCGGAGGCCGTCAAAGCTTGCAATACCTTCGGACGTGCCGACGAGCAGAAGCCGGTTCTTCGCCTGGATGATCGTGCGGACGTTACTCTGCGGAAGACCATCTTCCACGTGCCACTCTTGTTTCTGATACTCGGAGAGCGCCATCGCAGGGCCGTCTGGATACGCGCTCGCAAGCGTCGGCACCAAGAGAGCGGAGAAAATTGCTAGCATCTTCATCCGTGTACCACTCGCCGCTCTGCCTCTAAGCGTCCTTCCGCCCTGAGCACATCTCCAGAGACACAAGTGTTTTGCTGCTAGCAATACTGCTCTGTGCATCAAGTGGTGCTGCATTTTAAGGTTCAACATGATAGCACCCAGCACACGTGAGAGCTTCACGTCACCGCTGCGTTCGGACTCGGAGAGAACTTTTTCCGCAATCGATCCGGCCTTATCAAGCTCGCCGGATCAACCAATCACCGTTATCGCTAACATACGACCACCACTAATTTTCTGCGTAGGACATTTGCCCTAAATCGCTTGTTCAGGACCGTGCTAAGGTCCCGCCTCGGTCCACTATGCACAATGACAGGATCTTGCGATTCAACATCGCCCGCACCTTCCAGAAAAATCGCAGAGACTCTCCGGCGTTATTTGCGCGCGGACATGCAGGCAGCTTTTTCCTTCCCAAACGTGTGTACCTCCTGTTCGCAATTCTGTTATTTCCTTCATGGGTAGCGGCGCAAAGCAAATACGATCTGGTGCTCAAGGGCGGAGAAGTTGTCGATCCACGAAGCGGAACTCGGGCTGTCCGTGACATCGGCGTTCGCGATCATAAGATTGCGGCGATAGAGAAGGACATCTCCGTCGAAAATGCGAACAAAGTTATCAGCGTTCGCGGATTGCTGGTGACACCAGGACTCATAGACATTCACACTCATAACTACGCGGGCACCGGCCGGAAAGGTGCCTACGACGGTGACAGCAGCGTCTATCCCGATGACTTTACGTTTCGAAGTTGTGTGACCACGGTCGTTGACGCCGGAAGTTCCGGCTGGCGTAATTTCTCGGACTTCAAGGATCGCGTCATCGATCGCTCAAAAACCCGTGTTCTGGCCTTCCTGAACATCGTTGGAAGCGGGATGGAAGGAGATCCTGTCGAACAGAACACGCAGGACATGGATTCTCCGGCAGCGGCCGCGATGGCCAACCAGTATCCGAACATCATCGTCGGTTTCAAAACCGCTCATTTCGAGGGCCCAGAATGGACTGCTGTCGATCACGCGTTGGACGCGGGTAAACTCGCCGGATTGCCTGTCATGATCGATTTCGGGCGGTTCCGCCCAGAAC
>WNGJ01008278.1_pt1 | contig 15539 bp, 13 predicted proteins | sample 5400611 | NCBI WGS metagenome assembly WNGJ01 (sample SAMN13153375, study PRJNA577476) | soil metagenome | isolation source: 40 cm soil or saprolite under Garry oak tree replicate 1 | place: USA:California | collected 2016-06-15
GGGTACTTCAATTTCGCCGAGCCCCCTGTCGAGACAGTGCTCAAGTCGTTACTCCCTTCGTGCGGGTCGGAACTTACCCGACAAGGAATTTCGCTACCTTAGGACCGTTATAGTTACGGCCGCCGTTCACCGGGGCTTCCCCTCGTGGCTACACACACCACTCCGGTTAACCTTCCGGCACTGGGCAGGAGTCAGCCCCTATACTTCCGCTTGCGCGTTCGCAGAGACCTGTGTTTTTGGTAAACAGTCGCTTGAGCCAGTTTCCTGCGGCCCCCTCACCCACTGTGCAGCGCACAGCCAGCTACTAGGGCACCCCTTCTTCCGAAGGTACGGGGTCAATTTGCCGAGTTCCTTGACAGAGGTTCGCTCGTTCACCTGGGGGGGGTTCCCCCTGCCTACCGGTGTCGGTGTGCGGTACGGGCAGAACGACATCTCGCTAGCGGCTTTTCTCGGCGGCCTGGGGTCTCGTGACTTCCGTCCGACTGCTCGAACTCGTCCCAGCCGTCATGCGCTCAAGCCCGGGGCTTCCCTCGGGCTCACACTCCGGGCTGGCAGCCCATCCTGTCCATTCGATGGGTTCACGCTCCCTACCGCGTCCCCGCTTCGCTCATACGATGCGCTCTGGTGCAGGACTCTCTGACCTGCTTTCCATCGCCTACGACTATGACGTCCTCGGCTTAGGCCCCGACTCACCCTGGGGCGACTGGCGTTGCCCAGGAACCCTTAGGCGTCCGGTGTGGATGGTTCTCACATCCATTACGCTACTCATTCCGGCATTCGCTCTTGTGCGCGCTCCACCAGTCCTTGCGGTCTGGCTTCTCCGCCGCACACAACGCTCCCCTACCATGTCCTGCTCGCTCTCTCTCTCCCTCTCTCCCCCTCGCTCTCGCGAAAGTGTGACAGACAGACAGACAGACAAAGTGGAACATCCACAGCTTCGGTACGATGCTTGAGCCTCGCTACGTTGTCGGTGCACGCGCACTCGACCAGTGAGCTATTACGCACTCTTTCAATGATGGCTGCTTCTAAGCCAACATCCTGGCTGTCTGGGCGCACGCACTGCCTTTGACACTGAGCATCGATTTGGAGACCTTAGCTGGTGGTCTGGGCTGTTTCCCTTTCGACGACGAAGCTTAGCCCCCGCCGTCTCACTCAGGCGCTTCCGCTGGTGGCATTCGCAGTTTGGTTGGGGTTGGTAACCAGCACTTGGCCCCGAGCCCATCCAGCGCTCTACCTCCACCAGCTCCTCTCGCCTGGCTGCACCTCAATGCATTTCGGGGAGAACCAGCTATCTCCACGTTCGGTTGGCATTTCACCCCTATCCACAGGTCATCCCCCAGTTTTGCAACACTGGTGAGTTCGAGCCTCGACGGCCTTTCACAGCCGCTTCACTCTGCCCATGGATAGCTCACGTGGTTTCGGGTCCCATCATCGCCACGCGCTGCCCATTCGCACAGACAGCTCGCCCGCTTCAGACTCGGTTTCCCTCTGGCTCCCCTCCTTTAGCGGAGGTTAACCCCTGCGACGATGATGCTCTCGCCGGATCATTCTACAAAAGGCACGCCATCAGTCCTTAGTTCCTCCTGGAACAGTGACCTCTGACTGCTGGTAAGTACGAGGGTTCAGGGTCTCTTTCATCCCCCTCCCGGGGCGCTTTTCACCTTTCCCTCACGGTACTGGTTCACTATCGGTCGCTGAAGGTATTTAGCCTTGGAGGGTGGTCCCCCCTGCTTCCCACAAACTCACCGGGGTTCGTGGTACTCAGGATCCCAGCCAGGTCAGCTCGCTTGCCCCTACCGGACTCTCACCGCCTGCGGTGGCGCTTTCCAACGCCTTCGGGTCAGCTCTCCTCCCCTGCTGCTGGTCCTACAACCCCAGCCTTTCCTCGAAAGAAAATGCTGGTTTGGGCTCCTCCCGCCTCGCTCGCCACTACTACGGGAATCTCGGTTGATTTCTCTTCGTCGGGCTACTGAGATGTTTCAGTTCGCCCACTGCCCCCCGCGCTGCCTATGGTATTCAGCAGGCGGTGTCCAGACATCACTCTGGACGGGTTGCCCCATTCGGATTCTCAGGGCTCTTCGCTCGCATGCAGCTCCCCCTGAACGTTTCGCCGGTCTCCGCGTCCTTCGTCGGCCTTCAGCGCCTAGGCATCCACCTCGTACTCTTTCTCGCTTGTGCTCTCCTGTGTGTCTCCTTGCACTTCCTTCCTCTTCTCGCTCCCTCCTCACTCGCTCCCTCCCTCTCCTCTCACACACTCCACTCGCTCTCCTCTGCTTCGCTTCTCTCTTCTTGCCTTGGCAAAATTGAAGTAATTATTCTTAATTCAGTTGTAAATGTACTACGATTAGTAATGCCACGGTAATATGCCATATTTTTGTTGTCTTGTCAACAGCTTAGAAGACCAAATTTATAAGGGCTTAAAATAATTAGCCAGAATGTACCAAATTAGTTTGGAGGATTGACGTACATTTGCCTGGCAACAGGAGATAAAAATTAACCTTGACGTTTCGATAATCGTTATGGTAAACTTAATTGGTGTGATGCGAGATTTACACACTACTTACTGAAGCTTTGCTATGTCGTTTTGCATTAAGACAGTGCAGTCCACCAAAGTACAACGAGAGTCAATCTCCAACTATTTCAATGGGAGGAATCAATGCAGGCTACGTTCAGCTATGCGAGCATTCTACATGCTGTTGGTCAGGTGCTAGATCAAATCAGCGTGAAAAGCATCTCAATTCATGAGGAAGAGGATGGACTCTTCGTCGAAGGTTACAACGGCGAGGGTCAACTTCAAGCACAGATGCACTATGACATTGCCAGTCTTTACGATCTGGTGTGTCGTTCAGAGGAGCAGTTAGAAGAGCACAGGGTGCGAGTAACAGCAGAAAACGATGGAACACTCCATCGCTTCCTCGCTGATCACAAGCGTGAACTGGTTGGCGCTTCCCGCTAATCTGACACTACTATCATCTTGCCTGCCTTAACATTACGGACAAGATGAATAGAGCAATCAAAGTAAAAAGCCGGGGATAAGCCCCGGTTTTTATATACTTAAGAAGTTCAGCTTTGTTTATCTGAGTTGCTTTATTCTTGTAGCTGGCTAGCCTCACACAACCATTGCTTACCGTAACAGCGCATACACTCTATTACGTCAATCAGGTCGTGTCCTTTTTCACTTAGGGAATACTCTACGCGAGGAGGAACTTCTGCAAATGTTTGACGAAGAACGATCCCCTCTTCCTCAAGATAGCGTAGCCGTTCGGAGAGTGTTCTGGGGCTAATACCGTATAAAGAGCGTTCCAGTTGATTAAACCGTTTGACACCTGAGGCCAAATCGCGGATAATAAGCAAAGTCCACTTCCCACTAATAATCTTAGCAGTGCGCGCGACGGGACAAACCGAATTATCGAGGGATGGAAATATTGTTGTTGTTAGCTCCATAGTATTGTACTCTTGCATACTAAGGGTGACCGTATGGATAAGCCCTTACGTATCCCTAATGAAAAAACTATATCATAGTTACTACTTGTTGTAAAGCGCAGACCCACTCGACTTTGCCAGTAAAGTATGATATGCTCATAGCTAACAGGATAGCATAGAGAAGTATCCGAGCACCTGAACAATCATAATAAATCTTGGCCTGCACGGTTTCTCCCTATGAGAGGAGAAGATTGTGCCCGAAGAAATTGCTCTATTCATCGATTTTGAGAACATTCGATATAGTATGCTGAATATCCAGCGGCGAGAACCTGATCCACAGGAATTAATTGCGGTTGCACGTCGGTATGGGACTGTGATGGTAGCACGCGCTTATGCGGATTGGTCTCGTCAACCGGAACCATTTAAGGGAAGCTTGACAGCAGCGATGATCGACCGAGTTGATTGTCCCGCCAAACAGCGAGATCGAATTCGTATGGGAACGGTTCATTACACTGGCAATCAGCCTACAGGGGCTTTAGGTACGCCGATGCCAGTTTCTGAACAAGGAACGGGCAGCCTGACACCGACCCCTTTTCAGCGAGAATGGCCCAGTGGACCACTCAGCAATTCTGGTCCCTTACCTGCAATCCCTTCACAGGGTACGGAGAATGATTGGGGATCATACCAGGATACTTCAGAGAATGGACAGCCCGAAATTGACGAGAACCCTTTACCTGAAGATGAGACGTTGACTGATGAAGGCTATCAGTTGCCAGAATATCAGCAGCGCGATCTTTCTCGACAAAATGCACCGTATCAGAACCCTTATGGTCAATCTGCTCCTACAGGCCCACTTGCCTATAGTAGTAGCACCGGTCCACTGCGATATAACACTTCTACCCCGGTTCAATCTACCGGGAATACAGGTCAAATGCCTGCAATTAATGCAAGTGGTTCAAATACGATTGTCCAAAGCACAGTGGTCCAAAGTACCGTTGACTTAAATATGCTGATGGATATTATTGAAACTGTCTTTGATCGTCCTACAATTTCTACATTTGTTTTAATGACCGGCGATAAGGATTTTACGCGAATCAGTGCCCGTCTAAAGTTACGTTTAAACAAAACTGTTATTGTTGTTGGTATACCAGGAACCGTCAGCCGAGATCTTATAAGCAGCGCCAATCAGTTTGTGCCCTTAGTACCTGGAGGAAGCCCGGTTGCCATTGGGGTAAGTGACAGCGGATTTGGCTCGATGTCCATGACTGGCAATACGGGAAGTATGGCTGCTATCTCTCCAGGTGCATCAACCTTGCAACCCCAACTATATCCGATGGATGCGCTTGACCCACAATTACTCCAATTTCTTGATTATATTGACCGCAACTGGTCGTGGCGCACAATTATCGGTGTGTCAAACTTTATCGGTGATCCAGTAAATCCTAAAAACCGTTTCCGGGGTCGCCTCACGCGTGAATCTGCACGCGATCTGCTTAATAGTTGTATTCAGCAAGGCATTCTCATTGTGCAAACAGACCCAACCGGGGCAGAGGATCTCAGACTGAATCGTGCTCATCCCGGTGTCGATGAAGTACTCAAACAATTTGTAAGGTAACACAGTACATGGATAAATCTCGTATTGAGTTTTTGCGACGTTTGATTGCAAGTCCAAGTCCATCAGGCTTTGAGCAGGCTATCCAGGAAGTGATTCGGAAAGAAATACATCAATATACTGATGTGGTACGCACGGACGTGCATGGTAACGTAATTGCATCACTCAATCCCGAAGGAAGTCCTCGCGTAATGCTGACAGCTCACTGCGACGAATTGGGCTTTCTCATCCGCTATATTGATGAACAAGGCTTTCTGTATTTCGCGCCTATAGGTGGTTTTGATCCCTCTACCCTCCCTGGTGAGCGAGTACATGTACATACCTCTACGGGTACTCTATTGGGTGTGATAGGTAGTAAAGCTGTCCACCTGAAGGACAGCGAGGAGCGAAGCCAGGCGCCCAAATTAAAGAATATGTGGATTGACATTGGCGTTTCAAGTAGGGAGGAGGCACAACAATTGGTTCCTCTCGGAAGCGTTGCTACCCGTGCTGCTCAACTTGAGATGTTGCGTGGTGAACTTGTCGTTTCACGCGCATTAGACAACAAAAGCGGGATATTCTCGATTATCGAGGCCATACGCCTTCTTCACGAACAGCACGATATGCTCAAGGCCAGTGTATATTTTGTCTCCACAGTCCAGGAAGAGACTGGTTTACGCGGCGCTCGCACCAGCACACATGAGATTAATCCACAGATTGCTCTTACTGTGGATGTGACCTTTACTTCTGACCATCCAGAAACCTCCAAGCAATTGTTAGGGGATGTGAAACTCAATGGTGGACCAGGTTTAACGATTGGCGGGTTTACCAACCCACGAGTCTACCAATTGCTCGTAGATGCGGCTACTGATGCTGGCATAACTTACCAATACGATATTCAAGCTGGTTATACAGGTACAGATAATGACAACGTCCAGGTTTCGCGAGGAGGAGTGGCTACAGGACTGCTTAATATTCCATGTCGTTATATGCACACGGGCTCGGAGATAGTCTCACTCAAAGATATTGACGATACAGCTGAGTTAATGGCTCGATTTGTTCTCGCGCTTGATGAACAGACAAATCTGATTCCGTGACAACTCCCCACAGCTGAAGCTAGGGGCCTTCTTGCCGCCTTATGGTAGAGACTCAACTCAGGTGAACTGGGCATCATCAATCGTGAACCGTTTTTGTTCTGAGCTCCTAATCCCAGAAGGTTGATCAATCTTTGAAAGTCCATGGACTTCAGATTAGCCAGTAACCGCTACTTTTCCAAAGTATGTTGTTTATAATACGTATGTCTGGTGTATTTTTTTAATATCATCTCAAAAGTGCTGCAAACGCCACTGCGTGGCTACGCTTCGCGTCATGCATCTGAACAAGTATCTCAACAGATGCAAACGCCACTGCGTGGCTACGCTTCGCGTCATGCATCTGAACAAGTATCGTAATTTGCATAACGTTTGGCTTCAACTGGCGTAACCTGTTATACTAAATGCGATAAAGGAGGATACAATGCAAAAATCAGCACAAAACAGGAAAGGAAGTGGAACAATAGCCAGGGTATTGGGTTTGAGTTTCTCAAGTGCGCTTATTTTTACCATCGTAGTCGCCATACGACATATACTAGAAACACCTATGAGACTTGAAAGCCCCTTGCCTGGTGAATCCCATTACTATAAGTGGAAACGCGGCTATATTTTCTATAAGGTGTTGGGAAAGCCGGAAGCCCCTCCTCTGCTTCTCCTACATAGCCCCGGATTAGTAGCATCGGCATATGAGATGCGCAATATGATAGAGCCTCTGGCACAGCATTACCGCGTTTATGCTCCAGACCTGCTTGGTTTCGGTATCTCAGATCGTCCCTCCATTGACTACTCTGCTGACATCTATGTAGCGCTCTGCCGAGATTTTCTTACTGATATTGTAAAACATCAAGCAACAATAGTTGCAAGTCGGATCAGTTGTAATTATGCGGTAGCAACAGCTGCAACTTCTCCAAACCTTTGTGAGCGCCTGGTATTGATTTCACCAGTAGCCTTAAAAGGCAGGCAAGAGCACGCACCCTCCTTGCCCTCAGGTGATATCAAGATTGCCTTTGTAAGAGTCTGGCGTAGTTTGCTGCAAGCAGTGCCAGTGAAATGGCTAGTATATCCGATGCTCAGCACTCGTTTTGCGCTTCGCTCTTCGCAGGTAAAACAGCAGTCGCTCATCAGCGATGTGGATCTGGATTATTTCTATGCCACCGCTCATCAAATGGGCGCTGAACACGCATCTATGGCTTTGCTCGCCAGGAATCTTGAGCAGGATGTCTCGCAACATTTAGAGATGATACAGCAACCTACGCTGGTTATCTGGGGAGCCAGAGGACTCAACGACTCAAGACATATTGGAAGTCGTCAGGATGTCTCGTGGATGAAGGCACATACTCGACTGACATTACTGCCGGATGCGGGAATCGCTGTTCACGAGGAGCAGCCCACGAGAGTCATAGCGACTATCCTGTCCTGGAGTGAAGAGGGAAAAGCTGCCATTGCTTCTCAGGAGAATACCACTATTGAAGCCTACTGTACGAAATGCAAGATGAAGAGAAAGATGTTAAATGCGACCGAAGTAACTTCTAAGGATGGACGCATGGCTATACGAGGAACCTGCGAAGTATGTGGCTCAAACCTGCATCGATTCGGGCGGCTTAAACAGCAGACCTCCGCATAGCAGAGTTCGAAATGGTAACCCAGACAGGTCGATCTCTATTCTGTAATTATTATATGCACCTTGAAGTCTCTGAGGGATAGAGTTCTTGCGAAAGAATAAAAAAGTGGCTTCAATGACTTGACGGGTGGGCAATCAGAACGTATAATCACCTTCGTGTCTTTAAGAGGGTTTTTGGGGGCTGTACTCCTATGCGGGGTTCAGGAGATACCGTGTTCATCAGGCCGAGGACAGGTATACTCTACAAATTGTCCTTCCCATTTAGCCTTTGATCGTATTCTTAAACGGGGAGTAAGAGTGAGTTTCTTGCGAATTTCCCCTTTTTCCCTTCAACACCAGGGAGGAGTTTACTATGAGTATTGGTGGACAGAGTGAAGCCAGTCAGGCAAGACCGGAACGGAAAATCTATCGTCTAACTCCTGATGGCTATGCTAAAAAGCAAGAACGCCTGGAATACTTGCGTACTGTGAAGCGTAAAGAGATTGCTGATTATATTCACGAGGCGAAGGAAGCTGGTGATATCAGCGAAAGTAGCGCATACGAAGACGCAAAAAATGAGCAGGCGAAAGTTGAAGGTGAGATTTTACAACTAGAGCGATTGCTCGCAGTTGCCGAGATAATGACATCTGATATGCATGACGAGATCGTTGGGCCGCTTGTTGTCCGTATTGGGACGCAAGTAGATATCGAGAGTGAATCAGGGTCGCTGCGCTCCTTCAAGATTGTTGAAACTTATGAAGCTGATCCGAAATCAGGCTTGATCTCTGATCAATCTCCGGTTGGCAAAGCTCTGATGGGACACCAGGAGGGCGATTCGGTTAGTGTTTCAACTCCAGGCGGCGTGACAAACTATACTATTCGTTCCATCCGCCCGATGCTTTGATAAAAAGCCATCAAATTGTCTGTTTGCAGATGGGCGGCGAGGAGTAAATTGATGTTGACATATGAAGATGTGACCGGGTACTTCTTAAAGGCAGCGATCAGTTTTGAGCTTGTTACCCATCCCGAATATTGGGTTAATGCACGATCACTTGAGCGAGAATTTGCCTGTACCTGTCACATGGGAAGTTGCGAAGAGGCTGAAACACGTAGTTCTTGTACTCTTTCTTTTAACTGGAGCACACTCGATACAGCACTTTCACTGGAGGGTCCAATCGGTGTATGTGACTTCTTCCATGAACCGGAAGAGCATTGCCCACATCTGCATACGAGCGACATTTCACCACTAGTACTTGATCTAGCATATACATCACCTTTGGATGTGAACAGGTCTAACATGTATGATACAGAGATATTCTCGCTAATACAGACACTGAAACTCCGTGCTAGCGAACAGAGTAGCAGAGCAATAGAGACTCGTCCAGGCGTTACCTTGATATACAAGAGAATCGCTTACAACCAGAGTCTCTGACCTTGCAACAACGAGTAGAGTTACCAATCTGGCATCCAGAAGGGATGCGTGGATTGCATGATGAACTTCATTATCGATCTGGGCGCTTAGCACAACGGCGCTATCGAGCTATTGATGATGAAGAGATTAGTGAGGTTGTAGCTGACAATCCGCGCCCAGAAGATTGGCTGCCGGAGGTTTTAGAAGAGGTATGCCAGGATATTATGAAAGTGCTGGAAGCACTTGACGCAGTTCGTTCCGCAGGGTCGTTGAATTAGCTAGTAAGCAGTAAAGGTATAATATTTAGGGTGGGACAACGGGATCGGGTTGTCAACAAACACCTATCCGATCAGTACATTCTTGTAGGTTTGCGGCGTCGCTCATTCGGCAACAATACATCCAGGGCATCATCAACGGTGATAACACCCTCGAGTATTCCTTCTCCATTTACAACCGGCACGGCAAGCAAGTTGTACTTTGCCATGATCTCTGCAACTGTTCGAGGCTCGGTATCCAGTTGGACTGTAATCAAATCGGTTTCCATAAATTCCTGCAAGAGTTGCGTAGGTGGAGCTACTAATAGTTCCCAAATGGAGACGACGCCGAGAAGTTTACTTTCATCTTGTAATTCGTCGGTGACACAATAGACGTAAGCAGGGTGTACATCTTGCTCATTTATACTGGCACGAACAGCCTCTAACGCTTCTGCAACACTCTTTGTTGCATTAACTACGATGTAATCTGTGGTCATGATGCCACCCGCAGAGTCTTCTTCATAAGTCAATAATTCCTGCACATCTTCAGACTCTTCAGGTTGCATCAAGTGAAGGAGCTTATTAGCATACTCCTCGGGTAGCCTGGCAAGAAGGTCAGCAGCTTCATCCGGTCCCATGGCATCGAGGATGTCGGCGGCTCGATCGGCGCCAATATTCTCGAGGATGTGGCTCTGACGCTCGGTATCGATTTCTTCGAGGGTATCAGCCGCGGTTTCAATGTCCAATCCTTCGAGCAACCGCGCACCCTGGCTCGGTGTCAGTTGATGCAAAATATCAGCGATATCCGCTGGATGGAGTTCCGCGAGTTGTCCGCTTTGTATACGCTTTGGATGATCGGTTAGATCGTTCTCAGTAAGGCCCGCCTGAGTTTCCTTTACACGATGATCGCTTTCAGGAATTTCAACGAGATCGGGTTGATGTGAGCTAATCAATTCGATATTTTCCCAAGGAATTAAATGAGTAGCCGCCCGCTGGGATCGACTGACTGAGCCCCGGCGAGTACCGAGTAACCAGTTAGGCGCAAGGCGTCGAACCAGTCCAAGGGTACTACTGTCGATACCTAGAATATGCCAATCGTCACGCAGGCATACATCATTGACACGCACAGCCTTTTTACGAGCAATATCGATCACCTGTTTATCCAGCACATCCTGTGCCAGGCTGATAGCCACGATTAATTGATCACCCATGGACGGCGTAAGGGGTTGCTCTGAAAGTTGTTGTATTGGCACACGCAGGCGCAAGATGTTCTCATGCCATGCAACATTTTCGACAGGCACATACCAGATTTGTTCGGAATATCCCTCAATGATGAGAGTAGGAAGAGAAGCCTTATTAGAATTCGAAATAGCTGCAGGTGCAGACTCGGAGAGGGCTAAAACAGGTCGAGTCTCTTCGACATCTTTTATTTTACCTACGCGCTCTCCCTGTGGATCTTCCACAGGTGCGCCAAGCAATTGGCTAAGGTAGAGCATTGCTACATCTCGATGCGGGAATCAGGTAACTCGGGTGTGACGAACTGTGCTCCAACTGCCTCCCGCTCAAATGCCTCGTATGCCTGGTGCTGCTTCTCTTGCACAACCTTCAGACATGTGCCGATGAATTCACGGAAAAGCGGGTGAGGACGAGTAGGACGACTTTTGAACTCGGGATGAAACTGCGAAGCGACCAACCAGGGATGNNATGGTCTGCCAGTTCGATGACCTCAACCAGGGTATTATCTGCCGAACGCCCACTAATGACTATGCCATTAGCTTCCATACGTTTGCGATACTCATTATTGAACTCGTAGCGATGGCGATGTCGCTCAAAAACTATCGCTTCTCCATAGGCCTGATAAGCTTTTGAGCCGGGAGTCAGGCAACAAACCCAGTTACCCAGGCGCATTGTACCACCTTTATCCGCAACTTGACGCTGTGTTGTCATCAGGTCGATCACAGGATAGGGAGTCTGCGGATCAAATTCAGTGCTATTGGCTTCGGCCAGACCCAATACGTTGCGTGCGAACTCAATTACAGCGACTTGCATACCCAGGCATAGACCAAGGTATGGAATGCTCATACGTCGAGCGAAACCGGCAGCTTTGATTTTTCCTTCGATGCCACGATGTCCAAAGCCGCCAGGTACAACAATACCAGCTACATCTTCTAAGGTCTCGGTATACCTTTCGCCCATGTTCTCAAGCGCTTCTGAGTTGATCCATTTTACCCTTATATCCACATCGTGATACCACCCAGCATGACGTAAGGATTCTACTACAGAAAGATAGGCATCGTGTAACTCGACATATTTACCGACCAGACCAATGGTTAATTCAGGACGAGGGCGTTTAATGGTCGCAACCAGTTCACGCCACTCTTGCATCTCAGGCTTATGTTCTGGCAAGCTAAGTTCTTGAACGAGAAATTGGCCCAGACCTGCCTCTTCGAGAATGAGCGGCACCTCATAGATTGTATCAGTGGTGAGCAATGGAACAACAGCCCGTTCTTCGATATTACAGAAGAGAGCAATTTTTTCGCGCAATTCGTCACTTAGTGGATAGTCAGAGCGGCAAAGAATTACATCGGGTTGAATACCAACTCGCAGCAATTCTTTCACGCTGTGCTGAGTGGGCTTCGTTTTTAGCTCTTTTGTCGCCATGAGATAGGGTAACAGGGTAACATGCAAATAGAGAACGTCGCGACGACCCACATCTTTGCGCATCTGGCGAATAGCCTCTAAAAATGGCTCGCCCTCGATGTCACCAACAGTACCTCCTACCTCTACGATAACCACATCAGCATCAGAACGACGGGCAACATTATGTATGCGATCTTTAATTTCATTGGTGATGTGAGGGATTACCTGGATGGTACCACCCAGATATTCTCCTCTGCGTTCCTTGCCGATGACAGCGGCATATACCTGCCCTGTGGTGACATTATTGGCCTGGTTGGCTGGTTCGTCAGTAAAACGTTCATAATGACCGAGATCAAGGTCAGTCTCTGCGCCATCATCTGTAACAAAGACTTCACCATGCTGGTATGGTGACATTGTGCCAGGATCAACATTGATGTAGGGGTCTAATTTCATGAGAGAGACGGAGATTCCGCGATTCTTGAGCAATCGGCCCAGTGAGGCCACCGTAATACCCTTTCCTACTGAAGATGCCACACCTCCCGTGACAAAAATGAACTTTGACATTGGATCCTCCAAGATTAGACAGGGTATCCACTGAGAATACCCTCTACAGCAGTCGTTCTCTGCTGTAGAAGCGCATTGAACTTCCGGACGAACGAATCGGTATCTACCGTTCTATGAAACACCAAAAAATACACACAATATATTTGAAGCATGGTAATAAATTTTTTGTTAAGTGATTAGCTCCGACTCGATAAGATGACGACCTGAGTTTCGGCAGGCAATGCACTACGAGTAATCGACAATTTTGGTTGTGGATTTAAGGCCTCGAAGCCCATCTCACGACAAAATTTATCGAGAGGATTGGGGGCATCGCCTATCGAAGGACTATAATGCATAGGGATAACAATATGAGGTTCCACCTGGCTGATGACTTCAGCAGCCTGTGCCGCATTGATTGTATGTTGTCCTCCAATTGGTATCAATAACACATCCGCATCAGCAACTTCTTCCAGTTGCTCTTCTTGTAATATATGCCCAAGGTCCCCAAGGTGACAGACGATGAGATCATCCATATGGATGACATAAATTGTATTACGACCAAGTTCCTGCCCATGTTTATTATCGTGGTAAGAAGCAACGCCGGTGATCAAAACATCGCTGATCTCATATTCGCCAGGGCCACGCACTATTCGGGGGTCGCCATCTACGCCACCTGTAAAGTTATGCCCAGGGTGGTTGTGGCTGATGGTTACGATGGGGGCATTTATCTTACCCAGCGAGTGTTCTAGCTGGGGAGAAAAGGGGTCAGTAATCAGGGTTACATTCTTGCCACGCAATTGAAAGCAAGAGTGACCCAGCCAGGATATTTCCATGTGTTATTAATTCGCTTTTCTCATAAGTTCGGGCGGGGACCTCTGTCCTCGCCCGACATCTATTGTACCACAGGGATAAGTGTTCTACAAGGGGATAGCCAGATTAGTTTTTAAAATAATGAAATCTTTGAAACAATCACTAAGTGAAGGAGCTAACGGCACTTGCCCTCAATGTGGTGAAGATTGTGACAAATTACAACTGCATACCGTTTACTTTTCTCCTAATATGCTCGACCGCTATAATCCAAAGCATTTTGCGGTATTGTGTCCCAGGTGTCATGAGCGAGCGCATAGTTAGTGACAAAACCTGAGAAAATCATTGTAAAGTGTCGATAAGGTATGATATAATCGTTCACTGTAAGAGTGGACGAAAATCCATAAAAGATATGATTGGCAAAATCATTTGATGAACTTGCTCCCCATTAGGGGTGAAATATGAAAGTGAGGAAGAATTTGTCGCAATTGTGGCTTCCAGCAATCCGGGTAATACAGATTATTCTCAGTATAGCCGTAATTGTTTTTATCTTGCTTCAGGCTCGTGGCGCAGGTCTGGGAAGCGTTTTCGGTGGTAGCAATGCTGGTACAGTATTTAAGACACGGCGGGGTGTAGAGAAATTGATTTTCAATCTCACTATCGTCTTTGTTATTCTCTTTGCCATTGTTTCTTTGCTCAGCTCCTTGATTCAATAAAAGGCGTGTTGGTTTATTGTGTTCATATACGCAGGTAGACTATTAAACCGGGATATCGGAACATACACTGAGGGCCGATAAATCGGCGGTGGGCGCGATAAATCGGCCCCTACAGATGTCCAGATTCTTTTGTTAAATGCCATTTGTGAATCACATGCACAAAAACTTCTTACAGCACACTACAGCTCTTTTTATTGCTACTTTCTTTGTCTTCATAGTAAGTTTTACACTGGCAGCATGCGGAGGGAGTGGCAATAGTGATAATTCTTCTACCGCAGCGACACAAACTGTAACATCGGGGAGAAGTTCAGGCAGTAGCATAACTGCAACAGCATCTCCAGGCATTGGTTTAGGTTCCCGACCTTGCCCTGATGCAGTAAAAGCGGCGTCCCATTGGGACGCGATAATACCAACGCAAAGCGGTGTTAGGCGGGTAGAAACCGTAACTTGCGGCAACCTGATTGGCAACCCAACTTTACAAGCGTTGGTGGAAGTACGTTATCAGGGTACAGGTCAGATCCTGGATGTCTATGTTTATAGTGACATTACCAGCCCCAGCCCCTCGCAACTCTTCAAGCTACAAAACCTTTATAAAGGCGATACTAAGATCAGTGTGTACAATACTGTTCTAACAAGCGAAGTAGATCAAAATTCCAGCATTAATGCTGGTAAAGCCAATGCAGATCTGACGCAGGATCTCTTTCGCGAGTTTAAATGGTCTGATGGGGCGGGAACACTCATTCCTGTGTCTTTCCCCGGAATGTATCCCGACATGACCCGCTTTCAGGCCGAAAATGACCAGGCACAAGTCAATCAGGGAAAAGATACATGGAAACTCAACGCGGTGCAGGTTGCCAATCACATGGCCGCAGATCCGCATCTACTCAACTGGCCAGGTAATGCTCCAACGACTGTCGTAAGTGGTGGTGGCTCCGGCGACAGTGATGCAGTAGTGACTGTGAAAAACCCGAAGCCGGTTGGAAATACGATTAAAGTTTCGCTCGAACGTCTAGAGGGGAATACTAATGGTGGCATCTGGGAAGTTGTGTCAGTCACAGCCGCTGGAATGTCCATTACTACTCCACAGAGCCGTGACATTCTAACGAGTCCGGTGAAAGTGACCGGAACAGGCAACGCCTTTGAGGGAGTGATCGGTTCGATAGACATACTGGATCACTTATATACTCCTATCGGCCATGCCAATGTCACAGGAGCAACAGGGAATGGGAACACCACATTTTTAACGAATGTGACGTATCACTCTACATTCAAAGGTGGAAACCAGGAAGGGATCGTGGTACTTTATGCCGCGAACAATGCAGGTAGTTCGATTGCAGCAGCGGTAATGGTCAAGGAACTATTGAACTAAGACTTGACTGCCAACAGAATATCGCGCTTTTTGATGACCCGATCCACCGTATGCACAAACTGTGTGTACGGTGGATCATTTCGTATTCGTAGTC
>WNGJ01005698.1_pt1 | contig 15538 bp, 12 predicted proteins | sample 5400611 | NCBI WGS metagenome assembly WNGJ01 (sample SAMN13153375, study PRJNA577476) | soil metagenome | isolation source: 40 cm soil or saprolite under Garry oak tree replicate 1 | place: USA:California | collected 2016-06-15
TCGGGTTGTTGTGGCATGGCAGGTTCCTTTGGCTTCGAGAAAGCCCACTATGATGTCTCCATCAAGTGTGGTGAGCGCGTCTTACTCCCCGCTGTACGCAATGCCGCTAAGGACACCCTGATTATTACTGATGGGTTCAGTTGCCGCGAGCAGATCGCTCAGACAACGGACCGCCAGGCGCTGCACCTGGCACAGGTCATCCAGATGGCCCTGCACGAAGACAGGAACGGACTGGCGGGAGTCTATCCTGAAACAGAATTTATTCCACAAGTCGTTCAACCATCTCTGTCCGGGGTAGGGATGACACTGGTGGTGAGTACAGCTGTAATGCTGCTCGGCGCTGCCTTGATGTGGATACTGAGAAAGAGTAGGGCGAGCGTGAGCAGGTTAACAGAATATACAGAATAAATATTAAGGAAGAGAAAAGCATGCGGGTTTCACTATTTATCACTTGCTTCAACGACACGCTTTTCCCAGAGACGGGCCGGGCGGTTGTGCATCTACTCGAACGGCTGGGGCACACGGTCGACTTTCCAGAGGAGCAGACCTGCTGCGGACAGATGCACTACAACACCGGCTACCAACGGGAAGCTCTGCCCCTCATCCGCCGTTTTGTGCAGGTCTTCGGCTCGTCCGAGGTCGTCGTGGCCCCTTCGGCCTCCTGCGCCGGTATGGTGCGCGAGATCTACCCACGAGCGGCAGAATGGTTCGATGACCATCAGCTTGCAGCAGAAGTGGCAGCATTGACACCACGCGTCTATGAGTTGACCGAGTTTCTTGTCCATCGACTGGGTCTGGAGGATGTTGGTGCCTATTACCCGCACAGGGTCACCTATCACCCGACCTGTCACTCGTTGCGCTTCCTGCGTGTAGGTGACGCGCCCCTGCGCTTACTGCGGGCCGTACGTGGCATTGACTTTGTCGAGTTGCCGGACGCCGAGGAATGCTGTGGCTTCGGCGGCACGTTCGCAGTCAAGAATGCTGATACCTCGCTGGCAATGCTCGGTGATAAGATCAGCTCTATCAAGGATACCGGCGCGGAGGTTTGTGTGGCGGGAGATAACTCCTGTCTCATGCATATCGGTGGCGCACTCCACCGTGAGCGTGCCGGCATCCGCACAGCCCACATCGCTGAGATCCTGGCATCAACCGAGGAAAGGAGCCACGTATGAGTGTAGAGCGCGGATTTATCCAGCGCGTACGGCCGCTCCCGACGTTTCAGTCAGGAGCCAGGCAGGCGCTGGGCAACAGCCAGTTGCGCCGTAACCTGTACAAAGCCACGCACACCATTCGTGCCAAACGTGAGCAAGTGGTCGGCGAGATGCCCGACTGGCAGGAGCTCCGCGAGGCCGGGCGGGCCATCAAAGAACGCGTTATGCGCCATCTCGATACCTACCTGCTGCAACTTGAAGCCACAGTGCAGCAAGCTGGAGGACATGTCCACTGGGCCCGCGATGCAGGGGAAGCCAATGCCATTGTGACGCAGATCGTGGCTGAACATGGAGCGCGTGAGGTCATCAAGGTCAAGTCGCTTACCACCGACGAGATCAAGCTCAACGCAGCACTCGCTGCCAGGGGTATTGAGGTGTTCGAGACCGACCTTGCCGAGTTGATTATCCAGCTGGCCCACGAAACCTCCTCGCACATTCTCGTGCCTGCCATTCATAAGAACCGGGCAGAGATCCGTGAGTTATTTTTGAATTCCATGCCAGCCAGCGAAATCGCTGCCGGAGAGCATCAACTCTTGTCGACGCAAGTCAACGAACTCTCCGATGAGCCGCGTGCGCTCACTGCTGTGGCGCGGGTACACTTGCGCCGCAAGTTTCTCTCAGCTCAGGTGGCCATCAGCGGTGCGAATTTCGCGGTGGCCGAGACGGGTACGCTGTGCGTCGTCGAGTCCGAGGGCAACGGGCGTATGTGCCTGACCCTGCCGCCCGTTCTGATCTCAGTGGTAGGCATTGAGAAGGTAATTCCGACCTGGCAGGATCTGGAAGTGTTCTTGCAGTTGCTGCCGCGCTCATCCACTGGCGAGCGGATGAACCCCTACACTACCCTGTGGACTGGTGTCTCCCAGGGCGACGGACCGCAGGAATTCCATCTCGTGCTGTTGGATAACGGGCGTACCCAGGTGCTTGCTGACAGCGTAGGTCGCCAGGCTCTTGACTGCATCCGCTGCAGCGCTTGCCTGAATATTTGCCCCGTCTATGAGCGTGTGGGCGGGCATGCCTATCACTCGGTCTACCCCGGACCGATTGGAGCCATCTTGACACCCCAACTCCTTGGTATCGGGAAGGCAAGCTCCTTGCCCTATGCTTCATCGTTGTGCGGGGCCTGCTATGACGTTTGTCCCGTCAAGATTAACATCCCAGAAGTGCTCATTTACTTGCGGGGGAGTGCTGTGCGCTACAAGCAGGATCACCAGAATCTGCGTGCGCGTGTGGACCCTGAGAATGTGGCGATGCGGCTCATGGCCCGTGCCTTTGCGAGCCGTGAGCGCTATGAGCAAGCCCAACGGCTCGCCCAACTGGGACAGCTGCCGTTCATACACCATGGTGTGATTAATGCGCTGCCTGGACCCCTTGCAGGCTGGACGACGTTGCGCGACCTGCAGCCGATCCCGAGGCAGACTTTTCGTGAGTGGTGGCGCTCGCGTGAGGCCCAATCCCAAACAAGCGAGGAGACGCATTCATGAGTACTAAAAGCACTGCACGCGAGCAGATTCTGGGACGTATCCGGGCGGCTTTACGAGATGTTCCCAGCAATGAGCAGCCCCAGGATGTCGTGGTGCCCCTTGACTACCGGCGCAGTGAAACGGCCCCGCGTGAAGAGGTGGTGGAGCGCTTTGTCGAGCGAGTTGCCGAGTACAAAGTCAATGTGCAGCGGGTCGATGAGGCTTCATTACCAGCGGCCATTGCCGCGGCCTGCACTGCGCGGAACGTCCGGCACCTGGTCATTCCCACGGACCTGCCCGGGCAATGGTTACCTGGAGGAGTCGAACTGTTACATGATGACAACACGCTCACCAACGAGCAGCTTGATACAAGTGATGGCGTACTTACAGGCTGTGCGCTTGGCATCGCCCAAACGGGCACCATCGTGCTGGACGATGGGCCACACCAGGGCCGCCGTGCTATCACGCTGGTCCCCGACTACCATCTATGTGTCGTGTATGAAGAGCAGATCGTGGGGCTCGTCCCAGAGGCTATTGCAGGCCTGCGCGATGCGGTTCTTCAGCATAAGCGGCCCATCACGTTCATCTCTGGTCCATCCGCTACCTCGGACATTGAGTTGAATCGGGTTGAAGGGGTGCATGGGCCACGCACTCTGGACGTGCTGGTAGTAGGTGTCCCGCTTTCGCATACGTCATGATTCGTCAGCATTGAGCAGTTTCATACAGTACCTCATCCCGTGGATTATTCCACACTGATATAGGAGGAGACCAAATACATGAAAGTCAAAGATGTAATGACTACCAGGGTCATTACGGTCAAAACAGACCAGACCAAGCAGCAAGCAGCCCGACTGCTTGCTCAGCATCGCATTAGTGGTTTACCTGTCGTCGATGATGACAACGTATTGGTGGGTGTTGTCACCGAGCATGATATCATCGCCCAGGGGGAGGAAGGGGGAAAAACGGTTGGAGATATCATGACGCGTGGCGTTATCAGCGTGGCGCCAGATACTGATCTGGAGGAGGCAAGCCATATTCTTGTCCATGAGCGCATCAAGCGTCTGCCGGTGCTTGAGCAGGGCAAGGTGATAGGCATTGTGAGCCGCGCCGACCTGGTCAAAGAGATTGCCACACGTTGGGTATGCTATGTGTGTGGTGAAGTGGTTCATAGCGAGGAACAGGTGGAGCGCTGCCCGCGCTGCGGAGCAGTAGAAGTTGCTACTTCAGCTGAGCCGGAACCTCCAGGGTCATAATATATTAGTTTCAGTACCCTCAAGCGGGTCGTGAAAGGACAGTGCTCCTGCCGCCCCTGGAGGGAAAGGAGACACATCACACCCGCAAAGGTCAAGTGCAAATGCATTAGGGAGTATGGAAGACCCTTGCGGTCGCCCTGGTCACCCACCCTTGACGAGAAAGGATTAGAAAACATCTTGGATACAAAAAGCAAACAGCAAGCGAATGTAGCGAATGGGACATCTGTCCGCGATCAATCGCAGGCTCCATTGCCTAAAGATGAAAACCGCGAGACGCTGCTGGACTACTATTCCCAGATGGTGCTGGTGCGCCACTTTGAGGAAAAAGCCGGTGAGATGTACAACCGCGCCCGCATCGGCGGCTATTGCCATCTCAACCTGGGCGAAGAGGCCACCCTCGTCGGCTTCTGTGCCGGCCTGGCCCCCGACGACTACGTCTACACCAACTACCGCGAACATGGCTATGCCATCTGCCGCGGCATCTCCCCCAAGGCCGTCATGGCCGAACTCTTCGGCAAGGAGACCGGCTGCTCGCGTGGACGCGGCGGCTCTATGCACCTGTTTGACCGCGAGCGCCACTTTCTGGGTGGTTACGCCATCGTCGGTGGGCAACTGCCCCTGGCCACCGGCGCCGCCTTTGCCCTGGCCTATCGCGGCGACCAGCAGATCGTGGCCTGCCAGATGGGCGATGGCACCACCAATGCCGGGACCTTCCACGAATCGCTCAACCTGGCCAAGATCTATCATCTGCCCATCGTCTATTTTGTGGTCAACAACCTCTACGGGATGGGCTTACGCGTGGAGCAAGGTTCGGCAGTGGCCGAACTGTATCGCAAAGCCTGCGCCTATGAGATGGCAAGCTCGCGGGTGGATGGCACCGATGTGCTGGCCGTGCGCGATGCCGTGCGCCAGGCGGCCACCCTGGCGCGCGACCAGCACGAGCCCAGCCTCATTGAAGCCGTCAGCTATCGCTTCCGCGGCCACTCGGTGGTCGACCCCGATCGCTATCGCGACAAAGAGGAAGTGCAGCGCAGCCGCCAGGAGCACGACCCCATTGCGGCTTTCGCGACACGCCTCATGGAAGCGGGCCTCATCGATGAGGCGGGGCTGCGCCAGCGCGATGAGCAGGCTCAGCACGAGGTGGAGGCGGCGGTGCAGTTTGCCGAAGAGAGCCCCGATCCCTCGGTAGAGGCCTTTATGAGTGACCTCTCCCATTATGTGTATGCGCCCGATGATCCGTCGCTTGATGTGCACGAGCAGGAGGACTGAGCATGGCTGAGATTACCTATCGGCAGGCCCTCCATGATGTGCTGCGCGAAGAACTGCTGCGTGATGAGAACGTCTTCCTGCTGGGCGAGGAGATCGCCACCTTCGAGGGTTCCTATAAAATCACGGCCGGCCTCTTGCAGGAGTTTGGGCCCAAACGCGTGGTGGACACCCCCATTGTCGAAAATGGCTTTGTGGGCATGGCCACCGGGGCCGCCATGCTGGGGCTGCGTCCGATTGTGGAGATTATGACCATTAACTTCATCGTGCTGGCCATGGACCAAATCGTCAATCACGCCGCCAAGATCTACGCCATGTTTGGCGGGCAGTGCCCGGTGCCCCTGGTCATTCGCACGCCGGGGGGCGGCGGCCAGCAACTCTCGGCCACCCACTCGCAGAACCTGGAAGTGTGGTTCGCCCATGTGCCCGGGCTCAAGGTGGTGGCGCCTTCCACGCCGGCCGATGCCAAGGGCTTGATGCGCAGCGCCGTGCGCGACAACAACCCGGTGCTCTTTCTCGAGAACCTGGCCCTCTATAATACCAAGGGGCAAGCCCCGGCCCAGGACTACCTGGTGCCGCTGGGCCAGGCCAAAGTGAGCAAAGAGGGCCGCGATGTGACGGTGATCAGTTATTCGCGCATGGCCACCATCGCCCTGGATGTGGCGCGGCGCCTGGAGCAGGAAGAGCAGCTGAGCGTGGAGGTGGTGGATGTGCGCTCGCTGCGCCCGCTGGACCACGAGACGATCCTGGGCTCGGTCAAGAAAACGAACCGGGCCATTGTCTTTGAGGAGGATTGGCGCGCCTTTGGGGTGGGTGCCGAGATGGCCGCCTTTGTGCAGGAAGAAGCCTTCGACGACCTGGATGCGCCCATCCAGCGGGTGGCCAGCCTGGAAGTGCCGCTGCCCTACGCTAAAGGGTTGGAGACGGCGGCGCTGACCGGGGCCAAGCAATTGCGGGAAGCGATCAGCAAGGTGGCCCCGCGCCGCCGGAGAGGAGAGCCGCGATGAGTGAAGTGACCATGCCGCGCCTGAGCGATACCATGCAGGAGGGGACGATTGCCCGCTGGCTCAAGTCGCCGGGGGAGGAGATCCACAAGGGAGAGGTGCTGGCCGTCGCGGCGACGCGCAAGCAGTTCGTCCCCGTGGAGGGTCAGCCGGTGATGCGCGATCTGATGACGATGACGCTCTCGGCTGACCATCGCATCCTCTATGGAGCGACGGTCGCCCGCTTCCTGCAGGAGGTCAAGCGGTTACTGCAAAACCCGTACAGTTTGCTGGGCTAGAAGGAGTCACGATACCCGCTGAAAGAATTTTAACATCAGCTTAAACTAAGGATAGAAACAATGGCAGAACAGAAAGTCACTGAGGCCGCACAGGCGCTGCTCAAATCTTTTCGGGAGACAAATCAGTTAATTACGGAGAGTATCGCTAGCACCCAGGAGCGTAGCACGCACTTTGCTCAAAACTTCTTTCAAGAAGGCCTGGAGCTCCTCAAGGCAAACCAGGAGGTGACAGAGAAAATTGTTGGCGCCCAGGAACGTAGCACGCACTTTGCTCAAAACTTCTTTCAAGAAGGCCTGGAGCTCCTCAAGGCAAACCAGGAGGTGGCAGAGAAAATCGTTAACACCCAGGAACGCAACACACAATTTGCCCAAAGTTTCTTTAATGAGGCATTGGAGCTGCTTAAGACAAACCAGGCAGTTATGCAGAGTATTGGGGCCAACCAGGAACGCAACGTGAAGTTTTTCCAAAGCTTCTTTACAGAAGGCATGGAAGCTTTCAAGAGCCAAGCGGAGAGCACTCGTACCCTGATGCAGGAGTTGGGGCAGAAAGCCCGGGAGCAGCAAGAAGCATTCCAGCGACTGGCGCAGGAGTCGCTGAATACCTACCTCCACTTCCTGCGCGATCCAGCCTCCTCCTATCAGCAGATGGTGGAGGCTGCACAAGCCGCTACGCGACAGGGACTGGAGAACTTTCAGAAGGCGACTCAGCAAGGGCTGGATGCTGTACAGAAAAACGAGTAACCAATACAGCAGGGGGACAGACGACGAAACAGCAGGGACTGACTATAGCATGCAGCGAAAACTCCACCTGCTCCCTGCTCGTGGCTTGACCTGGCTCGCTACTACGCTTTCTGCAGATACTTCAGAAAGTTGACGGTATTAGCGGCTCTGATCGTTGCTCTGTTCCCGCTTCTGTGCCTGATCTGCAGCCATGTCTGATGGCTGTCATGAATGGGCGAATGCGTATTTTACCCACGTCGAAAAAACCTCCTGCTTCTCGGTGATGCCTGCCTTCGTGTACCTGATTGCAGGCTGGCAGATCATCAAGAACATCCCCGTCCTTTTCAACCTCTTGCTTAAGTGCAACGAAAGCAGCCCCTAGATCGTATATTATAATAGAACTTTTGTTCCATTCAGCAGTGCTGCCAGCGCGTAGCTGCTTGAGCCAGGGAGCGCGAGATATACAAAGAATATTCTAACATGGTAACGGTCGTAACACGACAAGGCAGGCGGATCGAGATCATTTACCAGTCTGAACTGTGCGATCCGCTCAATATGGGAGAATATGTGAGAGCCTATTGTCACATCCACGGAAGCGATCACCAGCGCTCGCTCTCGATCAATAAGAAGACAGGATGGGGACATTGCTTTAATGCTGCCTGTGATGCGACGGTTCTGGTAGCTGAATGGAATCCTCCCGTAGCAGAACGTCTTCTGCGCGCCCGTTATCAGACAGGTGCTCCAGTACCCCCAGCATACTATCAACCGCCGGAGAAGAAATTACCGCCCGTGTACCAGCCGGTCTTGCTCCATCCTCTGAAAACGCCACCGAAGTGGCAACGGGACGAACTAGCGGCGCTCTTATCACTGAGCAGGCAGATGCGTGCGGCGCTGGTTCATTCAAAGCAAGCACGGGCGTACCTGTACGAACGAGGCATTCCCCTGGAAGTGGCACTGACAGCAGGTGTTAGCTACCTTCCGTCGGCCATGCTCAATATGCCTGAGTTGCAGGAGAAAGGAGGGATTTTGCGCAGGTGGGCCGATCGCATCATTTTTCCTCTGACTTCCCCGGCTGGCAAAGGGTACATCGGTCGCTCACTGTGCCACTGGCAACCCGGCATGGATGAGAACACACACAAGTCTTTGCTGGATCAACCAAAAAGGCCACGCCGCTGGATCAAGACCAATCCGGCAGGTTGGTTCGGCTATGATATCGATCATCTTTCCGGCTGCCTTATCCTGGTTGAAGGTGCCTTCGATAGGCTCACCCTGCTCTCGGCCGGTTTTCCGGCTGCCGGCGTCATAGCCCTGGTTGGCACAGCGACACAGGCCGATTGGTATCCCCACCAGGTGAAAGCCGTGATCCTGGCCCTCGATGCTGACGACGGTGGCAAAGAGGCAACCAGCAGGCTAGCCTGCCGCTTGACGCAGACAGGCATATGCGTCAGATTGTGCCCCCCTCTCCAGGATAAGTGGGGGAAGGACTGGAACGAGCGCTGGCATCGTATCGGGCCACAGAGTGTGTGGCCGATCTACGAGGCCTATGCCGAATTGTGGGGGGCTTGAAGCGAAAAGCCTATTCAGTGTCTCGTAAAAGCTTTAGTTGCTGTTGCAACACAACATTGTGGGCTTCCAGGCGGGAAATTTCTGCCTGTAGTGCTTGCTTCTCCCGCAATGCCTGGTCGAGGCTGGTGCGGAAGGCTTCTCTCTCTTTTATGCTTTGATCTAAAGTCCCGCGCATTGCTTCCCGTTCCTGGGTGACCTGGTCTAGTTCGTCGCCCCGCAGGCCGTGTTCATGGCGTATTTGATCTAACTGCCCTTCAAGTTCATTAATATGCGTCTGGTCGTGTACTATGCGTGCCGTCAAACTCATGATCTCGCTTTTACGTGCGTCTCGCTCGTTTTGTAGCTCATGCTCCAGTCTTGCGATTTCCGGCTCGTAGCGCCACCCAAGCAAGACATTGTACAGTTCACTTTGAGCGCTGCCCTCCTGGCTTATACCTCGCATATGTTGCAGCGTCGGGACGTCCCAATCTCCGCTGGCCAGCAGGCTGCCCAAAGCACGCAAGGCAATCGTGAGCTTATCAGGATGTAATACACTTACACGGTTGGTTGTTAAACCATAGCTACTCAAAGACTGGGCATATTCGTACACATTTCTCTCTGGCCCTAGCAAGCCCAGCATACTGGCAGCCTCGGCACGTAGTCTTGCTGGAGCGTCTGGATCATTGAGTATATGCGCAAGCGCATTTCTCGCCTCTTCTCCTAGGAATAGAAAGGCATGCACAAGTTGCTCATGATGGTTCGGGTTGTCATATAACACCTGAACCAGGTTGCTGACAACTGCATCTCCGCCCAACAAGAATAACAGGGCAAGAACACGCAAACTGGCAATCTCCCTGTCGTGTATCTGCACATACTCTAGTAAGGCAGGAATCATTTCTTGATTAGCTTGTGGCAGGGTTGCTTCATCATGAATACGTTCCAGGAGTAAAGCCTGAGCCATAGCGATATCCTCCGGCTGATCACTCCTCAGTAGTTCAACCAGGGCATCTTTAATGGCCTCGGTTGGCATACTATAGAAGATAGCCATAGCAGCCTCTCTGCGAGCACGATTAGCTGTATCGCCATGTGCGGCCCAGATAAAGGGAAGTGCAGGAGCGCCTATTTCACAGAGGATATGTTGTGCGGACTGTGCCACCACCTGGTCCTGGTCGGTAATCAGTTCACCTACACTCCACACGGCCAGTGCACCGGCCCTGATTAAGGCAGTCTCCGCCCCACGGCGTCGCTTCTTATTACGCAAAGACTCCAATAGACCACCCAGCACAGCAGACTGCCAATCACGCCTGCGTGCCAGGCGTACCAGCGCCTCGGAGACATCATCTATCAAGTGTGCATCTTCCAGGCCATCTAATAAAGCGGGAACACTGATATCGACAAGGTCGTTCGTCAGCACCTCTAAGAGGGCTTCATGTGCTCGCAGCGGCAGTGATAGGGTGAAGAGATGCACAACATCAGACAACGTGGCTGGATTGTGACGCACCAACGCGACAATAATGTTCTGAGCATACTCCTCTACATTCATTTCCGGGTCATCCAGGGCGGATACCAGGGACGGCAGGACGGCAGGGCCAAAGCGTGGCAGGATGGAGGCTGCAGCGTCAGCACGTTCAGAGTCACCCAGCAGATTCACCAGTGGAGGTATAGCCTCGGAGTATGTGAGGAGAGATTTCGCCACGTCGTCGCGCCAGGCAGGACGATTCAATACTTCCAACAGGGCGGGGACAACGACCGCTCCTTGCATCTTGCTAAGCGTCCGGCGTACATAGCCACGAACACGCTCATCCCTCTCAAAGAAATGCTCTACGAGTACATGGGCTGCTTCTGCACCCTGCATGCGGAAGACGATCATGATTTGGTGCGCCTGTGCGTCACTGGCTCGCGCTACAGTATTGAGCAATAGCTCACCTGGGAAAGGAACCATACCAAGAATGGCACGGCGTACGCGAGGCGTCGTTACGGTTTCCTGCGGTACATCCAATGCAGCTACCAAGCCATCAAGGGCAACTGTCCCCAGAGAGTTCAGGGCATCAATAGCTTCCTCGTAGATTTGCGGCTGTGGATTGGATAGCATATCCCGTATTGCTGCTACCAGGGCAGTCGCCAGGGGAGCCCCTACATGCGAGAAGCGGCTGAGAGCACGTATAACAGATATGGTGAGAAGCGGGTCGCGATGCTCATCTGGAGCTGCTTTTAAGAGCGTAATAAACGCCGGGATGGCACGTGCATCGTGCACCTGGTCTAATACTTGCACCAGTAAACGGGTACGTCCGGGTACAATTGGAGACAATTCCTGTGATACGGGTACAACGACCTCTTCACCCATACCTCCTAGGATAGAGGCTGCCCTTTCAGCAACGATTTCGCTGGCATTAGCCAACACAAGATCAATCAAGCCGGGAATACTCGCAGGGCTATAGATGCGTAAAGCACTGGCAACCTGCTGTTGCACGAGCAGCGAGGGATCAGCCAGGAGGTGGAGTATATCTGGTAAAGCACGCGGATCACCAACATTCTTCAATATCTCGACAATACGCACGCGTACAATTTCTGCTGGCGACCACATGGTAGGGGTGCCAGGGCTTCGCCCTGCCGCTACTGATATTTCTGCTGGCTGTCGGTGCAGTTGCTCCAGCAAGTATGGTGTGGCAGCCGGGCCAATCTCCTGCAATACCTGGGCCACGTTGTAGGACATCATTTCATCACTGGAAGAGAGGGATTTTATGAGCATATTGACCACAAGGGCTGTCCCTACACCCTCTTGGGGCGTGATAAATCGGGCCCCTACGTCCCCTGTGTCGCTCTGCGTATTTTGATCTTCCAGCCCAATGGCCCCTGCCCCTACAGCAAGCCGTATCAACAGCTCGCGGGCTTGTTGCTGGGTCTCAGGTTCTGCTGCATAGTTCGAGGAGAGGACGAGAACCATAGGCTCCAGGGCGCGCTGATACTGCGGAGCAGTGAATTTCTTCCTGGCATCCCATCCCTCAAGAAACCCTTCGAGGATAATGAGTATGGCCCAATGAACCTGGCGTGAAAACGGGCCTGGAGTATCATTTTCGAGCTCCTGGAGTACACGGGCCAGGCTTATCTCTGATCCGAGACGAAGCAGGGCATTGATTGCTCGCTCGACAATAAATTGCTCTGTATCAGCTAAACGAGCAATGAGAGGGTCCAGGGCACTCTGATCTTGCGTACCACCCAGGATATTGATGGCGGCCGCGCGTAAACGCAGGCTCCTTGCGGGTACTGGCCGGCTCAACTGTGCAGCATAGTCAACGGCGACAGCCCCAAAGCGCCACAACAGGCGAGAGAGGCGTTTCACTTGAGACTCATAGGCAAGAATATCGGCGCTGTCAGATAAGTAGGCAAAGAGCAGTTCAGGAACAATGGTTTTATCGAGCAGCACTAAAAATTCTTCAATGCCTTCAATCATCAGGAGAGGTATCAACGAACAATAGATTTCTTGCGCACCTTCATCAGCACAGCGGGTGAAGATACGCGCCATTTCCTGGCGTGTCGCATCATCACGCACAACCTGCGCCAACATTGTGGCCAGGCGCGTCGATATCACACTCTCTTGCTGGAACTCTGCCTGTGGAGGCGTCCACGAGACACCGGTACAAATCAGGCTGAAGGCTAGAGCCTGCAAGAGATAGCCGGGATTATCTCTCCCCAGCACAGCGAAACGCTCCGCCAATTGCATAGGAGTATCCAGCAGACCTGCCCATAGAGCGACTGGTTCGCTCCAGTAACCAGTATTCGCAAGTAGCTCTTGAGAACGCGAGAGAGATTGTACGCTGCGGCCATATACCGCAAAGTATTCTGCAACGAAGTAATCCGCTATCATTGCATGGCGAAAACTGAGCATTCCTTGCGGACTGAGGTCGATTAGCCCGGCTCTCTGGGCAAATTGCAGGATTTGCGTCAATGTTGTGAGATCATATGCTTCAGATGGCTGCTCCGGAGCAAAGGGGCCATGGGCTGGATACTTTTCCAGCCAGGTTAGTAGTTCTCTGGCCAATGCCGGGATATGTGCCCCCCGGCGCACGTTCTCTTGGGCTACGGGCAATTGTATCGCGTATGGGTCATTTAACCAGCGTGCGGCACACGCAATCCTGCTCAGCAGCTGCACCACATCGCTTTCTGCTGGAGCACCTTTCCGCCACTTTGATTGCGCCTGCTCACGCTCGATCAGCTGTGTCACATATTCTTGTAGCAGACCGCCGCGGGTGGTAAACTGTTTTCCACGCTCAATGCCAAGCTTGTCAATGGTCTCCAGCAAGGTACAAAGTATCAAAGGGTTGGTGCAGAGGTAACGCAAGCGGGAACGATCGATCATTTGCAGCATCTGCCCGGCGGCTGTAGTGGGTAAATTATCGCTCGCTCTATGTGACCCTCATTGCCCAATGTTATCAATTCTTGCTGCTCCAGGTACTCTATCTCACGACAGGTTACTACCAGGCGATTTCGTGTTACGAGCAACAATTCCGCCAATTCGCTGGCAACAGCAGTTCGATAGTACGGATCAACTTCATTCAAGCCATCACAAAGGAGCAATAAATGCCCTTGCTCCATCAACCTTTTGAGGTAAGGGCGCAGATGGCGCATCCCCGGCAAGTCGCTCGTATATAGAAAATCGAGCAGTGTCACCTGTTGTGCCGCTATGGTAGGCATGGAAGTTTGTTCATCAGCATTGAGGGAGCCCCGCTGTGCTTTGAGAAAGAGACTATAATGGCTCAGTGGAATGTATATAGGAACTTTATTTTGCCCACGTACCAGGGCTGATCGCTGCTGTGAGCGAAGAAATAGACAGCGCTGTAGAGCCAGAGATTTACCCACACCAGGTGGCCCCATGAGCAGGAGGGATGTGTCCTGCTGCTGCCCTGATAAATCCGGCAGATCAAGTATAGATATGCTTTGCCCCGAGTTAACAATAGTGGGGTCAGGTCTATGTTTATAGTAGGTTACTGGCATATCATAGATATCATCCATTGATGTGAGGAAAGTATACATTTTGCGATAGCGCTCTTGCGCTTTTTGGACGGCTCGCAGATAAGCCCGTATAGCCAGTGGCTTCATAGCCAGGAAGGCCACAAGGGTGATCCCCAGCAGTTCAACAATAGGAACAAGTAGCAGCAGAAGATGATGTGTAGCAATAGCACCCAATGCAGAGAAACCATGCGTGGTATTTCTACCGAGCAAATAAAATGGATTGAATATCCAAACGACAGCTAGCTCGATACAGGTGAGCAGCAGGGTAATAGCAACTCCCACGAAAATGCAGCGGACAAGACGGGATGATACATTTCGCTGCCTGGTGACTGTGCTTGAGCTAGCAGAATTTACAGGTTGCTGTACATTTACCATATAGATATGGCTGCCTTTCAAGGCTACTTTACATCCGTCCTGAGCGAAGCTAGACTACTTTTCATCCTTCCTGACCGAAGGCAGGAGCGCTAGCTTCGTTGGAAGGATGCTTTCAATTTGCGGTAGCGTCGTTGCAGGGATGCATTCATAAGGAATCTGCAGGTCCATAGTAGGAGTAGTATTCCGACAAGCATATATTGCCTACTTATCTCGTACTGCCTCTGGAATGCCAGAGGCGTACAGTGGAAAAGAATAATCTAAGCGGTACGTATCTCCCCGATCAGTGAGAAATTGGACCTCTAAGGGGTTGCCCTCTTCGTCAAGTGATCGTCTGAGTATCTTAAGCATCGGTGCAGGATCATCGACAGATAAGCCAAACAGGGAGCGTTCTACTGCAGTTGCTTGGACAACATCCACCGTTTCCCTGCACCAGAACGGCTTTTTCCCAAGTCGGCGCATCAACTGATAGATGTCGCTATTCGGCTTTTCAAGTTCTGGCATGAGTGGAGCAAACCAAAATGGAAAATAACTATCATTGATGCAGACAATTGTCTCTTTATCGCGCCTTTGGAGGTTGCGGTGGTAGACAACCTGTTCACCCTCTGCAACGTGAAGGAGCCTGGCAATTTCGGCATCGGCATACTGGATTTTCAATATCTCTGTCTCTTTATATGCCGGATAACCACCTTTTGAAACGTCTTCAACAAAATCTCCGCGACGATCTGAAAGCATCCGACTCCTCACGCTCAAATCGGCTACATGATACTCATTGAACGATGCATTACTTCTTTCCTGGATAGGAAGTACCTTGACAAGTCCCTCCATGGCGAGGCGCATCAAGATGAGTTGTACAGAGGTGTTGCTCACATTGTATGTCTTTTCAATCTCTCTAGGGATGAGGACTTGGTCAGGCTGATAGTAACCTTCAAGGATATTTGTACGCAGCCCTGTGTACGCTAAAGCAATTTTGCTTCCTGGGCGCAGTTCTGATGGTAACGATGCTGTTAACAAGTCTCGTGACGACACTACGCGCATACTGTTCCTTTTTCTCCTCTACGCATTCTTTCTATTTACTAGCTCCAGTAATCGTGCTGTTTGTAGATGCATAGCTCGACTCAGCTGCTCGATCAACTCTGCACCACGCCCTGGATCAGCATCTTCAGGCGCTCCCCATATACCTCGCTCTGTACTGGCATATGAGCCGATAGCTTGCAAGACGGGCTGAACCTTTGCTGGAGTAATGTCAGGCTCACAGTGAGCCGCTTGTGGAATGGGTTGAACGAGATTAGGCCAATAGGCTCGTATAATCGCCGTCTCGATAGCCCCGGCGTGAATATCCTTGGCAAGAGTCATACCGCTCTCATCCCATGCTTTCCCGACCTGGACTGTAGATGGAATAACAGCAGTTGGAATCCC
>WNGJ01005396.1_pt1 | contig 15535 bp, 10 predicted proteins | sample 5400611 | NCBI WGS metagenome assembly WNGJ01 (sample SAMN13153375, study PRJNA577476) | soil metagenome | isolation source: 40 cm soil or saprolite under Garry oak tree replicate 1 | place: USA:California | collected 2016-06-15
GGAATCATTCGTTTGCCCAGGGCTATAAACAGGTCGCACCTAACGGCGCTTTCTATCGGCGGATACGTATTCGCTTTTCGACAGAACTGAGCCGTTTCATAGATGTTGTAGCCGCCTCGCTGTGTCGAGGCGCTCCGGCGTTGTTGCGCGTGGCGGCACGGCGACACAGCGCCGTGGCTACAACCTGCGCTGCAAGGAAGCCCCCCGTCGTTGGCTTCGGTCTCGCAACCATCGCGGTGGCCTTTTGTTTAGTTATTATCACGCAGGCGCAGGATATCACACCCACGCAGCAGGGAAGCGGCGAACCTGTTGCTACAACGTTCGAGGTGATCGTGACCGGTTCAAACATTCCTACCGCTGAAGAAGTAGGTCCACAACCGGTCGATACCTATCGCCAGGCCGATATCTTCCGGCTCGGTGCGCGCAGTGCCACCGACTTTGTTCAGAAGTTGCCTGTGGCTACTGGAGCGTCGCTCAATGAAAATCTAAACACCATCGGGGATGGCCGAACGGAAATCGACCTGCGCGGTCTTTTTTCCAAAGAAACCCTTGTGTTACAGGACGGACGTCGTCTCGCCGCTGATGGCTTTGCTGGTTATGAAGTCGGGCTCAATTTCTTTTTCAGTCCTACAGTGGACCTCAACCTGTTTCCACTTGGGCTGATTGATCACATCGACGTTCTGAAGGACGGCGCCTCCTCCATTTATGGCAGTGATGCGGTGGCCGGTGTGGTCAACGTTTGGTTGATCCACAGGTTTCGCGGCCTCGAAATTTACGCCAGCTATGGAAACACCAATCTCGGCGCCTCCAACGATCAGGGTGAAGAGTTAGCTTACCTGCTCGCCGGCACCGGAGACGACAAGACGGACATTGTTGTTTACGCCGAGTTGTACAATCGGGCCGCCATCTACAGCCGCGACCGCGACATTTCCTCCAACGCTGACTTTACCCGTTTTGGTGGTGATGATAATCGGTCGGGCGACTTTGCCGGGCGTGTCGGAGACTTCGTTTACCAGCCGGGCCGTAACGGTGCTGCGGGATCACCTACGCGACATGCATTCTCAGATGTAGCGAACGACCCGCAATACGTGCCGCTCTCCAGTCTTTCGCGGGGGCAACAGCTCTTTAACTTCAACGCTCTCACACCGGCAATGGCTCCAGTGGACCGTGAATACCTCTACGGCTCGCTCGCCACCAAACTTTACCAGCAATATTTGGAGGTTTTTGGTGATTTCAAATATGTACGCAGTTTCTGGGACGGCGCCTGGGCACCGGCTCCATTTACCCCTGACGTATTCACGGATGCAAATCACCCCTTGGGGATAAGTCCCGCAGGCGTTAGCGTGCCGATTCAGAACCCGTTCAATCCATTTACAGTGGCGGATTACACCTCACCGGGAGGAGCGAACCCGAAATTTCCAGAGACTCAAATAAGCGCTGCACCTCCCGGAACGCCACTCACCACCGGCGTGCGTTACCGTGCTTTGGAAGCGGGGTTGGTTACCGACAAGATTACAACCCATAACTATGAGTTCACCGGCGGTGTCAGGGGTAGCTTGAGCGAGTTCGGAGACTACTTCAAAACATGGCAATGGGTAGCCGGTTTTCGTTATAACGAAGATCAACGCATCGAGCGTATTGGCGGAAACGTGGACAACAACGCGCTGCGGGCTGCGCTACTCGACACCGATCCGGCAACCGCCTTTAATCCATTCGGCCTTAACCAGAACTCGCCTGCGGTGATCAATAAAGTTTTTGTCAAGACCCAACGCCTCGGCATGATCACGCTAACTCTCGAAGATCTCAAGGTAAACGGCGATCTCTGGAATCTCCCAGCGGGGCCCATCGCCTTTGCGATCGGCGGTGAACACCGGACCGAGCACGAAAAGGATCAGCCAGACGCGCTAACGGCTTCCGGTCAAATAACTAGCTCGGATAAACTTTCTACGGTCGAGAATCCGGTGCCTGACTTCCTCGCAACCAGGGGGAGCCGGGATGTCTGGTCCATCTACTGGGAGGTTCGTGTCCCTGTCACGAGCCCAATCTGGAATTGCCCTGGTCTTTACAGCCTGGAATTAGGCTACCAGGAAAGATATGATAACTACAGCGATTTTGGTTCTACGGAAAAGCCCAAGTTCTTCTTTCGCTGGCAGCCAATCGATTCGTCGCTTACGTTGCGCGGGACTTATAACGAAGCGTACCACGCTCCGGCCCTTGCCGAATTGTACACTTCGCAAGTGCAGCGCTTCGTGCTCGTTCAGGATCCAGCTATAGTGCTCCCGGCACATCGATTTGCGCAACGCCACCTTCGGTCGCGACCCCAACACCATTCTGGGTAATAACTATGGCGGTCCTACACGGACCCTGCCTAACGGCGCTCCCAAGGGTGGTATATTTTCAGACCTGATTCAGCGTGATCCCGTTACCGGCGCGGTCTTGAGCGTAAACGGTAGCCTCCAGAACACGGCTCGGAATATCACCGAAGGTCTCGATTACGAGGCTTTCTATCAACTGGATACCTCGATATTCGGCCGGGGCAGCTTCGGAACATTCACGTTCACCTTCAATGGCAACTACCTCGCTCGGTGGGTACGGGGCGGGGTCGAGCTAGGACGTACACTTCCTCGGGACAACCGATTCGTAGGAGTGAGATTGGGCTCGTTCCCTAGAAACCGCTGGTATTCGAGCGTCTTTTACGATCTCGGCGGACTAGATGCCGGTTTCATCGTTCACTACATTGGGCAGTATTGGGACAACAGCGGCGTCACCACCTTTGACGGTGGTATTTCTCGCCGCAAAATTCGTGAATGGACGACACTTGATCTGATCGTCAACTACACGTTTAACTTGCCTGCTTCTGCGGCGCAAAACGAAGTCGCTGGATACGCCAGGGATGCCGGCAAGAATGTGAAGCCAAAGGGTGATAAGGATAAGAACGTTACGCCGGTTTCTACCGCGGAGTACAATCCATGTGGGTGGCGCGCATGGCTCAATAACACCACGATCACGCTTGGCATGAACAACGTATTCGACCAGGATCCGCCGTTCGTCGCTGGGAACTTCGAAAACGGCTATGACCAGCGGCAGGCTAATATCAGGGGGCGAATCTGGTATGTGGCGTTGACGAAGCGTTTCTAAAACACTCCCGCCGAATGCAGCCCCCAACCCGCAACCATAGCTCTGAGCAAGGCAAGCTTGCTAGACGCTGTCTCATAAATGCTACGCGCTGTAGCCACGGCGCTGCCTGCCACGCCGAAACACCGCAAAGGCGGGCGCGCCGTTTCTCGTGCGTGTGTCAGGTCGTTGGTCATGACGCCCCACAGGGGCGTGGCTACACCATTTATGAGATGGCTACTAGCCGCTGGAAAGGTTGTTCCGCCTATCGGCCGAAAATTCGCGGACCACCCTGCAGGAATGCTCAGAAGCGCGCCAACACCGGTCTGTGCCTTGCAATCATGGCGGGAGTCTTTTGCCCGGTCCTAGCAGCGTTCGCGCAGGATATCACACCGCCGCCGCGAACAGCGGGCGAAGCTATTGCTACCACGTTCGAGGTAATTGTGACCGGTTCAAACATTCCTACCGCCGAAGAAGTCGGGCCGCAGCCGGTCGACACCTATCGCAATATCGACATCGAACGGCTCGGCGTGCGCAGTGCCACTGACTTGGTTCAGAAGTTGCCTGTGGCTACTGGAGCGTCGCTTAATGAAAACATAAACGGCGTCGGTGATGGCCGAACGGAAATCGACCTGCGTGGTCTTTTTTCCAAAGAAACCCTTGTGTTGCAGGACGGGCGTCGTCTCGCGACGGACGGCTTTGCCGGCTTTGAAGTTAGCCTCAACTTTTTCTTCAATCCTACAGTGGACCTCAATATGTTTCCACTTGGGCTGATTGATCACATCGACATTCTGAAGGACGGCGCTTCCGCCATTTACGGCAGTGACGCTGTCGCTGGAGTGGTTAACGTCTGGTTGATCCACAAGTTTCGCGGTCTCGAAATCTACGCCAGCTATGGCAACACCAATCTCGGCGCCTCCAACGATCAGGGTGAAGAGCGGGCATACCTGCTCGCGGGCACCGGTGACGACAAGACGGACATCGTTGTTTACGCTGAGTTGTACAATCGGGCCGCCATCTACAGCCGCGACCGCGACATTACCTCTAACGCTGACTTTACCCGCTTTGGTGGTGATGATGATCGGTCGGAGAACTTTCCCGGGCGTGTCGGAGACTTCGTTTACCAGCCGAGCCTTAACCGCGGTGCGGGGTCACCCACGCGGCATGCATTTCCAGATGTAGCGAATGACCCTCAATACGTGCCGCTCTCCAGTCTTCCGCGGGCGCAACAGCTCTTTAACTACAACGCTTTCACACCGGCAATGGGCCCAGTGGACCGTGAATACCTCTACGGCTCGCTCGACCACAAAATCTGCGATCAATATTTGGAGCTCTTTGCCGACTTCAAGTACGTGCGCGGGTTCAGGTACGGCGCCCTAGCGCCGGCCCCCTTTACGCCTGACGTATTCACGGATGCAACTCACCCCTTCGGGATAAGCGGCGGCAATGGCATTAGCGTGCCGATTCAGAACCCGTTCAATCCATTCACAGTGGCGGATTACACCTCCCCCGGAGGAGCGGACCCGAAGGTTTCGGGAACTCAAATAAGTGCTGTGCCTCCAGGAACGCAGCTCACTACCGGTGTGCGTTACCGCGCTTTGGAAGCGGGGCTGCTCACCGACAAGATTACAACCCATAACTACGAGTTCACCGGCGGGCTGGAGGGTAACCTGGGTGAGTTTGGAGACTACTTCAGGACATGGAGCTGGCAGGCAGGTTTCCGCTATAACGAAGATAGTCGCATCGACCTCAGTGGCGGAAACGTGGACTACAATGCGCTGCGCGCGGCGTTACTCGACACCAGTCCCGCAACCGCCTTTAATCCATTCGGCATTAACCAGAACTCGCCCGCAGTGATTAATAAAATTTTTGTCACGACTCATCGCCTCGGCACGACTTCGCTCATACTCGAAGACCTCAAGTTAAACGGCGATCTCTGGAATCTTCCAGCGGGGCCCATCGCCTTTGCGATCGGCGGTGAACACCGGACCGAGCACGAAAAGGATCAGCCTGACGCGCTAATTGCTTCCGGTCAAACAACCAGCTCGGATAAACTTTTACCTTTCGAGGTGCCGGTGCCTGACTTCCTCCCTACCAAAGGGAGCCGGGATGTCTGGTCCATCTACTGGGAGGTCCGTGTCCCTGTCACGAGCCCTCTCTGGAACTGCCCTGGTCTCTACAGCCTGGAGTTAGGGTACCAGGAAAGATATGATAACTTCAGCGATTTCGGTTCCACGGAAAAGCCCAAGTTCTTTTTTCGCTGGCAGCCAATCGATTCATCGCTGACGTTGCGCGGGACTTACAACGAAGCTTATCACGCTCCGGACCTTGCAGAATTGTACACTTCGCACGTGCAGAGGTTCGTGCTGGTGGATGACCCGGCTGGCTTGACCCCGCCAGGCGCTGTGATTAAAGAAACGATTGGCGGCAATCCGAACTTGAACCCGGAAGTGGCGTATGAATGGACCTACGGCGTTGTTTGGACCCCGGCGAAATTTATCAAGGGGCTCACCCTAAGCGCCGACTTCTACCACATCGATTTGCGCAACGCCACCTTCGCTTTCGACGCCGACACTCTTGTGGGTTTTAACTGGTCCACTCGTACAGGGACCCTGCCTAACGGCGCTCCAACGGGTGGTATATGGTCAGACCTGATTCAGCGCGATCCCGTTACTGGCGCGATCCTGAACGTAAACAATCGCCTGCAGAACACGGCTCGAGCTATCACCGGAGGTCTCGATTACGAGGCTTTCTATCAACTGGATACCTCGTTATTCGGCCGCGGCAACTTCGGAACATTGACGTTCACCCTCAATGGCAACTACCTGGCGCGGTTTGTACGGCAGTCGAGCCCGACGGAATTCAGATTTCATGTGGACAACCGATTCATAGGAGCGAGATTCGGCTCGTTCCCAAGAAACCGCTGGTATGCGAGCGTGTTTTACGACGGCCCAGCAGGCTCATGGCTTGGCGGACTCGATGCCGGTCTCATCGTTCACTACATAGGGCAGTATTGGGACCTAGGCGCCTTCACGCTTGACAGGACGTCCGCTCGCAAAATTCGTGAATGGACGACACTGGATCTAATCGTCAACTACACGTTTAACCCGCCTGCATCTGTGGCACAAAACAACGTCGCCGGATATGCCAGGGACGGCGGCAAGAATGCGAAGATGAGAGACGGCAAGGACAAAAACGTCGTGCCGGTCTCGACAGCGGAGTACAATCCGTGTGGGTGGCGGGCATGGCTCAATAACACGACCATCACGCTTGGCATGAACAACGTCTTCGACCTGGATCCGCCGTTTGTCGCTGGCGCGTTGGAAAACGGCTACGACCAGCGGCAGGCTAATATCAGGGGGCGCGTCTGGTATGTGGCGTTGACAAAGCGTTTCTAAAATCCATCGAATTTAACCGCGGATTACACGGATAACACGGATGGTTTCATCGAGAAAAGAGCTGAACTGAATTGACTCCGAAAGCGTTCGCGAGTTGATGCCCACGAAACACACGAACAACACGAACGAAACATATATCTTCTTCTCCGAAATTTCGCGTCCTTTCGTGTATTTAGTGGGCAAAGAAGTTATTCTCCGGTTCAATGTTCTCGAACTCCGCCTCAATTACGCGCTCGAATCGGCGGTTTTCCCTATGGCGATGCCCGTACTCCCCAATCAGTGACATCCGTGTAATCCGTGGTTAAAACTTCGGGTTAGGCTGCCTGCGCCTTCAGTGTGCCGACGCAAATTATTTGGGAACTTCGCCTTTCGTTTCCTGTATAGACCGGTGAAAGACAGAACAATCAAACCTCAACAAGAAAGAAAACCCATGATAACAAAACAATACTGCAAATCTATTGTGCGAGCTGCTTTGCTTCTCGCTTTAACCATGTGCATTACCGGCGTAGCGCCGCTCTTTTCGAGCAGTGCGCGTGCATTTAGCGTCAACGACGTGTCGGGGGTCTACGTTGATCTCGCCACCGACGGCTACGTCGTCGGCAACGGCAATCATGCCGTCCCGGACACTCACGTCGGTCTCGTCACGTTCACGCCCGCGACCGGCACCTTTCACGCAGACTGGATCGTGAGAACTGATGGAGAAAATGGCGAGGCCATCCATGATGGCACCTATACCGTGGATGCGAACGGCCACGGGACGATGACATGGTTATCGATATCCGGCAACGTCAAGCACCGCGATTTTTACATCGTGAACGGAGGCGCTGAGCTCAAGTGGATTAACACAGATCCGCCCGGCACCATTGTTGTAACCAACGCCGGCATCATGACCAAACAATAGCGAAGACCATCTCAGGTGACCAGCACGGTCCGATGCCGACAGCGCACGCTGCGTGCTGTGCTGGCCCCCAGATTAGCGGAACTCAAATGCCGCAACGTAATTCGTTAAAAGGTTAAAAGACTTACAACGTTAGAAGCGGCTCTGCTGTAGCCACCGCCCTGCGGGCTATGTCGTAGCGATGCGAAGGCGGGTGGGCGGTCAAAAAGAGCCCCGGGACAGAATTTACAGAATGTTACAGAATCAAAAGAACCATTCGGTTCATTCTGTTAATTTTGTCGAAAGCTGAAACCGCAGTCGCTGTCTGCCTCCTCTCGGGGTTGAGGTCGGCTCATCCGTTCCATCCGTGTAATCCGCGGTTGGATCCATCGTTCCTAATTATTCTTGGGAACTTCGCCTCTCGTTTCCTGTAATGCCTGGTGAAAGACAGAACAATCAAACCTCAACAAGAAAGAAAACCCATGATAACAAAACATTACTACAAATCTATTGTGCGAGCTGCTTTGCTTCTCGCTGTAACCATGTGCATTACCGGTCTTGCGCCAACCTTTTCGACTAGCGCCATGGCTTTTGACCTGGGCACACTGAACGGAGCCTATGGTGGAAACAATTCCAATTGGGTCACGGGATCTGGGAACGGGAACGGCTCGAAGTACTTTCCGAATAGTGCGCGCCAACTGATTACCTTCGACGGCGCCGGCCATCTCACCATTGACCAGGCCAACAATGACTTCGGAACGCTCATTCGCTGGACGGTTCCCGGCACCTACACAGTAAACGCCGACGGCACCGGGCAGATGTCATGGATTGGGCCGAACGGCGGCTTCCATTTGCGTGACTTTGTCATCGTGAACGGAGGCGCTCAGATTATGTCTATGAACTCGAATGATTTTGGGGAGAGCAGTGTCATAGGTATCGGGGCCTTTATCAAACAGCTGGGAACTACCTTCGGCCTGGGCACACTGAACGGAACCTATGGTGGAAACAATCTCGTTTGGGTCACGGTATCTGGGAACGCGAACCCCGCGGTGCATCCGATTAGTAGTCGCGAGCTGATCACCTTCGACGGTGCGGGCCATCTCACCAACGACCAGCTCATCGACGACGCGGGGACCATCGTTCGTCAGACGGTTACTAGTACCTATACCGTGAACAGCAACGGCACCGGACAGATGTCATGGACGGATCCTCAGGGTGTCTTCCATATGCGTGATTTTGTCATCGTGAACGCAAGCGCTCAGCTTAATTCTATCGACGATCCAGATGGCGGCGCACTCGCAGGTGTGGGCACCTTTATCAGACAGTAGCCAAGAGCATCTCAGTTGACCAGCGCGGCCCGACAGCCGTGCTGGCTTCGCGTTTCTCCTTTAACAGAAGGAAACCCGCCTCTGCATTAAGCTTCCGCCTCCGTTAAAGCTTTGGCGTGACAAGCCGGCGCGGCAGGCGAAAGCAACGAAGGGTTTTGCAGTTTTAGATGGAACAGAATCGTTCTTTCCTTCGTTATCTTCTGTTTAGAATCTTCGCTTTTCTTTTCGAGCTATAACTCCGGGTTCCTGATTATCCGCGCAATCAGCGTAATCCGTGGTTAAGACTTCGGCAGACTAGCTATGCCTTTGGATTGCCGACGCAAATCATTTGGGAACTTCGCCTTTTGGTTCCTGTATAGACCAGTGAAAGACAGAACAATCCAAACCTAACAAAAACTAAAACAGCCATGAAAAAGATAATTACCAACAAAACATTCAACTACATGTCTTCCGCGCTCAAAAGCCTAATCTTTGTATTAGCCTTGTGCTCGATCGGTCCACAGAATCTGGCATGGGCTCAAGCGCCGCCACTCGTTCTCCACGTTGTCGCACCGCAGGCGACTGATCCAGCGATCGACCAGACACCCGACGATCACCTTGCCTGGCTCGACCCGACGGCGCTCACCAACCACAAGCTGTTCGTGTTCCTGCCCGGGTTGTGTACTGCCCCTACGGAGACCCAGCTCATCCCGCAGGAGGCCGCACGTCTCGGCTACCACGTCATTGGCCTGAGTTACGTGAATTGTTTCACTGTTGGGTTAGTGGCGGCATGCATGGACAGCCCCGACCCGAACTCCTGCTATGAGGATGCGCATTTCGAGATCGTGTATGGGAACGGGCTGGGGATCGACAGCCCCATTGTGGACGTCAACCAACCGAATAGCATCGTCAACCGGCTCACGAAGTTGCTCCAATACCTTGACAGCAACTACCCCGCGGAGGGGTGGGCGGAGTTCCTCGCGGACGGCGCGCCGAAGTGGTCGAAGACCGCTGTCAGCGGGCACTCGCAGGGAGGGGGCAACGCTGCGATGATCGCCAAGCACCAGGTCGTGGACCGCGTCGTGATGTTCTCCGCGGTTGTCGACACGGCGCACGATTGGGAGTTGGTCCATGTGACGCCTTCCGCGCGGTACTTTGGCCTGGCACACGACCGCGAAGGTGGCTTCGGGGCGATCCTCGCGGGATGGCAGGCGCTAGGCATGGCTGCCTTCGGGCCAGTGGTAACGGCTGAAACGAGCTCGCCGCCGTACGGATTCACCCACACATTAGCCACCGACCTGAGGCCGCAACGGGGTGGCTTCCACGACAGCGAAGCTCATAAATCTACCGGCCTCGATTATTACATCCCGCTCAACAAAGACGGCACACCAGCGCTCGCTGACGCATGGCGCTACATGATGTCGCAATGACGAGGCCATAGAAGTGACCCCCCTGCGAGAAGCTGCTGCCTCGCACGCGCCATCACCCGCCTTCGGTTTCTAACATAAGGAAACCCGCCTCTGCGGAGGCTCCGGCGCGGCAGGCGAAGGTAACGAAGGTGTTTTCTGGCTTAGGGAGAACAGAATCTCTGTTTCCTTTGCCTGCTCGCGAAAGCCTTCGGAGTTATCTTCTGTTTAGAATCGGATGTAGGAAAGAGGCTGCCCGCGAATCAAGCGAATAGACGCGAAGAACTTAGAGACCGGAGGCGGTTAAGCTTTTGTGTCCTTCGTGTATTTCGTGGGCAACTGCTTTCAACGCACTGACTACGCCACCGACGCAAACAAACGCGGCGCACCGGAGACCGCCGCTCATTGATAGCGCTCCTCCATTCGTGATATCCGCGTAATCCGTGGTTGGATTTCATGACTCCTAATTATTTGGGAACTTCGTCTTTTATTTCCTGTAGGAACTACTGAAAGCAGAATAACTCAACTAGAAAGTTGAATCATGAAAAACAAACAGAAACACAAAACGAAAGGAAAGTTATGAAGAATCATTACATAAACAAAGCAGGTGAGCGCACTGGAATCACTAGGAAACGGTTTCTCAGCGCCGCTGCGTTTGGTTGCCTCGCGGCAATGGCTGGTGTCGGACCGTTGGCCACACCCGTCCGCGCAGATGACGGGGACAGGTATTACACATTCGTTGCGCTTAGCCAGGCCGACACCGTCAACGGCGTGATCCACCGCATATGGATGGCGGGTGACGGACGGTTCAACCCGCTGGAAGGGAAAGTAAAAGGTGGTGGGCGCTTCCTACACTATGACCAGGCACCACCCATCCCGAAGCCCATCATCGACAGCGGGACGTGGCAGGCCACGAGGTTTATAAGCTACCAGGCCCTGACGCCTCCCGGCATCGCCGGCCATTTTGAGGCCGGCATTCTTGAAATGGAAGTGAGACTGCACCTGGACGACGGGAGCGAGATCTCCGGAGTACTTCTGCACGTGACCTGCAACATCGGCTTCGAGGGCTTTGTCACCGGGGAACCTGAAGGGTACAGACTCACCATTCCGGGAGCGCCGTTTGGGACATTCGCGCCAATCGTTGTGGCGCTGGCCGGCGGAGGGACGACCACATTAGGGATAACGGCCCTCAGTATCGCAGAGGCGGACTAAAACTAACAGACAAACGCCGCCTAACACTGCGCTGGAGCCAACAGCCGCCCCGCTTCCGCCGGCAGCTTTGGCTCCAGCTTTAATTCGTTAGCTTGGGAAGCTCGAACTCTCGTCGCCCCGTTAAGGTAGGGGCGATTGACCTCAATCGCCCAGTTTGGCGATAACCTTCGCTTTGCATCCGACGACGCAGACTAAATTGGGAACTTCGCCTCTCGTTTCCTGTAGTAGCCAGTGATGACACAAGCTAAATCACTTCAACCAGAAAGTAGAATCATGAAAAATAAAATAACAGAAACAAAATTTAAATTGGCCCTTCGCCTCGCGCGTTATTCATTCGTGGCCGCGGCGATTTTCCTCTGGGTCGGTCCAGTAGGAGCCACACCACCCGCGACGGTGACCGGCGGAGGCACCGGAACGTTCTACGCTGACCTGGACGGCGACGGGGAGATTGACGGCTCTCACTTCGGGTTCGCAGTCACGCGGAATCCCAACGGCGTCGTTCTCGGTCATTTCATGTGTCAGATGGCCGGCAATAGGGACTTCCTCGGCCTGAAACTCATGTTGGTGGAAGGCCAGGTCTCAAGCGCATCTTTTACGCCGGCCAGCGTCACATTCAGCGGTACAGCGACCGTGAATCTCGCGAACGGAACTGTGTTCACGGACCTCCCATTCACGGTCACTGTGTCTGCCGGCGGGCCCGGAGTGGGAGCGTTGCAGCTCACCGTGATCGGAGCGTTCGATGGGGTTCCAGGCGATACGATTCCCGGCGACAACAATTACTCACTGCCAGTCGAAACTGTAGCGACCGGTTTGATCTCCATCGAATGACCGTTCAAGCCCGGCGATCCTGAAAATAGCGGGCCCGCTAAGTGTAGCAGCATCTTTACGCTATGAAAACCTTCAAACTTCTTTCGTCGGCCGTTGCAACGGCGCTTGTCATCGGCACCCTGGCCCACGCCGATGTAGTCACGGACTGGAACAACGCCGCACTCGACGCGATCCGCGACGGTCACACGCCCCCGCCGATCGCCTCTCGCAGTCTCGCCATTGTTCACGTCTCAATCTACGATGCAGTTAACGGCATTGCTCGCACGCACGAACCGTACCTGGTGCCCAGCGCAGTGCCAGCAAGCGCATCGCGTGAAGCCGCTGCCAGTGCCGCGGCCCATCAGGCCCTCGTCAGTTTGTTTCCCGCTGCTGCATCCAGCTTCGATGCGTTTCACGCCGCGACTCTAGCTGCAATCCCCGATGGGCCACAAAAGACCGCCGGCATTGTGTGGGGTGAATTCGTCGCGGACCAAATCCTCTCCGCGCGCGCCAGTGATGGTTCCGATGCCATAGTCCCGCCGCCTGGCGGCAGCGGTCCCGGCGTGTGGGTGCCGACTCCTCCGGCCTTTGCTCCATATTTGCTGCCGCAATGGGGATTCGTCGTGCCCTTTGCAATGAGCACTACCTCGCAGTTCCGTCCGCCGGGACCGCCATCCCTCGATAGCGAGCAGTACGCGGCGGATTACACCGAGGTCAAGGAACTGGGCGCGGCTAGCGGCTCGACGCGCACAGAAGAGCAGGCCCTAATCGCCATGTTCTGGGCTGATGGCGCCGGGACCGAGACGCCTCCGGGTCACTGGAATAGTATTGCGCAGAGCATTGCCGACATTCGGGGTAACACGCTAGAACAAAACGCCCGGCTGTTCGCCTTGTTGAACATCGCCATGGCCGACGCTGCCGTTTGCGCTTGGGATGCCAAGTACACCTTCCACTTCTGGCGCCCGGTGACCGCGATTAACGTCACCGAGCCAGACCTAAACTGGGCATCGTTCATTGTAACACCGCCCTTCCCTGATTACGTCTCTGGCCACAGCACCTTCAGCGGCGCCGCCGCGACGGTGCTCGCGCTGTTTTACGCCACAGACGACTTGCCCTTCACGACCGGCTCAGATTTTCTGCCCGGCGTGTACCGGACCTTTCCAACCTGCCTCGCCGCAGCGGAGGAAGCGGCAGTGAGCCGTCTCTACGGTGGCATTCACTTCCGCTCGGCAAACGAGGATGGGCTGCAAGCCGGCATCAGCATCGGCGAATGGGCTGCTACTCATTACCTGCAGCCTAAGGGCAATCGCTCCCGAAGGTAACAGCCGAAGGATGCGGTGGGAAAATTAAGGATCGCTCGAGCTGCCCCTAGGCGGATCTTCAACAGAGCCAGATGGCTTCTAATCATTTGGGAACTTCCCCCTTTCTTTCCTGTAGGAACTAGTGAAATGAGAAGATACAAGCAAGTTTCTATGTGGCGGCGAGGTCTCCGGCCGGTGCTGCTGACCGTTCTCGTCTTGCCGTGGTTGTTCATAGGCAAAGCGCGGGCGGCAGATCCAGCAGTTACCGTAACCGAGTTCTCCGACTTTCAGTGTCCCTACTGCCAGCGGGCGACAGTTGTGGTTGAGCAACTCCGGCAAATCTATGGCGATAACGTGAAGTTTCTCTTCAAGCAGATGCCGCTGCCTATGCACCAGCACGCGTTCAAGGCGGCAGAGGCCGCGGTGATCGCGCAGCAACAGGGCAAGTTATGAAAATACCGTCCCTAGGCGCCGCTTTTCTCCTTCTCTCCACTGCCGCAGCCGCCCTGTTGGGCGCGCCGCCGGCTGCTCAAGGTGCCCCGTTTACTTTTGATAATACCGGCAGCCTCGGCGCCGCACGCTATTATCCCACGGCGACCTTGCTGCCCAAGGGCAAAGTGCTTGTCGCAGGAGGAGAAGGCAGCGACGGCGGCTATCTCGCGAGCGCGGAACTGTACGATCCAGCGAGCGGGACCTGGACGGCCACCGGGAGCCTCGCCACCGCACGCTATTATCACACGGCGACGTTACTGCCCAGCGGCAAGGTGCTTGTCGCAGGAGGATTTAACAGCGGCTCTCTCGCGAGCGCAGAACTGTACGATCCGGCGAGCGGAACCTGGACGGCCACCGGCACCCTCAACACTGCACGGGGCTGGGGTCACACGGCGACGTTGCTGCCCAACGGCAGGGTGCTTGTCGCAGGAGGGTATAACAGCACCGACGGCTATCTCGCGAGCGCGGAACTGTACGATCCGGCGAGCGGAACCTGGACGGCCACCGGCACCCTCTCCACCGCACGCCAGTTTCACGCGGCGACGTTGCTGCCCAACGGCAAGGTGCTTGTCGTAGGAGGGTATAACGGCACCGACGGCTTTCTCGCGAGCGCAGAACTGTACGATCCGGCGAGCGGGACCTGGACGGCCACCGGCAGCCTCGGCACCGCACGGGGCTATGGTCACACGGCGACGTTGCTGCCCAATGGCAAGGTGCTCGTCGCAGGAGGATTTAACAGCGGCAGCGTTCTCGCGAGCGCGGAACTGTACGATCCGGCCAGCGGGACCTGGACGGCGACCGGCAGCCTCAACACCGCACGCCGGAGTCACACGGCGACCTTGCTGCCCAACGGCAAGGTCCTCGTCGCAGGCGGCTACAACGGCGTTCTCGCGAGCGCGGAACTCTACGACCCGGCCAGCGGGACTTGGACGGCGACCGGCAGCCTCAACACCGCACGCGCTGAGGGTCACACGGCGACGTTGCTGCCGAACGGCAAGGTGCTCGTGGTAGGAGGACTTGGCACCACCAGCTTTCTCGCGAGCGCGGAACTGTACGATCCGGCCAGCGGGACTTGGACGGCGACCGGCAACCTCGGCGCCGCACGCTACTTTCACACGGCGACCTTGCTGCCCAATGGCCAGGTCCTTGTCGCAGGTGGACTTGGCAGCAGCGGCGTTCTCGCGAGCGCGGAGCTGTACGATCCGGCCAGCGGGAGCTGGACGACGACCGGCAGCCTCGCCACCGCACGCTATTTGCCCACGGCAACGCTGCTGCCCAACGGCAAGGTGCTTGTCGTAGGTGGTAATGACACCAGCGGCGTCTCTCTGGCGAGCGCGGAACTGTACGATCCGGCCAGCGGGACTTGGACGGCGACCGGCAGCCTCAACACCGCACGGTCTGATCACACGGCAACCTTGCTGCCCAATGGCAAGGTGCTTGTCGCAGGTGGAACTAACGGCACCGATGGCGTTCTGGCGAGCGCGGAACTGTACGATCCGGCCAGCGGCACCTGGACGGCGACCGGCAGCCTCAACACCGCACGCTCTGATCACACGGCGACGTTGCTGCCCAACGGCAAGGTGCTTGTCGCGGGTGGAATTGGCAGCACCGATCCCGTTTT
>WNGJ01019651.1_pt1 | contig 15532 bp, 7 predicted proteins | sample 5400611 | NCBI WGS metagenome assembly WNGJ01 (sample SAMN13153375, study PRJNA577476) | soil metagenome | isolation source: 40 cm soil or saprolite under Garry oak tree replicate 1 | place: USA:California | collected 2016-06-15
CGTTCCTGGTCGGGCCTCACAGCACCCTCTCCTTCACTCATCTTCGTCCACTCCGCTCACTCTCCCGGCGTTCCGCGTTCACGCCACCGCTGGTCCAGCCGAGCTTTCGGAATGCTTCCTCTCGCGCCGCCCATGAATGATCGAGAAAACGCAGGGCACAAAAAACAACGTGGCAACCGTGGCGAAGAAAAGGCCGCCGATCACTGCCCGGCCAAGCGGCGCGTTTTGTTCGCCTCCTTCGCCCAGACCGACCGCCATCGGCACCATGCCGATCATCATTGCCAGGGCGGTCATCAACACCGGCCGGATGCGCACGAAGCCGGCTTGGACCGCGGCCTTCTTCGCGTTCAGCCCTTCCCGCATCTGTTCTCGCGCGAACGACACGAGCAAAATGCTGTTCGCCGTAGCTACTCCCATGCACATGATCGCTCCGGTAAGCGACGGAACGTTGAGCGTGGTGCGCGTCAGAAGCAGCATCCACAGGATACCCGCAAGCGCGCCGGGCAGAGCCGTAATAATGATGAACGGGTCGAGCCATGATTGGAAGTTTACGACGATCAGCAGGTAAGCAAGAACAATCGCACCAATCAGGCCGAAGGCCAGGCCCGTGAAGGAAGTGCGCATCGTCTGCACCTGGCCGCGGATGACGATGAAGCTCCCGCGCGGCAGTTCTTTTTCGATGGCGGTGACACGCTGCGTCACTTCATTGGCGACGGACCCCAAATCGCGCCCCTCAACCGAGGCATAGAGGTTGATCATGGGCTGCACATTGTAGTGAGAGACTTCCGCCGCCCGGGCCGTTGTGGAGTTTCGCACCAGGTTACCCAGGATTTGCGGCGGCGCGCCGGCCGTGCTCGCGGTGATGGGCGTGTTCTCGAGCTCCTGATACGAAGCGATACGGTATTGAGGCGTTTGCACGGCGACCTGATAACTGACGCCGTTTTGGGGATTCAGCCAGAAGGTCGGAGCGGTCTGAAAGCTGGAACTCAGAGAGACCAGCACGTTTTGCACGACGTCCTTGGCCTGCAAGCCCACCGATTGCGCCCGGGTACGGTCAATGTCCATGTGCAGGGTCGGGTCGTCAAACGCCTGGTGCACGTGCACGTCCACGGCGCCCGGAATGTGGCGTATTTCGTTGGCCAGTTGTTGAGCAACTAAATAGTTACCATGCTGACTATGTCCGATGATCTCGATGTCGATTGGCGCAGGGGTACCGAAGTTGAGGATTTGCGTCACGATGTCGGCCGGCTGGAAGAAAAACTGCACACCCGGGAACCTGTGCGGGAGCGTTTCCCGCAACCGTCTCACGTACTCGCTGGTTGGGTGGCCGCGCTCCTCTTTGAGTTGGACGAGGATCTCGGCATCGCAGGTTCCGATTGTACCTGCATTGCTGTAACTCAGGTTTATGCCACTGTAGGGCAGGCCGATATTGTCCAGGAGCGTGACGAGCTCTTTTTTCGGGATTGTTTCGCGAATCGCGCCGTCCACTTCATCCGCCAATCGAGCGGTTTCTTCGATGCGCAGGCCGGTGCGCGCGCGCATGTGCAGACGGATCTGGCCGGCGTCCACCTTCGGGAAAAAATCTCTTCCGAGAATCAGGGTGATTCCGACGGATGCGCCGCAGAAGGCAAGGAAACAAGCGGCGAAAAGCTTCGGCCGGTGCAGCGCGGTTTCGAGAGCCCGGCGGTATCCTTCGCGGAATTTCTCGAAGTTACGCTCGAACGCCTGCTGGTATCTACGGAAGAAACCTTGCTCCTCTCCGGCGTGCTGCTCCGCGCGGTATTCATCCTCGGCGCTGAGGAGGTACATCGCCAGGGTCGGCACGATGGTCCGGGACCACATATAGGAGGCGAGCATCGCGAATACAACCGCCTCCGCCAGGGGCACAAACAAAAACTTGGCCACTCCGGTCAAGAAAAACATGGGCACAAACACAATGCAGATGCAGAGCGTGGAGACGAAGGCGGGGACGGCGATCTGCTGCGCGCCGTCGAGAATCGCCTGGACGGTCTCTTTACCCATGGCCAGATTGCGGTTGATGTTTTCGATTTCGACCGTGGCGTCGTCCACGAGGATACCGACGGCCAGCGCCAGCCCGCCCAGGGTCATGATGTTGACCGTCTGGCCCAACGCGCTAAGGCAGATCACGCTGACCAGGATGGACAGGGGAATGGAAATGGCAATGATAAACGTGCTCTTCCAGTTCCCCAGAAAGAGCAGAATCATGACTGCGGTAAGGCATGCGGCGATCAACGCTTCGCGAAGGACGCCCTGGATGGCGGCGCGGACGAACAGCGACTGGTCGAAGAACAGAGTCAAGTGCAGGTCCGGCGGGAGAGCCGGGGCGTAATTGCGGAGCACCTCCTTGACGCGCGCGACGATATCGAGGGTGGAGGCGCCGCCGGTCTTGTACATGCTCATGAGCACGCCGCGCTGACCGTTGGCCCGAACGATATTCGTTTGCGGGGAAAAACCGTCGCGAACGTGCGCGACTTCTTTCATGTAGATCGTGGCGCCATTCACGGTTTTGACGGGGAGGTCGTTCAGCTCCTCAATGCTCTGAGGGCTGCCGTTCATCTCGACCGCATATTCGAGAGCGCCGAGCTTGGCCGTGCCGGCGGGCAGAATCAGATTCTGCTGATTAATGGCGTTAACGATGTCCACTGGTGAGAGACCCTTTGCCTGCAACGCCTCGGGGTTGAGGTCCACCGAAATCAGCCGCTGCTTGCCGCCGTACGGATAGGGGAGCGCCGCGCCCTGGACTGTGGCGAGTTGGGTGCGGATGAAATTATTGCCATAGTCGAAAAGTTGCTGCTCGCTGAGCTGGTCGCTGGTCAAGCCGATCTGGATGACGGGCACGGTGGATGCCGAAAAGATGGACACGAGCGGAGGGTTCGTTCCCGGCGGAAGGTTTCCAAGGAACGTCTGCGAAATGGAGGTCACCTGCGCGAGAGCGATCTGGATGTTGGCGCCCGGTTGAAAGAAAATCTTGATAACGGCAATGCCGGGCAGAGACTGCGATTCAATGTGCTCGATATCGTTGACCAGAGTGGTGATGCCGCGTTCGGCGTTGGAGGTGATGCGCTGCTCCATCTCCTGCGGCTCGAGCCCCTGGTATCTCCAGACGACGCTGATGACGGGAATGTTGATTTCCGGAAAGATGTCGGTGGGCGTTCGCAAGAGCACCACGGGCGTCAACAAAATGATGACGAGAGCCATTACGATAAACGTGTATGGCCGCGAGAGCGCTAAGCGGACAATCCACATATTTTCAGAACTTTCCCTGCCGGCGGATTGCTCTTTCCCGCCGCCCTCTGGTGCTCGTTAGATTCGCTCTTCTGTTAGACGGATACATTCGCGGCGGCGCTACATCGGTGTCCTATTGGACTGGGAACCGCCGCGGCGTCTCAACTCGCGGCCGCAGCACTCGCTTTCCCAAGGCCGCTGGATGGGCGCATTCGCGGCCTAAGGATCTGCTCCGCCACTATTCTAGTGCCGTTCCAACTTATTCGGCCAAATACCCGCTGCCAATAGCTGCCTGCGGCAGGCAGGCCTCCTTGCACGCTTCTTCTCTGCGGAGAAAAGAGTTAGCTTCAAAAAGTTGGAACGGCACTAGATGAAGCGCCGACCTGCCTGCGCGCTAATTCGGTTGGATGCCAAGGGCCAAGTGCGGGTTATGGCCAGTGAGTTGCGCGCTATTTGTGCGTCATGGTGAACACGCCGTCCCAGCCGGTCGGCGGCTCGTCGAAGAGATACTCCTGGCAGCGTTTCCAGTACGTGCGCGAGGGCCCGTCGTCCGGCCAATTTTCGAGCACCTGCTGGAACATCGCCTGGGCATCCGCCCAGCGCCGACTTTGATAAAGAGCGCGCGCCTCTGCGAATTTTGCAAGTCGCGCCTCGATGCCGGCGGCGCCATTTGCTGATGCGTCCGCTCGCCGCGCCATGAGCTCGTAGATCCTTACCGGCTGAAGTTTGCCCTTCACGCGAATGAGGTCCACCCAGGGCCGTGTATCCATAGCGCAGCGTAGAGCCCATGTTCCCGACCGAGGCAACGCCGGTGTTCAATCCGATGCCGATATCGAGCTTCGGCATGCCTTCGATCTTCCACTGCGCGTGCAGTTCGCCGATGCGCTTCATCATGTCCAGCGCGGTTTCGCAGGCGCGAATCGGGTGGCCTTGTTCCTCAAACGGCGCGCCCCAAAAGGCCATCACGGCATCGCCGATGTACTTGTCGAGCGTCCCGTGACGCTCGAAGACGATCTGGGTCATGTCGGAGAGGTAGCGGTTCAGAAAAATCGCCAATTCCTGTGCGTCCAGCTTTTCCGAAATCGTGGTGAAGCCGCGGATGTCGCTGAACATGACGGTGATTTCGGTTTTGCGCGGCTCGACGAGCTGCGGATTCAGGAGCAGGCGCCGGATCACTTCCGGGCTCAGATACTGTCCGAACGCGTTCCGTACGCGTCGCTTCTCCTTTTCCTCGATCAGCGCACGATACAGTGAAACGAGGAGGACGTTGCTCGTGAGCGTCAGCGCCGGGACGCTGAAATTCAGCCACCAACCGTGCAGAAAACCCCAGTAGTTCACCGCGATGAACGGCGCCAGCAGTCCCAATCCGAACCACATCCAGCGCGGGGACACGAGGGCCATCCAGATTCCCAGCGGGATGCCGAACACAAGAATCAGAAGGGCGTCCGCCTCCAACTGTTTGATTCCACGCTTGAGGAATCTCTGGTTCAGGATGTTGTCAATGATGTTCGCGTGGATCTCGACGCCCGGATAGTCCGTTCCTCCATACGGTGTGGTCCTCAAATCTCCGATCCCCGTCGCCGTGGCGCCGACGAGAACCAGCTTGTCGCGAAATGACCCGGGCGCGAACTCACCGCGGACAACGTCGGCCATCGAGTGATGAGGAAAGCTCCCAGCCGGGCCGCGGTAATTGATCATGGCCATGCCGAGATAGTTCGGAATGATGACCAAGTCGGGACCGAACTCGATATCTCCGACGCCTACCTCGTTGTAGTTGAGGAGTAATTGGCCGGGGCCGAGCCGCAGATAGGAGGCCACGGCCACGACGTCGAGCGAGCCGAAGAGGTCCCATTCCTTGAAGTTTTTCGAGCGGCCGAACGGCAACACCATGGCAGCGCGGCGGACCACACCATCCTGATCGGAAAATGCGTTGAAATATCCCGTCGAGGATGCGTTGCCAGCGAGGGCGCCGGTGAACAAGGGCATGTTGGCTTCCGCGCCGCGGGGCGACAAGCTCGGTGTTTCGAGGCCATAATTCCGGATGAGATTGATTCGATCGGCGTCGCCAAACGGTTTGCGGCGTTCCACCACGCGCACCTGCGGGAAGGAAAAGAAGCTCAACTGATCCGCGTACTCGTCGAGGGTCTTCTCGTCCATGCCGCGCATGTCCGCTTCCGAATAAAGGAAGTAACTGCCCAGCACTACGGCTCCAAATCGCTTGATCGCGGCGGCAAACTGGGCGTCGGCGTCGTATTGTGCGGCGAGCTTCTGCAGTTCGTTGAGAAGCTTAGGATCGAGCGTTTCGCCTCGCTTTCTGCGTTCTTGGAGTTCGGTCCACAGGGTGTGGACAGGCGCGGCCGTTTGATCGGGCTTGCTGAAGGTCACGTCAAACGCCACTGTTCTGGCGCCGTCCGCGCGCAGAACGTCAAGAAGCTTTGCGAACTGCGTACGTGAAAACGGCCAGCGCCCGAGCACTTCCTGCGAGTGCTGGTCAATGTCCACAATCACGATGCGCGGATCGGCTGGCGTCGCGCTGCGCGGCCGGTAGCGGAATCGAGTGTCGATCGTGTCGTATTCGAGGCGTTGGAGAAATTCGAAGACAGGTGTCGGCTTCTCGCCGAGAAAGGTGAAGTAATACAGGCCGCAGGCGAGAAGCGTGATGCCCAGGCTCAGCAGGAAGGAAACCCGGTGGCGCCACCATTCCAGGAGCAGCTCATACAGACCGAAACTCCTCCGCCGAAGCCAAAGTTTAACCGACGGAGTAGCCATCGCCGCTCGCGCGCTATTCGCGGATCTGAAAATTCATCTGCACCCCGCAGACTTCGATCAAATCGCCGTTATTCAAGCGCACGGGGCCGGGGATGGGGTTACCGTTTATCCTGGGCGTTTTCTTGCCCGGGCCGAGGTAATACCCGTCGTCGCGCTGATTGATCTGAGCCGCCACGGGCGGCTTGAACCAGCCTTTCAGGCGCACCGTGGCCATGACCGAACTTCCGATCACCGTGAGCTTGGTCGTGAGCACATACTCCTTGCTGTCCGTTTTCCCCCGCAGCACAACGAGTGTGGGCACCTTCATTCGCCCCCCCGCAAACTGCACGCGCTCGCCGGCGGCCGCCGCCTGCTGGAGCATTTCGCGGCGCTCTTTGGTATCCAGCACCATGGTCTCGTTGATTCGCGGTGCCGCGGTGCGATTGCGGAAATCCAACGGGACGGGCGCATCGCCGAACGTGTCCACCTTGATGTGGTGCTTGCCGATCCAGATGGCGTCACCGTCGTGGAGGGTCGCACGCTCAATGCGCAGGTCATTGAGAAATGTGCCGTTCAAGCTGTCCAGGTCTTCCACGACGAGCTTTCCCGCCTCGTAGTATACCTTTGCGTGATAACTGGACACGGCGAGGTTGTCCACCGCCAGATCGTTGTCCGGAGCGCGGCCGATGGTGATCGGCCGACCGCCAATGGGCACCTCTTTCATCACCTTGTTCTCGAACATCAGGCTGAGCTTCGCCATTTCACAAACCTCCTGCGGAGCCGTTGCTCTCGCTTTTCTTGGGCGCCCCGCGGCCCGCCCCACGCTTGCCAGAGCGCAGCCACGAAAACCATCCGTTCCTCTGCGGATCGTACCGCACTACGATCACAGTAATGTTGTCCTCCCCGCCGTGCTCGTTCGCCAGCTCTACGAGTCTTTCTGCCGCGGACTGCGGGTCTGTCTCCGCTTGCAGGGTGCCCGCAATTTCGGGCTCAGTCACCATGCGCGTCAGGCCGTCGGAGCACATCACCAGGATATCCCGCGACAGCAACTGGTGTTCCTCGGTGTCCACCTCAATCTCCGGCAGCGCACCGAGCGCACGCAGCAGGACGCTCTGCATGTCGCTCTGTTCGGCTTCCACGCGGGTCAGGATCCCGCGGCGCACCTGCTCGGCCACCAGCGAGTGGTCGCTCGTGAGCTGGTGCAGTCCGCCCGCGCGCAGAAGATACGCCCGGCTGTCTCCCACGTGCGCCACGCTGAGACGGTCGCCTTGGATCCATGCGACGGTCAGTGTCGCGCCCATGCCTTGCTGCTCTTCATTTTCTTCCGCCGAGCGATAAATCTTGCGGTTCGCGAGGTGCACCGCGCTCGCCAACCTCCTTGTGCGCTCGCTCCATCCGGGGCGGGGATCGCAGAACAGCGTCACCGACGGATTGCTTTCCGCTTCAGCACAATGGGTCACCACCGTTTCTACGGCAATAGCGCTCGCTACTTCACCATGCGCCTCGCCGCCCATTCCGTCGGAAAGCACAAAGAGGTTGAGCGGTGTCAGGATCCGGTAGCTGTCTTCGTTGTTCGTCCGGATGCGGCCGACATCGCTGCAGCCGATGCTTGCCGAGCACGGGCTCTTCCCGCATCCAGGCTCGAGCCTTTGCCTTCCAGATCGCGCACACCCGTCCGGCACAACTTTTACTATCTTAGCGGCAGGCTGGCGGAGCCTCCCCGCCCCATTAACGCGTTGGCATCAATTAGTTACTCGCTTTTTGGCCACTTCGCAGGCGCGCCCATGGGAAGGTCGGCATCGGCGCCGAACGAGACCTGCGGGCCGGCGGTGCAGTGAAGAATAGTAAGGGCAGCGGCCAATTGCGCACGATCAATGTCCTAAACCCTATGCAATCAGCATCCTCAAGAGAATAGGCCGCTTGGAACACGGGTTATCTTTGCGCCGGCCGTGCTAGGCTGCGCTGCGGTTTGGCCTTGCTTTCCGGGCCCCCTTGCAGACTTATGCTCCTTTACCCCTCATCTTCGGCTATACTAATGGCTCGCCCGAGGGCTCCCCGCCTCTCGACCCAGACCGAGAAACGATGGCCAGCTCGCGACAAGCGCTCCAGCGCCAGGAGTCCTCCGCTACTCCTCTTGCCTGCGAACTCGAGGAGTTGAACCGCATCGGCATTGCGCTTGCGGAAACTCGCGATGTCCAGCAACTGCTCCCCCTCATCCTACGGAAGGCGCGCGAAATTGCCGGCGCAGATGCCGGCTCGCTCTATCTTGTTGAACAGGATCGGTCCTCTGTAACCGGCCCGCGCACATCAGGCGACCAAAGGCAGGCCCGCTGCCTGCGCTTACAGCTCATGCAAAACGACCAAAGGCAGGCCCGCTGCCTGCGCTTACAGCTCATGCAAAACGACAGCGTCGGTGTGTGTTTCGCTGAACACACGCTTCCGCTTAGGGAAAATTCCATAGCCGGTTACTGCGCCCTCCATGGTGAAGTCATCGAGCTGGCCGACGCGTACCAACTTCCAGCCGGCCTTCCGTACCGCTTCAATTCCATGTTTGACGAGCAGTCCGGGTATCGAACGCGTTCGCTAGTCGCCTTGCCGATGAAAAACGGCAAAGGCGAAGTCCTGGGCGTGCTGCAACTCATCAACTGCAAACGCAATCTCCGGGCGAGGCTGCTCACGGAAGCGGATATGGCAAAGAACGTACAGCCGTTTCCGCCGCGCTCCGTGCGCCTGGGACTCTCCCTCGCGTCGCAAGCGGGCGTCGCCTACGAAAACAGCAAGCTCTATGGCGAGCTTGCCAATCTTTTCGACGGCTTCGTGAGCGCGGCGGTCAAAGCCGTCGAGCAGCGTGATCCCGCCACGTCGGGTCACTCGCAACGCGTTTGCCACATGACGCTGGCTCTGGTCGAAGCTGTTGACCGCGTCACCGATGGCCCCTACGCCGATTTGCATTTTTCCCCCGCACAGAGAAATGAATTGCGCTACGCCGCTTTGCTCCACGACTTTGGAAAAGTGGGAGTCCGCGAAGACGTCCTGGTCAAAGCGAAGAAGCTGTATCCGCTCCACTTCGCGCGCGTCATGGATCGCTTCGACTACATCCGCAAAGAAGCGGAAGTGCGCTATTTGCGGCAGGCCCTCGAAGTCATCCTCTCTTTGCCGCAGAATCGCGCGCAAGGGAAGATGGACGAAATCGACGAGCAGGGCGCGCGCCTTTTCGACGAGCTCGAGCGCTGCGTCGAGCTCATCCGCAGGGCCAACGAGCCAACTGTCCTTCCCAGCGCTGAGTTGGCCGCGCTGCGCGAGATCGCTCGGCGCACCTATCTTGACCCCGGTGGCGTCGAACATCCGTATCTCACGGCCGAAGAAGTTCGTTTCCTGTCCATCCCGCGCGGCACACTCGATCAAACGGAGCGCCTGCAAATCGAATCACACGTCATGCACAGCTTCAACTTCTTGATGCGGATTCCCTGGACGCAAGAGCTGCGCCGAATTCCCGAAATCGTCCGCGCGCATCACGAGAAGCTCAACGGCAAGGGTTATCCAGCCGGGTTGACCGCCGGAGAAATTCCGGTGCAGGCCAAGATCATGACGGTCTGCGACATCTTTGATGCGCTCTCCGCTTCCGACCGCCCTTACAAACGCGCTGTGCCCGTTGAACGCGCGCTCGAAATACTGCAGCTCTGCGCGCGTGAAAAGGAAATCGACCGCGAGTTATACCGTTTGTTTGTCGAAGCAAAGATTTATCAACGCGCCGCCGAGCCGGCATGATTTTTGAGCGAGAGGCGCTTCCACCACGAGCCGGTCCTGCCGCTCAATTTACGCTCGCCTTTCACGTTGGTTCCGCCATCCTTTCCCGGCGCGATTCGCTCGTTTACAATTTGTCCGTGCGTTTCACGCGGTACGGTGTCTTCGCTCTGCTTTTCTGCGCCTCGGCGCCCGTGTTGGCATTGCTGTCGTCCGCGCAGCAGGCGCGGATTCCGCCAGCACCCGCCGCGTCCGCGGCGCGCATTTTGCTTCTTCCGCGGCGAATCGTCGCAGGGGAGCGCAGTACGCTGGCAGTGCTGGACGTGGGCGGTCGGCTAACCCCTGGCGTCTCAGTCAGCTTTTCGAACGGCGACCACGTCACCACCGATGCAACCGGGCGGGCGCTTTTTGTTGCGCCACTCAAGCCGGGCGTTCTTCTGGGTTCGCTAGCGGGCCGGCCGGGCCGCATCCCGACTACGATCCTGACGCCTGCCGAAGCTCCTCCCGATCAGCTTGCCGTCCGGTCTGCTCCGCGCATCGCCGCGCTGAGCGATCGCTTCGAGCTCTGGGGAAGCGGGTTTTGCGGGGATGCCGACGCGAACCGCGTAACAATCGGCGGTCAGCCCGCGCTCGTTCTGGCCGCCTCGCCCGCGTCGCTCGTCGTTCTTCCGCCGGATGAACTGTCTCCGGGGCCCGCAAGCGTGACTGTGGCTTGCGGTCAGCGCAGCGGCGCGGCTTTCTCCATCACGTTCGTCGCGTTGGCGCTCGATGCCTCGCACACACCGCTGGCGCCGGGCGAGCGGCGCACGCTTGCGATCCGGATTCGCGGCACGGAGGAGCGCTTGACGATCGAGGCGCGCAACTTTGCTCCGGAGATCGCCGAGTTTGCGACGGGCACGACGGTGCGCGCCGCATCCACGGGCGGCCCGGAAAACCTGGCGAAATTTGAGCTGACGGGCATGAAACGCGGCAATTTTCTGGTGAGCTTCCGGCTGATTCCGGCGCTCGCTCCGCTCCAGCGCTGAGTTTTGGGGATCAGGAGGAAGCGCCGCGCTTGACGGAGGATTCTGCGGGGAGCGCAGGCGTCTCCGTCGCGGTCCCTTCGAGCATCTGGCCGAGGGTAGTCTGAGTCCGCTCGAGGCGCTTATCGATTTCGCTGTAACTCTGCTGCGCGTTCTTCAGGTGGGTGCCGAGCTTTTCGTACACTTCCGAAATCGTGCTGAGCTGCTTTTCGAGTCCTGCCAGGCTGGCGTGCAGGCGCTTGGCGTTTTCTTCGATCTGCATGCCGCGCAGACCCATCAGGATCACTTGAAGGTGCGCGTAGAGCGTATTCGGTGAAACGGCGATGACATTCCTGTCGCGGCAGTAGGCGTCGAGCGCCTGGCCTTTGCTGTCCTCGCTCATCAAAAGCTCGTAATAGACACTCTCCGAGGGGACAAACATCATGGCGATGTCCAGAGTGTTCTCACCGGGCACGATGTACTTTTTGGCGATGGCGTCCGCGTGGCCTTTCACCGCGACCGCAAATGCTTTCCGCGCTTCATCCCCCTCTGCGCCGAGCCGGCGATAGGAGTCGAGAGGAAACTTGGAATCGATGGGCAGAAGTTTGTCGCGGAGGAAGATCACGGCGTCCGCGGCTTCGCCGGTTGAGAAGCGGAACTGCATCTGGTAATGCGCCGAAGGCAGCGCATCGGCCAGGAGGCGCTCGAGTGTGATTTCGCCAAGCAGGCCGCGCGTCTTCGCTCCGCCCAAAACGTTCTGCAAAGTCTGCGTGGCCAGCGCCATTTCCCGGCCGGCCTGTTGCACCTCACCGAGCTGTTTTTGGACCTGGCCGATCATTTCTCGAGAGTTCTTGAGTTCGCCGCTCATCGCCGATTGCGCCTGAGCGGCGATCTGCGCGGAATCCGTCACGCCCTTTTGCAGGGCCTGGGTCACGGATTCCAGGCGCTGGGCAACGGTTTGACCGAGTTGGCCGAACTGCTGCGTGAAGCTCTGCGTATGACCGGCGAGAGTCTGCAGGTCGCGCTGCAATTGCTCGATGCGCGCGCGCGCATCAACATCGTCGCGCCGCCGCTGCGCACTCTGCCAGAGAAGCCAAAGAAGCAGCGCGGCCGCGACGAGGACCAACCCGATGATGAGTGCGTTCATGGGCTCCAGGAAGCTCGAACCGGAAACAACCCTTCTACTGTACTGGGAAGTACCGCGTTCTGAAAAGTGGCCAGAAACAAAAACGGGGAGCGGCGCGCCGCTCCCCGCAGTACGGAGTTGACCCTACCAGCTCACTTTGAGCGCGAGCTGGAACTGGCGCGGGTCGAGCGCGGCAGTGGGCTGGCCGGCGTTGCAGCCCGCCGGGTCGGTCGGGTTGCAAAGCGGACTCACGTCCGCGACGTTGAAGCGGTTGAAGAGGTTGAACATGTCGGCGATGGCGTCAAGTTTCATGCGTTCGCCGACGGAGAAGCGGCGCGCGACGCGAAGGTCCCACTGGAAGAAGCCGGGCCGCACAAAGGCGTTGCGTCCCAAGTTGCCCGCGCAGCCGACCGGCGGCGTAAGCCCGGGAATTGAGAAAGACGCGCCGCTGTTGTCCTGGCAAACGTTCGGCAGGGTAAATGTCTTGCCCGGGATGAAAGGCGAAGACACACCAGGCGAACCGACCGACGGCCGGCCGCCTTCGCCCGAAAAATCGAACAGGAAGTCCGTGCCCGTCAGGACCGTAAACGGCCGGCCCGAAGCCACTTCGATGATCGGGGAGACGGTGAAGTTGGCGAAGGATTTCCTGATTAAGCTGTCGCCCGAGCGCGACTCCGAACTCTGGAAGACGCCGCTGGTGACCCAGCGGTGCCGCTGGTCGAAGCTGGAGTTCGCCCGCTCGCGGTTCGGGAAACGGTTGTCTTGCGGCTCGAGCAACGTCTGCAAGTCGGTGGAATCGTCAATCGCGTGCGACCACGTGTAGCTTGACAGGAATTCCAAGTGGCTCGTGAAACGCTTCGAGAGATTCACTGTCAGGCCGTGGTACACGGAGTTCCCAGACGATTCTTGCTGGTCCACGCTGGCCCAAGGCACCTGGATCCCCGGAAAGCCAGTGGGATAGCCCGCCAGTGCCGCCAGAAATACTTCACTTCCTGGCGTTGTGGGTGAACCGTAGCCTCCCGGCAGGAGTCTTGCGAACGAGGGGTTGGGACCCGAGGGCTTGAAGAAGTTGAAGAATGCGGCGGTGCCGATGAACTGGCCATTCAGCGAAGTAGCCGGGCACCCGGAGAGCACGCCCAGTACTTGCGGCGCGATGACATTTACGCCGCAAGTGCTCGATGTTGCAGCGATGTTCGAGGCGGGAGCGACCACGGCAAAAGGATTATTGACAGAAAGGCCCGCCGCCAGTGCGTTGCGCAAGTTCACCGCCAAGCGTTGCGGATCAGTGGCGTCAATGTTTCGCGGCCGGTTCAGGTGCAGGCCGTGTGTATAGGAATAGCCGATGCTGAACTTATAGTCGTGACCCAGTTGGCGCTCGACCGTCAGGTTGGCCTGTTGCGCGTAAGCGTATTGGAAGTCGCGGGCGATCGGCAGGGTAAATGGCAGAAGGGCCACGGGGAAGCCGGCACTGAGGAAGTTCTGATTGTTAAAGAACGGGCTGTTCTTGGGGTCGAAGCGCTGCTGGTTCGGCAGGTAAACAATGCCGGGGATTCCCGTCGTATTCAGGACTCCCTGGAAGATCGAAGCGCCGTTCGCAGCCGTCGGGTCGGTGAGCATCTGGGCCCGGGTCGGCGTGCCGCCGAAGATAAGCAGCTGCGAGGAGAGCGCGCCATCGGCTGTCGTGGATAGGAACGCAGAGGCAAACGACGGGTGGTCATAAAACAGTCCGTAACCGGCGCGGACGACCGTTTTGCCGTTGCCCATCGGATCCCAAGCGAGCCCGAGTCTGGGGGCCACATTGTTCCAATCACGGGGATAGCCCTCGGTCACATTGAACGCCTTTTCCGCCGCGGCATTGAGGGCCGTCGCGGGGCGGAACTGCGCGGTCAGCTCGAGGTCGTAGCGGACGCCGTAGTTCAGTGCGAGTCGCGGGCGAATCTTCCAACTATCCTGGATGAAGAAGCCCTCCATTGTGTCGTTGAACAGGCGGTTGGAGTTTCCGATGCCCTGGATGAAGGTGGTCGGCAGGCCCAAGCCGTAGGCCTGCACGCCGGTGAAGCCGGGGACAGTCACGCCACTGAATGTACTGGGCAAGGATAAGTTCGAGGCCGTGAGACCGCCGAAGTTCATCACCCCGCCAAAGTTGAGTTCAAACACTTGCGCTTTCTTGGAACGAAGCTGGATGTAATTGATGTCTGCACCCGTCTTCAAACTGTGGTGTCCCTTGACCCAGGAGAGGTTGTCCGTCCATTGGAAGCGGCGCTCGATGCGGTCCTCTGTCGAGAAGGGCTCGCGGCCGAAGAAGGCAAAGCCGGTAATATTTACACCCAGGCCGCTGCCCCCGGGAAGCTGGGAGAAGCCATAGTGCAAGCCGCGGCGCGCAAACTGGAAGCGGGCGGTGTTGAAAAGCGATTGACTGAGAATCGTGTCGTGCTGGAAGACGCTGGAGACATCGCGGGTTTGTTGCAAGGAAGTGCGCGAGCCCGCATTCTGGCCGAAATTTTGGTTCTGCGCGTTGACTTGAATGCCTGTCACCAGCGACGGCGAGACCCCGACGCGCAGGAAGGAGCTATTCTTCGCATTCCAACGCTGATCAATGCGGCCCGACCATAAGCTGGTGCCTTCCTTCACCGGATAGTTGCCGCGCAGCGAGTCCAAGCCCACGTAAGAGCTTGGTAGCGGGACGACGTTTGCGGCCGTGCAATTCCCCGGGATGGCGGGGTTGCAGTCGATGGGCAGCGGGAACACTGCCGGACCGGCCGGTGTGTTTCCGAGCAGAGCGGTTGCGGAAGCTCCGCCTGCGAGTGCAGCTACCTCGCCAGCAAGCTGTGCTCCGGTCGGTTGGCCGGGGCCGGGGGATGGTGCGCCCAGGATTGCCGGGTTCGAGACGAAGCAAGCTTGGTTGCTCGTCATCAAGAAAGTGGCACCAGCAGGAACGACCGGCGAGCTTGCGCCCGCGGGTGAGCAAGATGGCGGGCCGTTTATGACCGGCACGAGGCCGAAATTATTTGCGCCAATGTTCGTGAACCCGGTCTCTTGCCGCCGCGTGGTTTCGTACGAAAAAAAGTAAAACGTCTTGTCCTTCTGGAGCGCTCCCCCAAGCGTTGCCCCCCCTTGGGCGCGCGTATAGGCCTGCTTGACCGGGATTTCATTGCCGGTTGTGGGGTCCACTTGAACGGAGAAGGGGTTCCGCGCCTGAAGGTCCTTGTGTCTCAGGTAGCCGAAAACGTTGCCGTGGAGATCGTTGCTGCCGCTCTTGGTCACGATGTTGACAACACCGCCGGTCGCGCGGCCGAACTCGGCGTTATAGTTGCTGATAATCAGTTGAAACTCCTGCACATCTTCTTGCGACACGGTGGCGCGGATTCCGTTCACCGAATTGTCCACGGCGTCTGCGCCGTCCACGGAAACTTCATTCGACCGCGCGCGCTGCCCGCCGAAATTCAGTCCGCTGGTGGGGGCCGCGCCAATGGAAGGTGAACTGTCGCGGTTGGCTCGCGAGTCGGTCAGTGTGAAATTGATGTAGTTGCGGCCGTTAATGGGCAGGTTTTCGATACGGCGTTCGTCCACGGTCTGCGAGACTTCAGTTTTCAGCGTCTCGACCAGCGCGGTCGTGTCCGTCACCCTCTCGATCTGCGCCTGCGTGCGTAACTTAAGCTGTGCGTCG
>WNGJ01016340.1_pt1 | contig 15528 bp, 11 predicted proteins | sample 5400611 | NCBI WGS metagenome assembly WNGJ01 (sample SAMN13153375, study PRJNA577476) | soil metagenome | isolation source: 40 cm soil or saprolite under Garry oak tree replicate 1 | place: USA:California | collected 2016-06-15
AAGAAGCGATCGACTTTTTAGCCATCCGGCGTGGCGGGACCTATATCGACGCCACGGTGGGCTTGGGCGGGCACAGCTTAGAAATCGCAAAACGCCTCGGCGCACCGGGTCATTTGATTGGCTTCGATAAGGATCCCAAGGCGCTGGAAATTGCGCGGGAAAGGCTGACGGGCGAGGACGCCCGTCGCTCCACGGATCATGGAGAGACGGGCGTCCCCGCCCGTCAAGCAGACTGGCCGAGAGTGGAGTTGAGGCATGGATCATTTGCGGATGTTGCCGACGACCGACGACCGACGACGGTTGACGGGATTCTGGCCGACCTTGGCGTCAGCAGTTTGCAGTTTTCCGACCCCGCGCGCGGCTTTAGTTTTCAGGTGGAAGGGCCTCTCGACATGCGGATGAATCCGATGTCCGAGCCTTCCGCCGAACAAGTGGTAAACCAGTTCGGCGAGCGCGAGCTTGCCGATCTGATTTACGAATTCGGTGAGGAAAGGAGGTCGCGGAGAATCGCCAGAGCCATTGTCCGGTCGCGGCCGATATTGACGACTGCGCAACTCGCAGCCGTGATTTCGACCGCGGCCCGGCCAATGAATCAGGCTGAACGCAGAATTCATCCCGCGACGCGAACCTTTCAAGCTCTCCGAATCTTCGTAAACCGCGAGTTGGAGGACCTGCGGAAGCTGCTGGAAGCAGCGCCGCAGTTGCTGAAACCGGGAGGAAGGCTGGTGGTGATCAGCTTCCACTCGCTGGAAGACCGCATCGTGAAAGACGTGATGCGCGAGGGCGCGAAGCTGGGACAGTACAAATTGCTGACGAAAAAGCCGGTGACGCCCGAAGAACAAGAGATTGATCGCAACCCGCGAGCGCGCAGCGCAAAATTGCGGGCGGCGGAGAGAGTTTGAATTTGCAAGATCGGGAGGGCACGAGTTTCAGCCGTGCCGAAAAGTGAAATGGGAGGGTGTACGGCACGACTGAACCTCGTTCTCTCCCGAAAGCAAAAACGTAAGTAAGCATGAGTCCCCGGAAGAGGGACAGCAGGAAACGGTTCTGATGTGTGGGAATACGGGCCAAGGGAGAAAGACGATGTACAGGGGAACATTGATTGACGATCTGATCGCGACGGTCGAACACGCGGAGACCAGCTTCCGCCTCGACCAGGAACAGGAATCGAAACTCGCTTATTGGTATGCCGTCGCGCAGAGCGAATTGGCGAACCCCAATCTGCAAAATCACGAACTTGCCGGGGTGGCATAATCATGGCGGCCGCGGCGATCCAGGTTTCTCTCCCAACGAACATTGCGGCGCGGCGCCGTCCTTGCTGGTCTGGCACGCCGGAAATTTATTTCGCTAAGGCAATCGACAATTCGCGACTGGTGAAGGTGGAAGACCCGCGACGCACGCGCGAAATGCGGCAGTTTGGCATCGCGCTCAGCTGCCTGTTTCTGTTTGTGATGGCTTACGCATTCCAGCATTTCAGAGCCATTGAATACGGATACAAGATCGAAGCGCTGAAGTCACAGCGCGATGGGCTGGTGGAGATGAACCGCGCGCTTCGCCTGGAAGAGGCTTCGCTGCGCGATCCGGAACGCATTGACCGCATGGCGCGTGAGCTGGGATTGCAATCGCCACAGGCTGGACAAGTGATTCGGATCGATGTCACACCGGATGCGGCGGTTCCAGTCGTCGCAAGCCTGACACCGGTTTCAGTGGTTTCGGCGCGATAAATACTGTAGCCCCGGACGCCCTCGTCCGGGGTGGGCGGACGAGGGCGTCCGCCCCTACACGAGCAGGATTGAATGTAGAGCGGCCCTTCAGGGCCGCGTCATGAATGGTAAGACAAGGGGCTTTAGCCCCGGGCTTGGCGGCTAACCGGCCGCCATATCTGTCTGAGGAATATCGTGGCCGCGAGCACCGCCCGCAACAGCACGAATTTTCGCCTGTATCTTCTTGCCGGACTTTTCGTCTTCTGGTGCAGCGCGATCTGTGCTCGCCTGGTTTATCTGCAAGTCTTCCGCTACGGCAGTTTCGAACAGCGAGCCCAGCACCAGCAACAGCGCACAGAAGAAGTCTCGGCTAAGCGCGGAATCATTTACGATCGTCAGGGCCGCGAACTTGCAATGTCGATCTCGGTGGAATCGGTATTTGCGGTCCCGACCGAGATGCCGAACCCGACCAGCACAATTTCGCTGATCGCTCGTATCACCAAGCAGGATCCCCGTGAGCTCATCGCCCGGTGCCGGGGGGACAAGACTTTTTGCTGGCTGGCGCGAAAACCCGAGCCCGAAATTTCCGCACGCATACACTCCTTGAACCTGCGCGGCGTTTACTTCCAGAAAGAATCGAAACGCTACTACCCGAAAAATGAACTTGCCGCTCAGGTGCTGGGATATGTCGGAATGGACGACGCTGGCCTGAGCGGAATTGAGCGCGAATACGAAGGCCAGTTGCATGGCCGTCCTGGAGAGATGCTGATTTCGGTTGACGCGCGCAAGAGATGGTTCGGCAGCGTAGAGAAGCAGCCGGAGCCGGGACAAAATGTCGTCCTCACCATTGACGAGAAGATCCAGTACATTGCCGAGCGCGAGTTGGAGACGGCGATGGCGCAGACGCGTGCAGTATCGGGAACGGTGATTATCGAGAATCCGCATACCGGCGAAATCCTTGCGCTTGCCAACCGGCCGACATTCAATCCGAATCTCTCTCGCGAAATCGTTCCGGAGAAACTGAAAAATCACGCCGTGAGTGACGTCTACGAGCCGGGTTCGACATTCAAGCTGGTGACCATCTCTGGGGCGCTCGAAGAAAAGGTGACGCGGCCTGACGAAGTCTTCGATTGCCAAATGGGTTCGATCGTCTATAACGGCATGCGGATTCGCGACAGCAAGCCGCACGGGCTGCTGCCTGTCTCTGACATTCTGGCGGAATCAAGTGACGTGGGCTCGATCAAAATTGGGCTCCGTCTAGGCGAAGACCGTTTCTACAAATACATTCGCGCCTTCGGTTTCGGCCAGCAGACAGGCATCGAACTCCCCGGCGAAACTCGCGGCATGACCAAGCCGGTGAACCGCTGGTCCAAGGTATCGATTGCCGCGATTTCCATGGGACAGGAAATAGGAATCACACCTCTGCAACTTACGGGGCTGATTTCGATCATGGCGAACGATGGTGTCTACGTGGCCCCAAGAATCACGGCAGCGACCCTTCAGCCGCAGAGCACGCCGCAGACGATCGCTTTTCATCCGGCGAATGGGCGTCGCGTAATCTCCTCACTCACTGCGGCGGAGATGCGCCAGATGATGCAAGGGGTCGTGCTGCACGGCACTGGGAAAAAAGCCCTGCTGATTGGCTACAGTTCTGCGGGAAAGACCGGCACCGCGCAGAAGGTGGACCCTGCTACTCACACATACTCGCATACCAAATACGTAGCGTCATTCGGCGGATTCGCACCAATCAATAATCCTGCAATTACTGTGGTTGTTGTGCTCGATTCAGCAGTCGGGCTGCACCAAGGTGGCCAAGTTTCAGCTCCGGTATTCACGCGTATTGCCCAGCAAGTGCTCGAGTACCTGCATACTCCGCACGACCTAGAGTTGCCCCCGAACCGGCAAATACTGCTCGCGAGCAATAAGACAAGCGATAAAGATTTGGAAGAAGGATCTCCGGACCATCCTGGAGAGACTCTGGACACGGCGGACGCGAATACGACTGAACTTGCCGCTGTTGCGCCGAAGCCGCTGCCAACTCCGCAGGCTGAGAATATGCAGACAGGGAGCGGCGGGGTTTGGCCGACGGCTCTGCGTCAGAACGAATCAGCTCCAGCGCCGCAGTTTGCCCCCACAGTCCCAATTGCCGTTGCCGCTGAATCTGCAACCACGCCAACGAGCGGCACCGTCGTCATGGATGTCGAACAAGGTGGGATTGTTGTGCCATCGTTTGCAGGCAAATCAGTTCGCTCAGCAATCGAACTTGCCGAATCCAGCGGCCTAGACTTGGAGGTTGTCGGCAGTGGGCTAGCACGGGACCAATCCCCGTTGCCTGGGTTGCATGTCGCGAGCGGCGCCAAAATCACTGTGAAATTTGGACGCTGAGCGGGCGCTGGGTAAATCACGGTGCGCTTCGACGGTCCATGCCGCTAACCAGCTTGCAATACAATCACTGTAATGACCTTTCTCGACCTTCTGGACGATGTGGAAATCCTCGCCCAGGACGGAAACCCACAAATTACTGGGGTTGAGTATGACTCGCGGCGGGTTAAGCCCGGCGATGTATTTGTGGCTATGCGCGGAGAGTCCAGCGATGGGAGTGGTTTCATCGAGCAGGCCATCGCCGCTGGGGCGGTTGCAATTGTCACGGATTCGGAACGGAATCCCGCGAATGTTGCCTGGGCACGAGTGCCGCATGGCCGCCGCGCTCTCGCAGGATTGAGCGCAAATTTCTACAGACGCCCGGCCGAAAGGCTTGCAATTACCGGGATCACCGGGACGAATGGTAAAAGCACCACGGCATTTTTGTTGGAGTCGATCCTCCGCGCTGATAGCCGCAAAAGCGCATTAGTGGGAACGATTGAATATCACGTTGCGGGGAAGGTTCTGCCGGCGCCGCACACCACGCCGGAGCCGTTAGAGCTACAACGACTGTTTCGCGACGCAGTTGACGCTGGTTCCACCGAAGCCGTCATGGAAGTTTCGTCTCACGCTCTCGCCCAGCAGCGGACATTTGGAATTGCCTTTGATGTGGCGGTGTTTACGAATCTGACCCGCGATCATCTCGACTACCACAACAACATGGATGATTATTTCTGTGCTAAGAGAATTCTGTTCTCCGGATGCCGGGCCAAAGAACCGCGGGTGGCGATTCTTAACACCGACGATGAATATGGTTCGCAGCTCATGAAATTTTCCAAGGGCCGCAGTAGCGAAGTGATCGCTTACGGACTGGCAAAAGCTGATTTCTTCACAACGCAGCTGGAAGTCACGCCGCGAGGAACACGATTTCACTTGGTTACCCCCAAAGAAGAGGTCCCGGTTACTTCGCCGCTAATTGGACGAGTGAACGTTTACAACATTCTTGCGGCGAGCGCGGCCGCTTACGCGCGCGGGTGCTCGCATGAGGCGATCAAGGCAGGGATCCGCAGCCTTTCGTGCGTCCCGGGGCGATTCGAGAGTGTGGATTGTGGACAGCCGTTCACGGTCGTCGTCGATTATGCGCACACCGATGATGCGCTGCGGAATCTGACATCTCTGGCGCGTGAATTCGTGAGAACTTCTGGCGGCCGCGTGATTACAGTATTCGGCTGCGGGGGAGACCGTGACCGTAACAAGCGCCCGCTGATGGGCGAGGCCGCCGGCAAAGGCAGCGATCTTGTCGTGCTCACTTCCGATAATCCAAGAAGCGAGGATCCGCTGGCAATCATCAATGACGCGGTGGTGGGCCTGCAGCGCTCGGGAGCAAGATGGAAGATGGAGCCCGATCGGCGCGAAGCAATTCGACTTGCTGTTAACGATGCACGTGCTGGTGACATCGTGCTTATTGCCGGGAAAGGGCACGAGCGTGTGCAAGTCATCGGCAGCTCGAACGTTCCGTTCGATGACAAGCAAGTTGCTGCACAGGCACTGCGTGATCTTGGCCATGACTGCGCAAAGGCAGAGACGACCGTATGAAACTGCCGTTGGCTCGAATTGTTGGATTTCTTTCGGCTGAAGTCAGCTTGGGAGGGATTAATCCTGCTGGGTGCGCAACCGGCTACTCCATCGACTCGCGGACGATTCGTCCCGGGGAGCTTTTCTTCGCTGTAAAGGGCGAAAAGATGGACGGCCACGATTTTGTCCAGCAGGCGATGCAGAAGGGCGCCGTAGCGGCCGTGGTCGCGCACGAAAAACTTTCTGAGGTGGTGTCAAGTGTAGCCCCCGCCCATCCACGATCCGAGCTTCCTCTCATTGCAGTGGAAGATACGTTGGTTGCCTTGCAGGTTCTAGCCAAGGCGGTTCGTCAGCTTTGGGAGCGGCCTCTCATCGCAGTCACTGGCTCTGCCGGAAAAACCACAACCAAAGATGCCATCGCTCACCTTCTTTCCACGCGTTTTCGAGTTCATAAGTCCGAGGGCAACTTCAACAATCATTTCGGACTGCCGCTGATGCTTTTGAAGCTCCAGCCTGAGCACGATGTTGCGGTGGTGGAGCTGGGGATGTCACATTTAGGGGAAATCACCGCGCTGGCGCAGATCGCGCAACCTGAAACCGGAGTGGTGACCAACGTGGCCCCGGTGCACTTGGAATTCTTCAGCTCGATTGCCGAGATTGCGCGCGCCAAGTATGAGCTCATCGAATCCCTTCCGGCGAACGGCACGGCTGTGCTGAATGCCGATGACGAATATGTCTCGCAGTTCGGCCGTGACTTCAAAGGTAAAGTCGTCACATATGGATTGGCGGCCACGTGCACTGTTCGCGCGGAGAAAGTTCTGTCCTGCGGAGAACGCGGCTCGGCTCTCGACATCATGGCGCGAGGCGAGCGTGCACACGCAACTCTGCCTCTGGTGGGGAGCCACAATGTTCACAACGCACTGGCGGCTGTGGGAGTGGCGCTCGAACTTGGAATCGAACTCGCCGAGGCTGTTTCGGCTCTCGCCGGATTGGTTCCTGCCGATAAACGAGGGCAGGTTGTCCGCATTGGCAACATTACCGTCATTAATGATTGCTACAATTCCAATCCGAAAGCCCTTGCTGCAATGGTGGACGCGTTGGCGGCGATGCCTGCAAAGCGCAGGATTGTAGTCGCGGGAGAAATGCTGGAGCTTGGGCCACTTGGCGAAGAAATGCACCGCGAGTCTGGGCGGCACATCGCCGAGAAAGGGATTGACGTTCTGGTGGGGGTGCGGGGCTTGGCGGCAGAGATGGTCGGCGCAGCGCGAGAGTCGGGAGTCAGCTCCGAGTTTGTCGCTACGCCTGAAGATGCAGGCAGATGGCTGGCTCGCGAGACTCGCGATGGCGACGTGGTGCTGTTAAAAGCTTCGCGTGGAGTGAAACTGGAGAGCGCGTTGGAACAGCTATCAGCTAGCAGCCGTCAGCCATCAGGAAATTCAAACTGATTGCAAGCGAATGTTCGATACGCTTATGAACAATATCGGACCACGAACTGAAGGTCTGCGGCGAACGACCAACGACCAACGACCGACGACGAATTACTAACCGGAGGCGGATTGCTTTACTGGCTGCTGTATCTAAAACTGTTTCATTATTTTCCGCCGTTCCGAATTTTCCGCTATCTGACGTTTCGCACCGCGTTCGCCAGCCTTACCGCATTATTCACTGGCCTGATAATTGGCCCTCTTGTAATTGACCGCCTGTGCGAATTCCAAATCGGCCAGTACATTCGCGAGGAAGGCCCGAAGGCACATCAGAAAAAAGCTGGGACGCCGACGATGGGCGGAGTGCTGATCGCAATCTCGATCATCGTTCCAACGCTGCTGTGGGCGGACCTCAGCAATCCATTTGTATGGATGGCCGTACTCTCCACAGCGGCGTTTGCAGCCATCGGCTTCACGGATGACTATACGAAAGTTGTTCATAAGCGGAACCTGGGGCTTACGGCGAAGGCGAAGCTGGGACTGCAAATATTGACTAGCCTTCTGATTGCGGTGGCCCTCATTGCCATGCAGAACCGTGGCATGTACTCGACGAAAGTAGTTGTGCCCTTCCTGAAGCAATTTCATCCCGACTGGGTCGTCGACCGCTGGATGCATAATCCCGGCCTCTGGCCTCTCGCATTCCTGCCGTTCATCGCGTTCGTTGTGCTCGTGATCGTGGGCTCAAGCAATGCTGTGAACTTGACAGACGGTCTGGACGGCCTGGCGATTGGTTGCACCGTAATTGCGGCTGGAGCACTGACGGTCCTCACTTACGTCAGCGGCCATGCGACGTTCTCGACCTACTTGGAATTGCCGCGCATGCCTTTAGTAGGCGAGCTGACGATTTTCTGCGGTGCGATGGTTGGGATTGTGCGCTTCTGGATAGCCTCGCTCGTTTTCGCCCTATTCGCGCTGACTACGCTTAAACTGCGATAATTCTCACCACAGAGACACAGAGCAGCAGAGAGAGAAAATACAAGAACTTGTTTTCTCTGTGACCCTGTGACTCTGTGGTGAAAATGCTTTATGGAACTGAATGGCAAACGCGTGCTGGTTGTCGGGCTGGGCCGCTCGGGTGTTGCTTCGGCGCTGTTTCTGAAGGCGCGCGGCGCCCGGGTAACTGTGTCCGACACTAAGTCGGAAGACCAGCTTCGTGAAGAAATTCCGGCGCTGCTCGATGAAGGAATCACGGTCGAGACTGGCGGTCACGGGGAGCGAACTTTTCAGAATCAGGATTTGATCGTGGTAAGCCCCGGCGTTCCCATTGATGCCGAGCCCATAACTCAGGCGAGAGCGCTGGGCCGGCCTGTGATAGGCGAAATTGAGCTGGCATCACAGTTCCTTCAAGGTGTCATCGTCGCGATTACAGGTTCGAACGGGAAGACAACGACTACGACGTTGGTTGGGGAGGTACTTTCGAAGGGCGGCCTGAAAACGCTAGTCGGCGGGAACATCGGGACACCAGCGATTTCCCTGGTGGCGCAGGCCACTCCCGACACGATTACGGTGCTCGAGGTCTCAAGTTTTCAGTTGGAAACAATCGGCAGTTTCCGTCCCAAAGTTGCCGTTCTCCTGAACGTGACGCCGGACCACCTCGACCGGCATCGGACATTTCAAGCCTATGTGGATGCCAAGGCACGCGTTTTCGAAAATCAAAGCGCCGAGGGATTTGCCGTCTTGAACGCGGATGATCCTACTTGTGTGGAACTGGCTGGACGTACTCGGGCGCAGGTGTTCTGGTTCGGACGTAAGCGGGAGGTGGAATCGGGCGCGTTTGTTCGAGACGGCCAAGTTATTTTCAGGCGCAATGGATCGGAGCAGGAAGTCATGCCGATTTCGGAGATCCCGCTCAAAGGTTTGCATAACCTCCAGAACGTTCTCGCGGCAGTTTGCGCCGGGGCGCTAATGGGATGCGACGCGGAAAAGATTCGCAGCGTGATTCGTGAATTTAAGGCGGTCGAGCACCGGCTGGAATATGTGGCCACGGTGCGCGGAGTTGAGTACTACAACGATTCCAAAGCAACTAACGTCGACGCCACCATCAAGGCCGTGGAGTCGTTCCCGGCGAATATTCATTTGATTCTCGGCGGTAAGGACAAGGGCAGCGACTACACTACGCTCAACGATTTGTTGCGCCAGCGAGTCAAGCGGGTTTACACGATTGGAGCGGCGGTGGACAAAATCCAATCGCACATCAAAGGCACGGTGGAGATCGTCGCTTCCGGCACGCTTGAAGGCGCAGTCAAGCGAGCGGCAGCTTCGGCAGTGCCTGGGGATATCGTCCTTTTGGCTCCCGCCTGCGCCAGTTTTGACCAGTTCGAGAATTACGAGCATCGCGGACGAGTGTTCAAAGAGCTTGTGCGAGGGCTGGCACCCGTGGGAGCGTCGGCAATTCCACCCAGTGAACCACGATAGTTACCTTCTCTCCTTAGAATCCACGGCAAAAACTTTTTCTGTATCAGCATCTCCGTGATGGAATTGATTTCGCTGTGGCTAAACGAATCAGTGTCGACCGGCTGTTGTTTATCGTTACGTTGCTGCTGGTCTTTGTTGGCTTGGTGATGGTTTTCAGCGCCTCCGCGGTCATGGCGAAGGAGCGCTACCACTCGGGGTATTTTTTCCTTCTGCGGCAACTGGGGTGGGCCGTTGCCGGCTTTATCGCCATGCTGGCCGGCATGAGAATTGATTACACGCGGCTGAAGCATCCCGCGGTTGTGTTCTCGTTGCTGGGAGTCACGACTCTAATGCTGATTTCGGTCTTCTTCCTGGATCGCGCGCACAATACCCATCGCTGGATCCATTTTGGCGGCTTCTCGTTTCAGCCTTCGGAACTGGCGAAGCCGGTGTTGATCCTGTTTCTGGCCTTTTTCCTGGAGAACCGGACCAGGTCTATGAACGACTGGCGCAACACGCTGATTCCGGCAGTGCTGCCCACGCTCATCTTTGTTGGGCTAATCGTATTTCAACCCGACCTTGGCACGGCGATCGCCTGCGCGGCAGTTACGGTTTGCATCTTGTTTGTTGCTGGACTGGACATAAAGTATCTAGCCTACGGTTTTCTGGGTTCCTTGCTGCCACTCTATTTGTTGATCTTCCATGTTGCATACCGCCGGGACCGGATTCTTGCGTTCTTGAACCCTTACTCTGATCCGCAGGGACGCGGCTTTCATATCATTCAATCGCTGATCGCGGTTTCCACTGGCGGTCTGACTGGCGTTGGTCTGATGGAAGGGAAAGAAAAATTGTTCTACCTGCCGGAGCCGCATACCGACTTCATCTTCTCCGTATTAGGTGAGGAGTTGGGCCTGCTCGGCTGCCTTGTAGTTGTGCTCTTGTTTGCCACGTTTTTATGGCGCGGAATTCGAACTGCCTTGCGGACCGAAGACATGTTTGGCAGGTTTCTTGCAGTCGGAATCACCAGCATGGTGGTAGTGCAGGCCTTCATCAACATCAGCGTAGTGCTGGGGCTGATGCCGACCAAAGGGATCCCTTTGCCGCTGATCTCCTATGGCGGGTCGTCACTGTTCATAACTCTTGGGTGCGTTGGAGTACTGCTGAACATCACCAAGCAAACCGAATAACTGCAAGCCCTCGTATATAGTTCCTTTCATGAGAGCCATTCTGGCAGGCGGAGGCACGGGCGGTCATGTCATTCCTGCAATTGCCATCGCCCAGGAACTGCAGAAGCGTTACCAGGCTGACGTTCTGTTTGTTGGCACGGCGCGCGGGCTGGAGAACCGTTTAGTTCCGGCGGCAGGATTTCCACTGAAATTGGTAAAGGTGGGCGCGCTGAACCGGGTGAGCTTTGCAACCAGGCTGAAAACAGTTTTCGACCTGCCTCGCGCTGTGTTTGCGGCTGGAAGAATGCTCAGTGAGTTCGGGCCCGATGTGGTGATCGGAGTCGGCGGATATGCATCCGGACCGGCAATGCTCGCGGCAATTCTCAAACACTTGCCCGCGCTGGCTTTTGAACCCAACCTGGTTCCTGGATTCGCTAATCGAGTTGTTGCCCGCCTCGTCTCAGCGGCGGCGGTGCATTTTGAACAAACGGCGGAGCGCTTTCGCAATGCGGTCGTGACCGGAGTGCCTGTGCGCCCGGCGTTTTTCCACATTCCGAAGAGGCAATACATCCAGACTTCGCCGACGCTACTGGTCTTCGGCGGAAGCCAGGGAGCGCGGGCCATCAATCAGGCGGTGGTTCGAGCGTTGCCTGAGCTGATGAAGCGTTTGCAGGGGCTGCGTGTGATTCATCAGACGGGTGAGCGCGACTATAATGAGGTCCAAGCCGCTTACGCCCAGGCCACGATTCCAGCAGAAGTCCACAAGTTCATCGACGACATGCCGGGGTTCTTTGCGCGCGCCGACCTGGTGTTGTGCCGGTCAGGAGCAAGCACGGTCGCGGAAATCTGCGCGGCGGGGAAGCCCGCCATTTTTGTACCATTTCCACTGGCGGCCGATGATCACCAGCGGCGCAATGCGGAGGCCCTGGAGCAGGCGAAAGCCGCTGTAGTTCTCGAAGAGACTAAGCTGGATGAAGTCTGGCTGGTGGATACCGTCTGTGTGCTGCTGGAAGACCCGACGCGGCTCGCGCGGATGAGTGATGCGGCACGGGCGATGGCGCATCCAGACGCGGCTAAAGATATTGCCGAACTGGCCGCGAAAGTAGCGGGAATCGAAGAGCAGGCCACGGATTAACACGGATTTTCACGGATTTTTCTTTTGTTCTTTCTGACCGTAGATTTGGTTTTAATCCGTGTAGATCCGTGGGCCAGAATTTGATTTATGTTTGCCAAAATTCAACGCGTTCATTTTGTCGGCATTGGCGGAATCGGCATGAGCGGGATTGCCGAGGTGCTGCTGAATCTCGGCTATAAGATTTCCGGCTCTGATCTTAAGCGCTCTCCGGTCACCGATCGTTTGCACAGCTTGGGTGCAACCGTGTTTGAAGGTCACAGTGCGGAGAACGTTATCGGCGCCGATGTCGTAGTCACGAGTTCGGCAATAAACGCTGGGAATCCGGAAGTCGAAGAGGCGCGGACGCTACATGTTCCTGTGATTCAGCGCGCGGAGATGCTGGCCGAGCTCATGAGGCTGAAGTATGGGATAGCGATTGCCGGCATGCACGGAAAGACGACCACGACGTCTATGGTCGCGGCAGTGCTGGCGGCGGGAGGACTCGATCCTACCGTCGTTGTTGGCGGGCGCGTCGATGCCATGGGGTCGAATGCGCGGCTCGGGCGCTCGCAGTACCTGGTTGCTGAAGCCGACGAGAGCGACCGCTCCTTCCTGAAGCTCTCGCCCATTCTTGCAGTGGTGACCAATATTGATCGCGAACACATGGATTGCTACCGCAGCATGCACGACGTCAAGCGGGCGTTTCTCGATTTCATGGACCGGGTGCCGTTTTACGGGATGATCATGGCTTGCAATGACGATCCCATGCTGCGGCGGATGCTGCCGAAAGTCCGGCGGCGCATGGTGAGCTATGGAACGCGGAATGGATCCGACTTCCATATCAGATTGTGTAGCCCCGGGCGTCCACGCCCGGGGAGGGCGGGCGTGGACGCCGGCCCCTACACGAGCCCAGTTGCCTCGCTGAGTTCTTTCGCAGTTAAGTATCGCGAGAAAGACCTAGGCGATTTTCGTCTGCACGTTCCCGGCGTGCACAATGTCCTGAATGCAACGGCGGCCGTCGCCGTCGGAATCGGACTGGACATTCCGGTCCCTCAGATTCGAGAAGCGTTGGAAAACTTCCGTGGCGTGGACCGGCGTTTTCAAGTGTGCGGAAAGGTGGCGGGCGTGACCGTAGTTGACGACTACGGACATCATCCAACCGAGATTCGCGCGACCCTGGCAGCGGCGCGGCAATGCGGCTATCGCAAGATTCACGTCATCTTCCAGCCGCATCGGTACACACGCACACGCGATTTGATGGACGAGTTTGCGACTGCTTTCGCGGATGCGGACTCGCTGGCGGTGCTGGACATCTATCCTGCCAGCGAGCAGCCGATTGAAGGCATCACCGGAGGAGCGTTGGCGCGCAGGATTTCTGGCAAGCCTGCAGCATCCTACGTGAGCTCGTTCGAACAGGCCGCGTTGGAAGCCAGCGCCAAGGCCCAACCCTGTGACCTGATTTTGACCCTGGGCGCAGGCTCGATATCGCAGCTCGCGCCAATGCTTCTGGAAAGGTTGCAGAGCATACCTGTTGGAGCGGAACACTAGGCGCATGGCGACTCTTCCGCTCACCTTTGGAACCGCCGTTGGAGAAGCAGATTTCCAGTCCATTCAAAGCCGGATGGCTTTGGATTTCTGTAAGTGGGATTCGCAGATCGGCGACGCTTCGACTTTATTTCGGCAGCCAGTTCTAATCGGCCCGGGCACCTGGCTGAAATTGAGACAAATGGCCGAAAATCCTGCCGCGGAGCTGATGGCAGCTGAGGAGGAACTGATCCATCGTCCGGAACTCTACTCCATCCTCGGACTGCCAGGTCCGCTCCGATCGCTATTAGAGCAAGCGCATAAACATGAATTGACGCCCTGCGCGGTGCGAACGCTGCGATTCGATTTTCACTACACGACTGATGGGTGGCGTGTTTCGGAGGTAAACAGTGATGTGCCTGGCGGATATACAGAGGCATCTTGCTTCACCAAACTGATGTGCGATCGATACCCAGGCACGCGTTCGGCCGGAAACCCAGCTACTGAATGGGCGGACGCGATGTTTTCGGCCGTGGGACGCCTCGGCAACGTTGCCTTGCTGTCCGCACCTGGGTTTCTCGAAGACCAACAGGTCACCACCTTCCTCGCCGGTCAATTGGAGGCGCGCCAGGTGAAAACGTTCCTGCTGCATCACCCATCCCAATTGAAGTGGAAATGGGAGCGGGCAAGGATCCTTTCGCAGGGCAAGGAAATTGCGATCGATGCTATCGTTCGCTTTTATCAAGGCGAATGGCTCGCAAAATTGCCATGCAACTGCGGGTGGAAATGGCTCTTCTTGGGCGGACGAACCCTGGTTTCAAATCCTGCAGTCGCTCTTCTAACCGAGAGTAAGAGGTTCCCGCTCACTTGGGATACTTTATCGAGCAAGATGAATACGTGGAAGGTGCTGCTGCCCGAGTGTTGCGAACCCGGGGAAGGCAGCTGGAAAGCCGGGGACTCATGGGTGTTGAAAGCAGCGTTTTCAAATACCGGAGATGATGTATACATGCGTGAATCGATGGATCGCGAAACATGGGCTAAGCTTCTTCGCTCCGTTGAGAGGCATCCTGAGTGTTGGATTGTCCAGCGCCGGTTCGACGCGATTCCAATTCCTTCGCATCCATGCCCCATTTATCCGTGTATAGGCGTTTACACGATCAATGGTCGGGCTGCCGGGGTGTATGCGAGAGCAAGCGTTAGGCGGGTCACTGATTACATGGCGATGGATGTGGCTTTGCTCATAGACGAGGGAAGAAGCGCAGAACAAGGATGAAATCTATCGCATCCGGGCGCCGCCGCAGGCCCTGTGGTCCCGCTGGGTCAAGCCGGTATTGTTTGCGTTTATCGATGGAGTTTTCGAGTCACACCCTGCCCGTTCAATTCCCTTTGAAACCGATTGGGTTCCTGCCGCTAGCCGAAGTTCGTCACGGAAATGCCAAGTCCCGCGATTTTTGATGTCGGGAGCGAGACAAGTCTAGTCTTTGCAATCGCGGGTTCAGAAAAAGCGATGTAGTGCAGACCTACCCTCTTGAAGCTAACGCCAGCGGATGACAAACTCGCGGGCAGATGTTTTTGCGACCGCATCAACGCAGCAAGGACGGTAAGGATCACACTTACTGGTCGTTGGTAGAGACGGTGCGAACGGCGAGCGGTCCTCGCCAGAGGACGCTGTGCTACTTGGGGGAGTTGAACGGATCCGCGCAGGCCCGGTGGCTGAAAAGCGTGGAGGTGTTCAACGAGCAAGGCGAAGCTCAGCAACTGAAACTGTTTCCTTCCCATGTTGAGGTTCCGGACGATGATCCGCAGGTGGCGCGAGTCTTAGTGAATCGAGTGCGCCTGGAGAGAACCCGTCAGTTCGGGGGTTGTTTCCTGGGCTGGGAGTTGTGGAAGCGTCTGGAACTGGATCGCTTTTTTAAACTGGCGATGGACGAGGAAGCCGCCGAGGCGCCGTGGTCGCGGGTGGCCGCAGTGCTGGCGATCAACCGACTGTGCGCACCGGGCAGCGAGTTGGCGATCGAGGAGCGCTGGTACCCAGCGACGGCGCTGGATGATTTGCTGGAGATCGAGGAAGGCAAGATCAACGATACCCGTCTGTATCGCTGTCTGGATCGTATGCTGCCGCACAAGAGCAAGCTGGAACAGCATCTCAAGCAGCGTTATGGAGAGTTATTCGGAGCCGAGTTTGATGTGCGGCTGTATGACCTGAC
>WNGJ01006974.1_pt1 | contig 15521 bp, 15 predicted proteins | sample 5400611 | NCBI WGS metagenome assembly WNGJ01 (sample SAMN13153375, study PRJNA577476) | soil metagenome | isolation source: 40 cm soil or saprolite under Garry oak tree replicate 1 | place: USA:California | collected 2016-06-15
CCCGACAGCGTGCTGATCGACGCGCCAACCGACGGGCTGTCACTCGAGGACGTGATGCCGCGTGTGAAGGATGCGGACCTGGTGATCATGCACACCAGCTCGCCGTCGTTCGCCAGCGATGCGAGGGTCGCCGAGCAGCTGAAGGCCGCCAATCCGCAGATGATGATCGGCCTGGTGGGCGCCAAGGTGGCGGTCGATCCGGACGGCTCGCTCGAGACCGCGCCCGCCGTGGACTTCGTGTGTCGCGAGGAGTTCGACTACACCTGCCTGGAGGTGTCCGAGGGCAAGCCGCTCGGGCAGATCGCCGGACTGTGCTATCGCGGCGCCGACGGCAAGCTGATCCATACGCCGCCGCGTGCCCCGATCGAGGACATGGACGCGCTGCCGTGGGTGACGCCGGTGTACCGGCGCGATCTGAAAGTCGAGAACTACTTCATCGGCTACCTGAAGCATCCCTACGTGTCGTTCTACACCGGCCGCGGATGCAAGTCGCGTTGCACGTTCTGCCTGTGGCCGCAGACGGTCGGCGGCCATCGCTACCGGGTGCGCAGCCCCGCCAGCGTGATCGAGGAGGTCGCCTGGATCCAGAAAAACATGCCGCAGGTGCGCGAGATCTTTTTCGACGACGACACCTTCACCGACCTGCTTCCCCGCGCCGAGGAGATCGCGCGCGGCCTGGGCAAGCTGGGCGTGACCTGGTCGTGCAACGCCAAGGCCAATGTTCCTTACGACACGCTGAAAGTGATGCGCGACAACGGACTGCGGCTGCTGTTGGTCGGCTACGAAACCGGGTCCGACCAGATCCTTCGCAACATCAAGAAGGGAATGCGCACGGATTTTGCGCGCCGCTTCACGCGCGATTGCCGCGAGCTGGGCATCACGATTCACGGCACTTTCATCCTGGGTCTGCCGGGCGAGACGCGCGAGACGATCGAGCAGACGATCCGCTTCGCCAAGGAGATCAATCCGCACACGATCCAGGTCTCGCTGGCCGCCCCGTATCCGGGTACCGAGCTGTACCGGGATGCGGTCGCCAACGGGTGGCTCAGCAGCCCGGATCCTTCGCAACTGGTCGATTCGTCCGGCACGCAGTTGATCCCGCTGAGCTACCCGCATCTGAAGGCCGACGAGATCTACCACGCGCTGGAGCGCTTCTACAAGAGCTTCTATTTCCGGCCCGGCAAGATCATCGAACTGGTCGCCGAGATGTCCACCAGCTGGGAGATGACGCAACGCCGCCTGCGCGAGGGGGTGGAGTTCATGCGCTTCCTGCACCGCCGCGCCGTCTGACTCTGACCGCACTGGCGTATAAGTGCGCGGGGCTCGATCGCCCCTCGCCCGCGGAGCGGGACAGGGGGCGGAGTCGGGGGTAAAGGTGGCGGCCACGCGGCACCTGATCATCACCGCCGACGATTTCGGCCTGGACCTGGCGATCAATGAGGCGGTCGAGCAGGCCTACACCGGAGGCGTGCTGACGGCTGCCAGCTTGATGGTGGGACAGCCGGCCGCTGGCGACGCGGTCGAGCGCGCGCGACGCCTTCCGGGTTTGCGAATCGGTCTGCACGTGACGCTGACCGGCGCGCGCCCGCTGCTGGCGCCGCAGCAGCTTCCCGACCTGGTCGATGCTGCCGGCCGCTTGCCCGCGGACCTGGCCGGACTCGGCTGGCGGTTGGCGGCAAGTCCGCGGGCGCGCCACCAGGCCGAGCAGGAGATCGGTGCGCAATTTCAGGCGTTCGCCAACGCCGGGCTGGCGCTCGATCACGTCAACGCGCATCAGCACTACCACCTGCATCCGTTCGTGCTGGACCGGATCCTGAGCATCGGCCGCGGTTTCGGCATGCGCGCGGTGCGCGTGCCATTCGAACCGCTGTGGCTGGCGCGCGCGGTCCCGGCCAGCGCCTCCCGTGCGGGGCGGGTGTCGGCGCTCGGCTGGGCGCTGGGCACGGGCTGGATGCGGCGCCGGCTGCTTCGCGCGGGGCTGGCCTGCAACGATGTGCTGTTCGGGCTGCGCTGCAGCGGGCGTCTGGATGAGGCGACGCTGTGCGACGCGCTGGAACGGCTGCGGCCGGGAATTGCCGAGGTGTACTTGCACCCCGCGACACGCTGCGGTCCGCGCGAACAGTCGGCCGGCGTCGGGCCGCACGCGAGCGAGGAACTCGAGGCCTTGATGAGTCCGCGGGTGCGGCAACGGCTGCAGGCGCTGAACGCCTCGGCGGGCGGTTTCTCGGACATTCCGGGCGAAGCGCCCGCGCTGCGCGGAGCGGCGGCGTGAAACGCATCGCCTATGTGCTCGGCCTGGCCGGCCTGGCCGCGGCCATCGCGCTGGTTGCGCGCGCTGGCTGGCATGCGGTACTGGATGCCCTTGCGGCCGCTGGCTTGCCGTTGCTGTGGCTGGTGCCGCTGCGCGTGATCCCGATCGCGTTGGATGCGATGGGGTGGCGCGTGCTGCTCGCGCCGCGCGACGTGCACCATCGCGCCCGCTGGCCGGTGCTGGTGGCAACGGCGATGGTGCGCGAGGCGGTCAATCGCCTGTTGCCGGTCGCCGGGGTCGGCGGCGAGCTGGTCGGGATCCGGATCCTGGTTCGCCGCGGGCTGGAACCGGCGCCGGTGACGTCGAGCGTGATCGCCGAGGTGGTGCTGACATTGCTGAGCCTGGTGCTGTTCGCCGCGCTTGGCCTCGCGCTGCTGGGGGTGTCGACCGGGGGAGCGGGCTCGCTCGACTCGATCATCATCAGCGTTTTACTGGCCTTGCCGCTTCCGCTGGCTGGCCTGTGGCTGATCAGCGAAGGACGCCTCGTCGCCTGGCTGCGGCGCCTTGCTTACCTGGTGACCGGCAGCACCGGCCTGGCACCGCCGTGGCTGCAGTCGATGCCGGCGTTCGAGACAGAATTGTCGGCGCTGGCGCGGCGCCGGGGCCGGCTGGTGCTGACCATGTTGTTCCAGTTGGCCGCAATGACGGCGGGCGCCTCGGAAGTGTGGCTTGCGCTAAGACTGCTCGGCCACCCGGTCGGTTTCGAGACCGGGCTGATCATCGAAAGCGTCGTGCTGTTCGTGCGCAACCTGGCCTTCGCGGTTCCGGCCGCGCTTGGCGCACAGGAGGCCGGCATCGTGCTGATCTGCGCGGCCGTCGGTCTGGATCAGGAGGTGGCGATCGGCCTGGCCCTGGCCAAGCGGATGCGCGAAGTGCTGTTCGGCCTGCCGGCGCTGCTGGGCTGGAATCTGTGGGAAAGCATGCAAGCTTCGCCGGCGGTCGCCGGGCGTTCGAAGTAAACCCCGGGATCCGGCTCAAGGCCGAACAGCTGGCGATTCCAGCGCCATGCCCCGCGCGCGCCACATCAGGAACAGTTCGAGGTTCACGAGTTCCGGTGCTCCGTAGTCGTAGGGCTCGGAGCGCACGCCGCTGATGCAGGCGCGCAGCCTGCGCTGCAGCGAGCCCAGCCCCTGCCACTCAAGCCGATAGAGCGGATATCCGGTCGGATGGGCTTGGGGAATCAGGCTGCCCGCCAGGTGCTTGCCCCAGTTGTCGTCGTGGCACTGGTTGCAGGCGAGATTGAGCTGGCCGCGGCGGCGCTGGAATTGCTCGCGGCCGGCGGCCAGAAACGGCTCGCTGCGTGGGTCAGCGCCGATTTCGATCCGCAGGCCGCGCGATTGCTGCGCGACGTAAGCGGTGATCGCCAGCAGTTGCCGGCTTTCGAACGCGAATGCAGAGGCGCGCTGTCGAATCGTGCGACACAGGTTGATGCGCTGCTCCAGGTCGAGGGGGCGTCCGGCCGCGACCTCGAACGCGGGGTAACGGGCGGCGACCCCCTTCATGCTGACGCCGGCGTCACCGTGGCAGTCCGCGCAAGCGTGCGCACCCGGGTTGGGTCGCTCGTTCCAAAGGCCCTTGCCCTCCATCACCCAGAGCATCGCCGGATTGGCGGCGTCATCGTCCTGGATAGCCCGCGTCTCCGGCCTCATCAATTCGTAGCCCGAATGGCGCTCGGACGGCGGGATCTCGCCGGCGATGGCGGCAAGGGCAAAGGCGAATACAGAGAAGCCGGCGAGCCGCATTATTCGACTCTGATCGCCACCGACTCGGTCGCCGAAAAGCCGTTGTCCCCCGTCCATGTGAAAACGAGGGTGCCGCTTTCGGTCGCGATCGTATTGAAGGCGAAGTACGGGTTGGCCGCTATGGCCGGGTGGATCTCGGCGCGGAACACTTCCTCGCCGTTATAGGAGCAGACGAACAGGCGCAGGATATCGCGGGGAATGATCGCACCCAGCGAGGTACGGCGATAGCCGGTTTCCATCACGTGCGAGATCAGCGTCTTGATCTGAATGATCTCGCCGCGCCTGGCGCTGGGGGGAACGTTGATCAGAGCGCTGGCCATTACGACGACGGCTCCGTGCAGGCTGCGAGGGTAACCACGGATTCCGCCGATCCGGACCAGAATGAGCCGTCGCTCATCTGGCAGACGGCGACGACCGTCTGCGAGTCGGCGAGCCGGATGCGGGTCGACACGCTCGCACGGCCGGCGCGCGGGCCAAGGTGCAATGACGCCACATACGGCTGCGGATTCTTTTCCACGAACACGTGGACCGCCTTCACGTGGTCAGCCACCGTCATCGGGCTGTCCACGCGGATAGTCAGGGGGACCGAATTCCCGTTCTCCACCAGCGGCGGGAGGTCGAGTGTCACCCGGCCAGCGGTGACGCGGGCCGTGCCCGTGAGCTGCAGGATCGCCTCCTTCACCTCGGCGGGAGTCGCGCGAACTGCTGCCGCTCCGAGTCCAAATGCCGCGCCGATCGCGCCGCCAACGGCCAGAAAGTCGCGCCGCTTCACTCAGTCACGCAGGGTCGCCAGAAACGCGACCACGTCCTCGATCTGTTGCGGGGTGAGCAGCGTCCGCCCTCGGAACGCCGGAGCAACGCGCCAGAGTCCTTCGGACCTGCCATAGGCCGGCATGATCGTGGCCGGGTTCAGGCGCATCGGATCGATGATGCGCAGGCGAAGCTGTGCCTCGGTCCAGCGCGTGCCCGCACCCCGCAGATCCGGTGCGAGGTCGCCTTGCGACGGCTCCTCCGGAAACGGGCCGCTATGGCAGAGCAGGCACAACCCGGTCTGGCGATCGGCGACGATCGCACGCCCGCGAGCAGGGTCGCCCCTTTGCCCGGTGAGCGGATTGGGCAGGGACTCCTGCGCGACGTTGCAGGCCGAGAAGCCCGCCAGCAGCACCGCGAGAACGGCCTTCACTCGAAGACCTCCGCGGTCAGCGTGCGGAAGGCTGCCTCGGCATTGCTGGCTTCGAGAGCGCGCGCGGCGCCCGGCGAGTCGGCAGCACCCGCAGCGCCCGATTCGGCCACCTCTGCAAACTCCCCGCCCTCCGGACGATAGATCCCCGCCATCGAAATGCCGTAATCCGGCGCGACCAGGCTGTAGCAGGCGTTGATCAGCCTGGGTGAGGCGGGCTCACGACCGGCCAGCAGCGCCGCCACCGCCAACGCGCAGCTCTTGGCCTCGGTGTTGGCGCCGAAGGCCGATTTCGGCATCGCGCCGGTGATCGCCGCATCGCCGATGACATGGATGTTCGGCTGCAGCCTCGATTCGAAGGTCACCGGGTCGATCGGGCACCAGCCGCTGCGGTCGGCCACACCGGCGGCCCCGGCGATCCGGCCCGCCTTCTGCGGCGCGATCACGTTGGCGACGGCGGCGCGGTACCGATCGAAATCGGTGACCAGCGTGCGAGTTGTCGGCTCGACCGAGACGACCCCGCCGCCGCGCGAAAGAGGCACCCACTCGATCAGGCCGGGGTAGAGCTCGCTCCAGGCGCTGAGGAAGAGCTGCTGCTTCGGGAACTTGTCCTTCGCATCCAGCACGATCACTTTCGAGCGTGGCTTGTGCGCCTTCAAGTAATGGGCGATCAGGCTGGCCCGCTCGTAGGGCCCCGGCGGGCAGCGATACGGACCGGCCGGCGCCGAGATGACCACCAGTGCGCCGTCTTGCATGGCCTGCAGTTGTCGGCGCAGCAGCAGGGTTTGCTCGCCCGCCTGCCAAGCGTGCGGCATCTGCTGGGCGGCCGCCTCGTCGTAGCCCGGCAACGCGTCCCAACGGATGTCGATGCCGGGCGCGAGAACCAGCCGGTCGTAGCCCAGGCGGGTGCCGTCCGACAGCGCGACGCGGCGGGCGCGGGGGTCGATCGCGGTTGCGGCGAGCGGCGCAAGCGCCACCCCGTCGGCTCGCAAGGCGGCGTAGGTAAACTGCTGCCGGTCCATCTCGCGCAGACCGGCGATCACCGCATTGCTCATCGGACAGGCGTGAAAGACCGCGTTTTGCTCGACCAGCGTCACGGCGATCCGCGGGTCGGCTTTCTTTAGAGCTCGGGCGCAACTCGCGCCTGCGAAGCCGCCCCCGACGACCGTCACCCGCCGGGCCGATGCCTGCCCGTGCAAGACCTGTGCCGGAAGCGCCGCGGTTGCGGCCGCGGCGCCCAGGAAGACCCTGCGCTCCACTCAGACCAGTTCGAAGCCGCTATTTTTCAGCGGGAACGAGCGGATGCGCTTTCCCGTCGCCCGGCATAGCGCGTTCAGGACGGCCGGCGCCGCCACGGCGATCGTGGGCTCCCCGACGCCGCCCCAGAAGCCGCCAGAGGGCATGATGATCGATTCGACCTTCGGCATCTGACTGATCCGCATCGAGTCGTAGGTGTTGAAGTTTTCCTGCTCGATGCGCCCATCCTTGACGGTGCACTGCTCCATGAACAGAGCCGACAACCCATAGACGAACGAGCCGGCAACCTGGCGATCGATCTGCGCCGGGTTAACGGCGTAGCCGGGGTCGGTGCCACCGACGATCCGGTGGATCTTGACCTTGCTGCCACCGGTCACTGAGACCTCCGCGCAGGCCGCCACGTAGCTGCCGAACGCTCTGAAGTGGGCGATTCCGCGGTGCACTCCGGCGGCTGCCGGCTTGCCCCAGCCTCCCTTTTCGGCCACGGCATTCAGGAGCGCAAGCGACTTCGGATGCGCTGCCATCAACTTGCGCCGGAACTCCAGCGCATCCTGCCCGGCCGCTTCCGCCAACTCATCCATGAAGCATTCCAGGAAGATGGCGTTCTGGTTGACGTTGACGCCGCGCCAGAATCCGGGCGGCACATGCGGATTTCGCATGGCATGGTCGATCAACAGGTTCGGGATCGTGTATTCCAGCGAATGCTCGCCGGTGGGCCAGTAGCCTTGAAACGTCAGCGGGTCCTTGCCCTTGTCCAGCCCCTCCGGGCGGGCCGAGGCGAGGATCGACTGCCCGGAGAGGCGGATCCGAAGGCCGGTCAGGTTGCCGCCGGCATCGAGCGCCCCGATCAGCCGAGCCTGCATCACCGGATGGTACTTGCCGTGCAGCATGTCCTCCTCGCGGGACCACAGCAGCTTCACCGGTGTTCCGGGCATCAGCTTGGCGATCGCGACCGCCTGGCGCACATAGTCGGTGAACCCGCGTCGGCCGAAGCCACCGCCCAAGAAGGTCTTGTGGACGTCGCATTGAGCCACCGGCAGCCCCGAGGCCTCGGCGGTCGCCGCCAGCGCGGCCTCGCCGTTCTGGGTCGGGCACCAGACCTCGCAACGATCGCTCGTGTAGAGCGCGGTCGCGTTCATCGGCTCCATCGTGGCGTGGTTCTGGTAGGGGTAGCTGTAGACCGCCTCGACTTTCTTCGCCGCCGACTCGATGGCGGCCTTCACGTCCCCGGCCTCGTTGTGCACGAACGCCTGTTCCGCATCCAGGCCGGCAGCCAGCGTCTGCGCGATCGTGGCGCTCGAGACGGTGGCGTTCTCCCCACCATCCCATTCGATCGCGACCGCATCGAGCGCCGTCTTGGCATGCCACCAGGTGTCGGCGACGACGGCGATCGCGCTATCGCCGACGCGCACGACTCTTTTCACGCCCGGCATGGCCTCGGATTTGGTCGCGTCATAGGTCTTCACCTTGCCGCCGAACACCGGGCAGTCCTTGATGGCGGCGTTCAGCATCCCGGGCAGGTGCAGGTCGGCGCCGTAGACCAGCTTGCCGGTTACCTTGTCCAGCGTGTCCAGCCGCTTCAGCGGCTTGCCGACGATTTGCCATTGCGCCGGGTCCTTGAGCGGCACGTCCTTCGGCGCTTCGAGCTTTGCCGCCGCATCCGCCACCTGGCCGTAGGTCGTGCGTCGCTTGGACGGGGCGTGGGTAATGACGCCCTTTGCCACGCTGCACTCGGCCACCGGCACTTTCCAATCGTCGGCCGCGGCCTGAACCAGCATCATGCGTGCGGCAGCGCCGCCCTTCCGTACGTACTCCTGCGAAGCGCGGATGCCGCGGCTGCCGGCGGTAAAGTAATCGCCCCACACGCGCTTGCGCGCCAGGTTCTCCCCGGGAGTCGGAAATTCGGTCGTGACCCTGGCCCAGTCGCACTCGAGCTCCTCGGCGACGAGCTGGGCCAGGCCGGTCATCGTTCCCTGCCCCATTTCCGATCGCGCGATCCGGATCACGACTGTGTCGTCGGGGCGAATTACGACCCACGCGTTGACTTCAGCGCCGGCCTCCACGGCGAAAGACTGCTTCGGTCCGCCGAAAGGGATCCTGAATCCGAGCGCGAGCCCGCCCCCGACCGCGGCGGTGCGGACCAGGAACGAGCGCCTATCCATCTTCGCAGCGTCGATCATCATCGCAAGTCCTTCCTCGGCCTCATTCTCACGCTCATCTGTCATGACCTGGCGGCAGCGTGGATGGCCTCGCGCACCTGTTGATAGGTGCCGCAGCGGCAGATGTTGGTAATGGCGGCGTCGATGTCGGCGTCGGTGGGATTGGGCTTTTCCTTCAGCAGCGCCGCGACGGCCATGATCATGCCGGACTGGCAGTAGCCGCACTGGGGGACGTCGTGCTCGAGCCAGGCCTGTTGTACACGGCTCAGCTTGCCCTCGACTGCCAGCCCCTCGATGGTGGTGATCTTCTTGCCCTGCGCTGCCTCGACGGGCATCACGCAGGAACGCACCGCCCTGCCGTCGATGTGCACCGTGCAGGCCCCGCATTGCGCGATCCCGCAGCCGTACTTGGTCCCAGTGAGGCCGACCTGCTCCCGGATCGCCCACAGCAGCGGGGTCCCCGGGTCCACATCGACGTCGACCGTCTTGCCATTGATCGTAAGGCGTGCCATCTGTGTCTCCCGGTCATCCGGCGTCGGGTTCCGAATATCCTACGCTCACACGGCTGTTCACACCCCGGTTCCGGCTCAGGCGATCACGTGTCGCGTTCGGGGTCTATATTGAGGGGCTTCCGAAGCGTTGTGCCGCAGCCCGGGAGCGCATTCGACGGATGAAGACTTTCGAGCCCAAGTCGATCATCGAGCCGTTTCGGGTCCGTTCAGTCGAGCCGATCCGGTTCAGCACGCTGGAACAGCGCGAGGCCGCGTTGGCCAAGGCGGGTTACAACCCCTTCCTGCTGCGGGCGGAGGACGTGCTGATCGACCTGTTGACCGACAGCGGAACGGGCGCCATGTCCTCGCGCCAGTGGGCCGGGATGATAGCCAGCGACGAGTCGTACGCGGGTGCCTCATCGTTCTACCGGTTCGAGCACGCGGTTCAGGATGTGACCGGATTCAAGCACGTGATTCCGGCTCACCAGGGTCGCGCCGCCGAGCACATCCTGTTTGCGACCATCGCGAATCCGGGCCAGGTGATTCCGAGCAACGCGCACTTCGATACCACGCGCGCGCACATCGAGCGGCAAGGTGCGCAGGCGCGCGATCTGCCCTGCGTCCAATCGCAGGATCCGAAATTGAACTATCCGTTCAAGGGCGACATGGATGTGGATGCGCTGCGCACGACGATCGAGGAGGTTGGTGCTGCCCGCATCCCGGCCGTGATGATGACAGTGACCAACAATGCCTGCGGCGGCCAGCCGGTGAGCATGGCGAACGTTCGGGCGGCGAGCGCGCTGGCCCGCGCCCACGGCATCCCGTTCATCATCGATGCCTGCCGCTTCGCCGAGAACGCCTGGTTCATCAAGACGCGCGAGCCCGGCTACGAGGGAGCGAAACCGATCGAAATCGCCCGGCAGATGTTCAGCCTTGCCGACGGCTGCACGATGAGCGCCAAGAAGGACGGCATGTCGAACATCGGCGGGTTTCTCGCGCTGAACGATGATCAGCTGGCTGCGCGCTGCCGCAACCTGGAGATCCTGACGGAAGGGTTTCCGACCTACGGCGGCATGGCGGGCTACGATCTGGAAGCGGTCGCCCAGGGCCTGTACGAGGCGCTGGACGAGGGATACCTGCGCTACCGGATCCGCTCGATCGAGTATCTCGGTGAAAAGCTGCTGGCCGCCGCGATACCGATCGTCCAGCCCACCGGCGGGCACGCGGTGTACATCGACGCGCGGGCGCTGCTGCCTCATATTTCCCCTCTGCAGTATCCCGCCTGGTCGCTGAACAACGGGCTCTACCTGGTCGGCGGCGTGCGCGGAGTGGAAATCGGATCGGTGATGTTCGGCCGCCAGCCGGACGGCTCCGAGCGGATCGCGGCCCTGGACCTGGTCCGCCTGGCGTTTCCGCGCCGCGTCTACACGCAGAGCCACGTCGATTACCTGGCCGAGGTCATCCTCGAGGTTGCGGCGCAAAAGGCGGATCTTCCGGGCTACCGTATCGTGGAGGAGGCAGCGGTGCTGCGCCACTTCACGGCGCGGCTTCAGCCGATTGACGCCGCCGCACCGATCGGCGGGTAGCTAGCGCCGCACGCCAGCCAGCACGACGAGGCCGGCAGGAAGCGCCTCTGCGCCGAACGAGGCGCGCTCACCATCACGCCGGAAAACCGTGATCGCCCGATCGAAGCGTGTCCGGTCGACACGACGGCATCGGACTCGCGCAAGGCCCCATTCGATCCCGGCGGCAGGCCGGTGGGCAGCCGGACCAGCTCGAAATCAGCGCCTCGTTCGTACTCGCGCGCCAGCTCGATCATCGCCGGCGACGCATCGACACCGCGCACCGCAAATCCGGCGGCACACAGCTCTCGGGCCAGCAGACCGCTGCCGCAGCCGACGTCCGGCACGCGGGCGCCGGCGCCCATGCCACTGTCGCGCAACAGCTGGACGATGCCAGGTCCGGTCCGTTCGACATGGTGAGAATAGCCGGCGTGGTGAACCCACGCGAGGTCGTCCTGGTAGTAAGCCTGCCTTGCCATCGTGGCAACATACCACGCAGGTCCGCAACGCTTTCGAGTCTGGGCGGCCACCGCCGGACCAGGAAAAGAGCCAGCGCCAGCAGCGAGCCGCCCGGCAGCAGCAGTTCCAGCATCAGATAAGGTCCCAGCTGCCTTCCGACCCGACGCAGCGTCGCTACAAGCCCGGTGATGACATCCATTTGGCGTGCTCCTTTCAATACATAGTCGTTTGGGCCGCCTCGAAATCGACAGTGGATTGCCACAATCGCGGAGGTGGTGATCGGCACGGGTGCGGCCGATACACTTGCGCCAAAATGCACTCACCACCAATCGGGTTTCGGGCCGCGTGCGGCTCGAACTACGGCCGCGAGGTCCAGATGAATTCCGCCTTTGTCCAGCACGTACAAGCCGAACTCGCAGGCCTGCGCGAATCGGGCTTCTTCAAGCCCGAGCGCGTGATCGCCAGCCATCAGCGCGCGGACATCAGGCTGCGCGACGGCCGGGAGGTGTTGAACTTTTGCGCCAATAACTACCTGGGCCTGGCCGACGACCCGCGGCTGATCGAGGCCGCGAAGAGGGGCTTGGACGCCTACGGCTACGGCGTCGCCTCGGTGCGCTTCATCTGCGGCACGCAGGCGGTACACAAGGAGCTTGAAGCGGCGCTTTCGCGTTTCCTGGGCACCGAGGACACGCTGCTGTACTCGAGCTGCTTCGATGCCAACGGCGGCGTTTTCGAGACGCTGCTGGGCGAACAGGATGCAGTAATTTCCGATGAGCTCAATCATGCATCGATCATCGACGGTATCCGCCTGAGCAAGGCGCAGCGCTACCGGTACCGCAGATCTGCAGGTGCAGTTGCAGGCTGCGGAGACCGCGGGCGCCCGCTTCAAGCTGATCGTCACGGACGGCGTGTTCTCGATGGACGGGACCATTGCCGATCTGGCGGCCATCTGCGAGCTGGCCGACCGCCACGATGCGCTGGTGATGGTCGATGACTCTCACGCGGTGGGGGTCCTGGGCCAACACGGCCGTGGGACGCCGGAGCACTGCGGCGTTGCCCAGCGCGTGGACCTGAGCAGCGGCACCCTGGGCAAGGCGCTGGGCGGCGCCAGTGGCGGCTATGTTGCCGGCCGCGGTCCGATCATCGAGCTGCTTCGATGCCAACGGCGGCGTTTTCGAGACGCTGCTGGGCGAACAGGATGCAGTAATTTCCGATGAGCTCAATCATGCATCGATCATCGACGGTATCCGCCTGAGCAAGGCGCAGCGCTACCGGTACCGCAGATGCCGCAGTCGCCGGCACGATGGCGCAACGGCTGCTTGAGCAGGGCATCTACGTGGTCGGCTTCTCCTTTCCCGTGGTGCCGAAGGGAAGGGCGCGCATCCGCGTGCAGATGAGCGCCGCCCATGCGCCCGGGCATATCGATCGGGCGGTGGCCGCGTTCACGAGCGTCGGGCGCGAGCTCGGCGTGATCGCTTGAGCTCGAGCGGCGCGAGCGGCACGGCTGTGATGACGAGGACCCGACAACGATGAGAGCGCTCGTGAAGGCCGAGGCCGGCCCCGGATTGGACCTGCAGCGGGTCAAGAAACCGGAAGTCGGCCACAACGATCTGCTGATCAAGATCCGCAAGACGGCAATCTGCGGCACCGACGTCCACATCTGGAACTGGGACGAGTGGGCGCGTCGAACGATCCCGGTCGGGATGCACGTCGGACACGAATACGTGGGAGAGGTGGTCGGGATGGGTTCGGAGGTGCGCGGTTTCCGGATCGGCGATCGCGTATCGGGCGAGGGCCACGTGACGTGCGGGTATTGCCGCAATTGCCGCGCCGGCCGGCGTCACTTGTGCCGCAACACGGTCGGCGTCGGCGTGAACCGCGAAGGAGCATTTGCCGAGTTCCTGATGATCCCCGCCTTCAATGCGTTCAAGATTCCCGATGACATCTCCGATGAGGTCGCCTCGATCCTGGACCCGCTGGGCAACGCCGCCCATACGGCTCTGAGCTTCGACCTTGTCGGGGAAGACGTGCTGATCACCGGGGCCGGGCCGATCGGCATCATGGCCGCGGCGATAAGCCGCCACGTCGGCGCAAGGCATATCGTCGTGACCGACCTGAACGACTATCGGCTGGACCTGGCACTGAAGATCGGTGCCAGCCGGGCGGTCAATGTCGCCCGGCAGGATCTGCAGTCGGTGATGGGAGAGCTGGGGATGACCGAGGGCTTCGATGTCGGGATGGAGATGTCGGGCAGCCCGCAGGCGCTGCGCAGCATGCTCGGGTCGATGAATCACGGCGGGAAAGTCGCACTGCTCGGGATTCCCCCGGGCGACGTCGCGATCGACTGGAACCAGGTGATCTTCAAGGGGCTCGTGATCAAGGGTATCTACGGTCGCGAGATGTTCGAGACCTGGTACAAGATGATCGCGATGTTGCAATCCGGTCTGGACGTCACGCCGGTGATCACGCATCGGTTCGCGATCGACGCCTACGTCACCGGCTTCGAGACGATGTTGTCGGGCCAGTCCGGCAAGATCCTGCTGGACTGGACGGCGGGCTGAGGCATCGATCGTGAATTTGGTGCGTGCTCCGCTTCTTGCCGCAATCGGTTTCTTTTGCGCGAACGCCGCCGCGGAGCAGGGTCCGTCCGCGCCACGCGTGGTCGCAATCGTGGACGCCACGGTCGTGCACCCCGACCGGGACGGGGCCGATGCGATTCGTCCTCACACGACGGTCGTGATCGAGGGTTCCCGCATCTCCCAGGTCGGTCCGAGTTCCTCCACGCCGGTTCCCAAGGGAGCGCAGGTGGTCGATGGTGCCGGCAAGTGGCTGATCCCCGGTTTGATCGACGGCCATGTGCATTTCTTCCAGTCGGGAAACTTTTATACCCGTCCCGACGGACTGGACCTGACGAAGCGGGTTCCGTACGCGAGCGAGGTGGCTCGCAACAAGGCGCGCCTTGCCGCCACTTTCAAAGTATGGATCGCGAGCGGCGTGACCACGGTCGTCGACGTCGGAGGGCCGCTGTGGAATTTCGAGGTGCGCAAGGCGGCACAAGCCTCCGAGGCGGCACCCCACGTCGCGGTCGCGGGCCCGCTCGTTTCGATGGTGGCCGATCCCAAGCTCGAGCTCGACGATCCCCCGATCATCAAGGCCGCCACCGCAGAGGAAGGCGTTCGTCTGGTCGCGCGGCAGCTGCCCTACCAGCCCGATTACATCAAGGTCTGGTTCATTCACGAACAGGGGACCGATCTGGCCGCTCAGGAGGCGATCGTCCGAGCTGTCGGCGAGACTGCCCACACGGCGGGCGTCCCCCTGGCCGTGCACGCCACCGAGCTCGTTACCGCGAAGGCCGCGCTGCGCGCGGGCGCGGACTACCTGGTGCACTCCGTCGGCGACGAACCGGTCGACGCCGAGTTCCTTGACCTGGCCAAGCGCAACAAGGCGCTGTACTGCCCCACGCTATGGGTCATTTCGGGCTATCGATACGCGTTCGCCGGCCTTTGGCGCCCGACGCAGGCCGAGCAGCGCCTGGCCGACCCGCAGATTCTGGCGATGATGCGGGACCTGGAGCGCATTCCGAAGGAGGAGCTTCCCCCTCGGATAGTGGAGCGGATGGCCGAGGCCAAGACACCTCCGCCCCCGACGATGATGCTGCGTAATCTGAAGTCGGTGCACGACGCCGGAGTGCCGGTCGTGATGGGCACGGACGCGGGCAACATCGGAACGCTTCACGGCCCCTCGGTATTCCGTGAAATGGCTCTGATGCAGGAGGCCGGGTTGACGCCGCTGCAGGTTTTGCGTGCGGCGACCGTCAATGGCGCGCGGGCCGCGCGGCGCGAATCGACGGTTGGAACAATCGCTCCCGGTGCGGCGGCCGACCTCGTGTTGCTGACTGCCGATCCTACGGTCGACATCAACAACGCAGCCCGCATCTATCGTGTGTTCCGCAAAGGCAGGATGTTCGACCCGGACGAATTGATCGTGTCGATCCGCTAGACATCGCAGATCTGACCCCGGATAAAACCTCCGTCCGCCGACGGTGCGTAGCTCGTGGCCGAATCCGGCCGATTTCCCGACCTGGCCTCCTCGGTTGCGAAGGCGGGCGGCCGGCAGGAGGCGGTGACTCTGATCAGTGAGCTTCTGATTCGGTACAGTCGATCATCTGCAGGAACTGATGCGCCGCAAAGCCGGCATCCGCGGGTGTGATGACGGCGCCTCGCTTAGAAGCGACTTCGTCGCGTGAAAGGAACAACATGCCGCTCGTCAGGATCGATCTTTCCGAGGAAGCCGCCGAGACGCTAGGGCAGGACATCGGCGAACTGGTCTACCAGGCGATGGTCGACGTGATCAACGTGCC
>WNGJ01003865.1_pt1 | contig 15518 bp, 15 predicted proteins | sample 5400611 | NCBI WGS metagenome assembly WNGJ01 (sample SAMN13153375, study PRJNA577476) | soil metagenome | isolation source: 40 cm soil or saprolite under Garry oak tree replicate 1 | place: USA:California | collected 2016-06-15
TGAGTGATCGGCACGCTGCGACGCGAATATTTGGATCACCTGTTGTTCTGGACGACGGCGGACGTCGAAAACAAACTGCTCGAGTTCAGGGCCTACTTCAACAACCATCGCACGCATACCTCACGGGAAGGGCGAACACCGGAAACGCTCGTGTCACGACCCATCGCCAATCTCCGTTCGTTTCGATGGCAACCCAACTGTCGATGCTTATATCAAACACCCATGGCTGCGTGATTTTCCAAAGACTCGCGCTCGCTGCGATATCCCGTCTAACCTCGGCAAACTTTCCAAGAAATCATTCGGTTTCCTTATCGAAACGCGCTTCTAGGATCCGATCGTGTCACTGTAGCCGGATACGTTCCGAATGTTAGACCCAGCCCGATTACCGGGGGAATACGCATCCGTAACAATTCGCCACATACACTTGGCAGGCTCTATATAACTTCCTGTTTGCCGATCCATACCCCGGAAAACAGCGACTCGAACGTGTGCCATTCGGCAGCTGATCGTCGAGGGCTCACCAGGGCCACGCGTACGCTTCGACGCGCGGATCAGCGCCTGCGCTAAGAACACGAGTTTCCGGATCAATTACAATGCGCGCGTTGGAGCCCAAGGACCACGCCGGCACAACAAGCAGCTTGTGACCGCGCGCTATAAGCGCTTGGCGTGTGGCTTCGGAGATTCTCGCCTCGACCGACATGTCGCCGGGGCGCATCGTGTGAGGGAACGGAGATGCCGGAAAACTTCTTGTAGACCACCGCGGGGCCTCGATCGCCTGCTGGATGTTCATGCCGAAATCGACGAGATTGATGAGGGTCTGCATGGTGCGCATGACCTGATCATCGCCGCCAGGGCTACCGAGGATGGCATACGGCTCGCCGTTCTTCAGCACCAGCGTACTTTGCAGTGTGCTCCGCGGCCTCTTGCCCGGCTCGAGTGCATTCGCCTCGCCTCTGACCAGCGAATAGTAGTCGCCTCGACAATTGAGAATCAGGCCTGTGTTCCCCATGACCACCCCTGTCCCGAACGCGCTGTGCAAACTGGGCTCGAAGCTCACCATGTTCCGATCTTTGTCCACAACCGCGATGTAGCTGGTATCACCATCGTGCTTGGCATTTCCGCCGAGAACAGGCCGTAAGCGATGATCAGTTGCGGAAGTATTCTTCACAAACTTATCTGGCGAACCCGGCCTTAGTTCGAGAGAAGCCCTTTGAGAATCAATCAGGCCCCGGCGCTCACGCGCATATTCCTTCGAGAGCAATCCATCATACGGAATCCTGATGAAGTCCTGGTCACCAAGATATTTTTCGCGGTCAGCCATTGCGAGCTTCATGGCCTCCACACTTGTGTGAAGAAAATCCGGGGTATTGTGGCCGAGAGTTTTGAAATCAAACCCTTCGAGCAGGTTCAGGGCGATAAGTTCAGTCGGACCTTGGCTGGCGGAGGGGTTTTTATAGATTCGAAAACCGCGGTAGTCAATCGAAACCGGCGTCTCCACTTCTGCCGTATATTCGGCAAAATCGTCATAGCGGAACAGCCCGCCGTTCGTCTCTGAGAAAGACGCGAGTTCTCGTGCGATGTCTCCCTTGTAGAACCGATCGCGCAGCTCTGAGTGCTTCATGCCTGCCCTTTGCCTGGTTCGCTTGTTCGGCCTCAACCAGATTTCTCAAAGTGCGCGCCAGATCGCGGTTGCGGAAAACATCACCTGCCTTCGGCAACTTGCCATCCGGCAGGTAAACCTTGACCGCGGTCGGATACTTGAGAATCTTCTTGGTGCTCGCAATATCTTCAGCACTCGATTCGCCAAGGGGAAAACCGTTTTCAGCTAAATCGATGGCCGGTTGAAGCGCCTGCCCGAAACTCATCGTGCCCCAACGATCCAACAGGACATACCAGGCGTCTACTACGCCCGGAAGGCCGCCAGAGAGCAAGCCATCACTTTCGGGAAGTCTGCCGCCGTTGTTTCTCTCATACCACTCGATGGTCGCCAGCTTTGGAGCCCGTGGCTCAGCGTTAACGGAGTACACCTTCTTCTCTCGGGCCACATACACGAGCAGGACAGCGTCACTGCCAAGCCCGTTGTCGGCGAAATCCGTGAGTCCAAGAACAGCTTGACCCGCAACTGCCGCGTCGAACGCATTCCCACCGGCTTCGAGGATGTGGCGGGCGGTTTCCGTGGCCTGCGATCTCATAGACGAGACAGCTGCTTGTCGCCCGCGTATCACAGGGCACATCGTTTGAGTTGCAACTGCATCGCCATTCTGCGCTATTAACGGACCTGCAAAGCCCAACAATAAAAATGCCAGCACTAAAATGTTGATCATCAGCGTCCTCGGCGAAGGGACCATGCGAAACTTAGCGGAGCAACTTTGCACTCGAATAGTGGCAGTTGTCACGCCACAAGTATACGGCTGAGGCCTCCCAAGCGCTCGGATCACATCGACTCTATCGCTAGCGAAGCACAGACAAACAGCAAGGAATCGAATTACCTCTCGTCTGCCGACCGGTCGCCCGAAGCCTCCATGCATGATATGAGTGATTTGGGGTTTGAGGGGCGATCAGAGAGGGAAAGCGGAGAAAATCGTAGATTTGCATTCTTTGGGGCAACTAAATGAGACAGTGAGGTGAACCCCAAAACTGAGCCAGGTCCAAGGATGTACAGTCGCTTCCACGTGTGTTTCTGTTTGGCCTCAGCCGGGTATGTAGGCTCCACTTGTGGATGAGACGCCGTTCGGATGAGTGCCGTGATTCGGACCGGACGGGTCAGCGAGACGAGCACGAACCACGTTGCGCGAAGATTCTCTGCCAATCGTTTCTTTTGGACGGCTAGTGTGCAACCTCGGATGACTGCTTTCCCACCTTGCCTGAGAGCCCACCAACTGTCAGGTTTAACGGCGGTAATGACAAGCAGGACGATTAGAAACCAAGCAAAAAAGCATCACAGGCAACCCGCCGACCAAGACCGTTTGGGGCAGAGTCAACCGCGAAAGCCACGGATGTGACAGGCAGTAATAGACAACTGTTGCCTGTCCGCCCAGCACAATGGCATAGCGTCCTCTGTCTTGACCTTGGTATTCCTTTTGACGAACCGAATACGATAAGCAACAACGTTGTGACCCGTCCAGAGCACCTTCGTGACTACCGCAACTCCTGGTGACCGTCCCTCAGAAGCCAGTAATTGGTCCGAGTGCCCTGCCCTGGCACCACGATGAAGATGGAACAAAGCAATACCGCCATACAGACGGCGAATATTCTTTCCTTGGTTGAGTACGATAAAGACAACGGCTCCTCAGCAGCCGCAACGTCACGACTATCCAAATAGAATTTTACTTTGGGAATCTCTGAGCAGGTCAGTTGCGACTGCGAACTTTGCTTTAGGCGCAGGGAACTTTACCGGTGGGCCGACTCAGCCACTAGTTGTGGGATGGATGCTGAGTCGACACTTGCAACGAGTATTGTGGCGGCCGGAATTCAATCGTGACGTCCTGTTGAGCTTGGACCGGCTTTTTGTCCAACAGAGTGGGCCTGTATCGCCACTGGCGAATGGCTCGCATGGTGGCAGGAAGAAGAGAGACGGAGCCGCTCAAGAACTTTACCTCCAGCACTTGGCCAAGCTGCCCGATCGTGGCGCGGACCCTTATTGTTTCAGCCAATCCATATCGATCCCCCGGGCTTGGATAACGAGGCCAAACGAAGGAGACAAGCCCGCCAGCTTCTAATCGAGCGGGTTTATGCGCCACTGGAGAAACGAGAACAGAAAGCTGCGAGGTCATCGCGAAGGAAGACGTGGCGGCGATCGCTTTTTTCGGGAAACTCACCCTGAACGGTTGGCTTCCCCGGCCTGGGACAGTGACAAGGATCGTGGAAGGTCCTGGCAGGTGCGGCGCTGCGGCTATCGTAGAGGTTGGCCTGTATGGGGCGGGACTTCTCGGCGCCCTACTTATCGGGCCGACAGCCTTGGGTGAATGGGCGAGCTTGGAACTCGCTGGAGGCGACACCTTTCGTACAATTAGCCGGTCAGAATTGACATCGGGCTTAGCAGATGGTTCAGATTCTGTCGTCGGAGATGAATCTGTGGGGCGCACTTCCGCGAAATATTCTGAGCCTCGAGTGCTCTCCTTGGACTTTTCTTCGGAAGGCGTTACGTCGTCGAGCCTATTGGTGCCCGCGGAGTCGGAACTTGCCACCAGCGGAGTGGAAGTTCGCGAAGTCGATGCGTGCGCTTGATCAGGCAGTGCCGGTGACTTGGCATCAATAGCGACCATTGATTTCGGGGCCTCCCGGAGGCGTCTCCCGAGCGGGCCGCGTCCCACTGTGAACCCAACGGTGAAAGCGATCACCGCGAATAAAAACAGTAATGCGAATACAGCGACCTGAAATGCGGATATTTCCAGAGCAGGAAAGCGCGAGGACGAGCCCTCGATGCGATCCGCGGACGACTGGCCCGTTCGAACTTGCGTTGCAAAACCGGTAAATGCAGGGGAGTGGCGCTCTTTCTGGTGGGGATGTTCGACGAGCGATGGAGAATCCGCATCCACAATCTCAGAGGTCTCGCTCTCAAATTGTTGAGACGCAATGTGTGCCATCCGTTCTGCCAAGGAGGCTTGTTCTTGCTCCGGGAGAACATTCTTAATCGACACGGCCGGGAACTCGTCGGCGTCGGTGCAACGCTCTGCGGCTTCCTGATCCCGAACAAACGGATTATTGTTATTAAGGACAGGTGCGAACTCGCGAGAACTGATTCCCAGAAACTGCTTTTCGTGGTCAATTGCGCGTTCGGCTTCGGGCACAGCTCCTTCCCCTTGTGCCTGGGGGTCAGTTCCCTGCCTCGCCTTATTCCGCTTCGCGAATTCAATGAGCCTTGCAAACCGGCCGCCCGCGGTCGAAAGAGCGTCAAAAACATACGCAACGTTCTTCGAGTTGAACTGAAGCTGCCGGGCAGTAAGAGACAGCCGGAGGCTGTCGTCAATTTCGGTTCGCTGGCTCTCCGAGAGATAGTTTCGTAGTTCAAAATAGTGTGCGCCGTTCTCGTAGTTCTCCCTCCAGTCACGAATGGCCTGAAGACGACGATTTGTGTCCTTCTCCAATTCCTGTTCCAGCTGTTCCGCGCCTTCGGTGAACATTTCTGCTTCGCCATGGGGCAGTGCCATGGTGATTTCTCTAAGTCCACCGCGCAGTTCCTGAACCTTGTTGGACGGCAAAGATGTTTTTCGACACACCCACTCTCCGCGCTTCTTGTCGAAATCAATCGTGGCCCGATACTCAACTGTTTCATACCTGAATACCGGCAACGGCTTGAGCGGTGGCCACGTACCGGCCAGGATGGATTTCATCTCGGACTGTTGCCGTGGAGAGGTGAGTCCAGCAAAATTGGCCTTACTCAATCTCATTGATTCGGCCCAAAAGCTCTAGCCGTCACACGACCCTGTCCTATAAGGGCCTGCGGCCCGCGAAACCTCATGAAAGTCTTCCCAGTAACCCTTTTGTTTTCAATACCGGAACCGCGACTTTCGAGGCTGTCGGTGGCGACCAACCTGTACTGTAAACCCCAACACCATCCGAAGAAATTAGTTTCACTTCCCCTCCGCGAAACCCTTTTACCTCTTTCGGCCATATTCAGGGAGCTGTTTCCTGTGTCCTGGTCAACGCCTACGATCGCCATGTGCGTCTTTGCCATCTCTAACCTCAGGATGCGAAGCCTTGCGCCTGGCTCCTTTAAACTCTTCCTTTTGAACTACATACACGGGAGGGGGAAAGAGGCTATCAGTGATGAAAGCACAGATCGGACCTCTTGGTACTAGTAGGTTTAGAAGACGCAATATGAAAGGGCGCCCCTGTGGAGTTGATTTTGTCCGTCGTAGCCTCCGCTCGGACTGCCGTCAAGGATCAAGGCCCGCTTGCGCGGCGCTGCTGGTCGTGCCTCGTTCCGCGTCCTTGACAGCGTCCTCGCTCCGGCTTCTGTCTTTCCATGGGGAAGCGGGCGCTCCCCCTTTCTTGGTTGTGCCCGATTCCGATTTTATGAATTTTCCGTAGCCCTGGAGATCATGCCGCCTCAAAAAATATCGCTCTGCGGGTTCCGTGGCGCGAAATTTTTGGGCCATGAGAGAGGGGCGCCCCTTTGTAGTAAGTTTCGAGCGGCTTCTCAATCCGCTCAGAAAGGAGCGCCCTCGGTGAATAGTAGCAAATATATCGGTACGCAGTTTATCAACGGGCTGCGTGGAGACCTGCGCGTCACGTTTGAGGAAGGGACGTCGGCGGCTTGGTTACACGACCTGTTGAAACCGCACGTTACGAAATTGGTGGTGTGCGCACAAGATGCGCAGAATGCGCAGCGGGGGAGAGCCTCAGGAAGATTATAGAACACACGGATGCAGCAACGAGAATACGAAGAAGCGCAGTAGCAGGGACAAACAAGGTTTAGACCCCTACAACGAGGCTGAACACTGTGAAAATTTTGGCCTCAAAATGGGTTGTCGGTGTTCAGGCTGTAGCACGCCGCAGTCTTAATCCTCATCTGCGTCATGGCGCCAGCTTTCAATCATCCTTTCCTTTTCTGCGTCCGACTTGCGGGAAATTTGAGCTTCATGGGTGATGACATTTTTGTGCAGCTCTTCAATGATGTCCGAGGGGTTTTCCCCATGCTTGGTCGCTTCCACGGCATATTTGATTCCGCTTTCAAAGGCGGCGACAAGTCCAATCAATGTCTTTGAGCGCAGGCGGTTTGAATCTTTGGCCTCCACAATGTGGTCCGCAACAAATTCGATTTTGATTTTTTCCACCGGCCCGATTGTATCCAAGAACTTGTTAACAAACCCCCGGCGCATGTCGCCGACGAGTGATCGAACAACTCCGCTGAGAAATTCCCCGAAGCCCCTCCGCGCTTCGTCTTTCTTTTCTGGCCGCCAGTCTTTAATTCTTTCTTCCAAAAAAGGGCTGACAATGTCCACGACGGTCCTCCCGGCATTCCCGATAGCATAGCGCGGCTTGCAAGCAGTTCGTGTCCCCTAGATTCCTGAAGCCAACACCCTACCAGCTAACTTCCATCATCGCTTTGTCTTGTCCGCAGCTGCGCGAGCGGAATTTAACCGAGTTCGGACCTACGACCAGGCGGTTGTCTTCGTCCCTCTCGTAAGCTTGTCGTTCGCTAGACATTCGGTAATTCGTTTGACTGAAAGCTTCCGTATCGTTCGTTCGCCAAGCATATTCTCTGGAACGCGTCACCAGCAGCCCTTGAAAAGCTATTTCGACCGTCCCCTGTTGTGGCCGAATGGGACACCCAAGGGTAGTAGGCATCATTCATCCCTATGAACAACTCACCGCCCGGTGCCCGGAAGACACCGAACTCCTTAGAAGGATTGCCTTTGTAAGTTACTTGGCCGTCTCGACCTTGACCCAAAATGCGACTACGGCCAGGCGAAGTGCGAGTTCATGCGACGGCTCCTGAAGCTGGCTGGGATAGCTGATCTGACGGTGGCGCAGTATACCAAAGCGGCGGGAGGGTCGGTTCGAAAAATGCCGAGCAAATGCGGAGCTCTGCCAGCTGCAACTGCTCAGCTACTCATAACGTAGGGCCTTCAAGGGATCCAGTCGCGAAGCGCGGTAGGCGGGTAGGGAGCTGGCGAGCGCCGCAACGGCCGTCAGGGTGACTACGGCGATGACCAACGTGAATGGGTTACGCGGCTTTAATCCGTAAAGCAGTGACTTCACTACTTGCGCAGAGGCCAGAGCCAGGGTGGTCCCGATCACAAGGCCCGCAACCGTCAGGATACCTGCTTCCCTCAAGATCATGCCTACGACGTCCACGCGCTTGGCGCCGATGGCCATGCGAATTCCGATCTCCTTGGTGCGCTGGACGACCATGTAGGAGATCACTCCGTAAAGACCGATAGCGGCCAACAGCGCGGCGAGAAAACCGAAGAAACCGGAAAGCGTGGCCATCAATTCATCTTTCACCAGGGAGTTGTGAACCTTTGTTTTGAATACTGTGAACTCGAACTCGATTCCCGGGTTGACATCGTTTATAGCTTGCTTGACGGAAGCCATTAAGCCCAGCGGCAGCGACGAACGAATGATGATTTGATCGTCGGGGCTGGGCGTTTCTTGCTGTGTCGCTGGGAAATACACGAAAGGCAGAAACTCCTCGTGCATGTCATCAAATTTGTTGTCTCCGGTGACTCCGACAATCTCGTAGAGAGGCCGTGGCTTTCCCGGCGGTTCATGAATTCGAAATCTTTGTCCCAGTGGATCCGCGCCCGTGAGAATCCTTCGAACGAAGGCCTGGTTGACGATGGCTACCTTGACGGAAGTTGCGGTATCCCGGTCATCGAGGTCCCGGCCGGCAAGGAGAGGCGTGCCGATGGTTTGAAAATAGCCCGGCCCCAGATAATTCAGCCAGGCAACGCCTTGGTCTTTGTCCGAACCTTCGGTGATGATGTCGTCGTTCCACGTGTTGCCCCCAAAAGGAACCAACATAGCGTTGGCAGCGGATTCCACACCCGGTATGGCCTTTATTGGCCTGACAAGCTCCCTCTTGTATTCCGTGTATTTGTCCTCGGGAACGTGCAGCCGCGTGAAATCAACGCTGGCAATAAGGATACCGTTTTGCTGGAAACCTATGTTGAGGGTGGTCAAATTGCACAGGCTGCGGGCAAAGAGCAGCGCACCCATTAGCAGGACCACCGACAGGGCGACTTGAGCGACGACGAGAATTCGCCGCAGGCTGAACCGTTCGAGGCCACCCGTCATTCCCCGGCTACCGGACTGCAACAACGCGGCAGGTTCCACGCGCATCACTCGGAACGCGGGCGCCAGCCCGAACAAAGCCGCCGCAATTGTGAGAATCCCGTGCTCGCGGAGAACACTCCCAATTTGTATTCAAGATATTTTTTTACGGTTTCCGAGTCATAAAACGGCGGGATTGTTTCTTGTAGAATCGCTGGCGTGACCGCATTCATTTGCGCGTTGGCACGCGCAATGCTCCAGCCCGGTTTCAGACGCCCAAGGGAAGCGAGCCACCACGCATGGCGAATCGTCAGTCTGTTATTCCGAGGGCTCACGATGGGCTCGATGCAAACCGGCACGGCTACGTCAAAAGTGTCTCCCACCGAAATCCCATGGAAGCCCGGCGGCGTGACGCCGACGATCTCAAACGAATTTCCATCCAAACTGAGCCGCTTGCCTACGATGGATGGATCGCCGCCAAAGTTGCGCTGCCAGAAGGCATAGCTAATGTCCGCCCCACCGATGGCGCACCCCGGCTGGTCATCCGCGGGCCCCAGGAGGCGGCCCAAGAGCGGCTTCACTCCAAGTACTTGAAAAAACTCGCCCCTGACACGCAAGGTTTTGGCGTATCGAATCTCGCCTCCCGTCGCAAGATTGAACTGCTGCGCGCTCCAGACGGCAATTTGTGAAAATCCTTGCTGTCGGTTCCGAATCTGTTCCCACATCGGAAAGGTGAGCTGGGAGTACGGCCCGGAAAACTGGCCGGAGCCCCAATGGCGGTCTGCGATGCGCGACTGGCACGAGGGAGTCGTGAACCTCGTGCGAGCACAGCCTGTGTACGAAGGGCAGATGTTATAACCCTGAAGTGCCAATTCGCTCGGCTTTGCGCGCAGGTAGTTTCCAATTGGGCCTGACATAATGGCACGTATATCCGTTTGGATACCGCTCCAAGTAGTCTCGATGCTCAGTCTCGGCTTCCCAAAATTCGCCCGCGGGTTTCACCTCTGTTACCACTTTGCCCGGCCAAAGCCCCGACGCGTCTAGGTCGCCGATGGTTTCTTCCGCGACGCGCTTCTGTTCGTCGCTGGTATAAAAGATCGCCGACCGGTAACTGGTTCCAACGTCATTCCCTTGCCGATTGAGTGTGGTCGGATCATGAATCTGGAAAAAATACTCAAGCAACTTCCGGTAGCTCAGCCTCTGGGGATCGAAGATAATTTCGATCGCCTCGGCGTGGCTGCCATGGTTGCGGTAAGTCGCATTCGGAACGTCCCCGCCGCTGTAGCCGACCCGCGTCGAGACTACGCCCGGGTAACGCCGAAAGAGATCCTGCATACCCCAAAAGCATCCCCCGGCAAGGATTGCTCGTTCTTGAGTTGATGACATGTGCCTACTCCTGTTCCTTAGGTTCATGCTCGAAAAGCCTGCGATACTCGCCGTAGCCTTCGCTCTCCAGCTCCTGGAGAGGAATAAGCCGCAACGAGGCTGAGTTGATGCAATAGCGTAACCCTCCCTCATTCCGAGGCCCATCATCGAACACGTGACCCAAATGGCTGTCTCCATGGCTGGACCGTACCTCGGTGCGGATCATGCCGAAGCTGGTGTCAACGCGCTCCTCGACGTTTTCGGCCTCCAGCGGCTTGGTGAGGCTCGGCCATCCGCAGCCGCTGTCGAACTTGTCGAGCGAGGAAAAGAGGGGCTCACCGGAGACGATGTCGACGTAAACGCCTGGCTCATGGTGATCCCCCAAAGCGTTGTCGCAGGGTCGTTCCATGGCGTTTTGTTGTGTAACCCTAAACGGTTCGGTTGATAGGCGAGCTATGGCCTCTTTGTCCTTGCTATATTTGGTTTCCATACAACGAAAAACCTCCTGAATTGGATGATAGTACCTTCTAGAAAGTCGCTGTATCAGCAGCCCTCATGCCGAGGTTCCGGAGGTCATTCACAGTTCCTTATCGAGTACATGACCAGCTAGCTCGGAAGCTCAATTCTAACGCTCCGTCCCGTGTTTGATCATGGGTTGTGAAATGTTCCATCGCGTTTCTTCTCTGTGCTGTCTGCGGTAAAGAACAATGTCAACGGCTCTTGGCTTCGGCCTCGGCGCGAATATGTTCCAGCACGCGGGAATGGATCTTGTGAATGACGTAGTCCGACCACAAATGCCAATACGTTGCCGGCCACATGGCGTTGTGATACCACGTTGCGCCTTCGAGCCGCGTGCGTCCGTCAGGAAGCGTGGTCAGCAAGAACTGGCCTTGCTCCGACACAAAGTATCCGTGCAGGTGCGGCTCGTCCCACACTTCGATAGGCTCGACAAACGGTCCTGTGGAGAAAATGCAGTGGCGCACCGCGCCAACGCCATGTCCGGTAATCTCAGAACGAATCGGGTAGGCGACTCCCGAGCGAAACAGCAGTTCCTTCGGCGGCGGAATCTCCGCAAAGGCAACCACTTCATTCCACACTTTCTTGGGAGGCGCATTCACTTCGATCGCAGTGTGGACCTCGTAGACTGGCGCTCGCAAAGCCGCTGCGCGCTCCACTCCAAACGATGCCGGCACCAGCAAAATCAAAATGGAGAACATAGCAGGCGTTTGCCTTGGACGCCAATGACGCGCCTGGATCGCATAACCGAGCGCGCCTCCAAGCGCCGCCGGGGCCAACGCAAACGGCGCGGCCATCAGCACGCAGATGATTCCTTCTACGGCGATCAGAACTAGCGTGACGCCAACCCAAGACCACGGGCAGGAGCGCCACACCCATGCAGTCAAACCACTCTCGTGGCTCGTGGTAGCTGTACGACAGCACCGAAAACACTCCAAGGCAGAATGGGAGGGCCACGAACAACCCCCAGCCGTAAGCGCCGATTACCAGGGTTCCCATGACAACGAACCCGAAACCCAGGACGGTTGCAACCACAATCGAAAGCGTGGCGCTGCCGATTTTGCTGTGCGGGATGAAGCGATCGATTCCATGCGGTCCCGGCCACGGCGCTAGTTCCAATTCTTGAGAACGCTCATGCGGCGGCAAGGCGCAAAAAGGAGAAAAAACGGCAAGTTGATAAACGGGACAAAGAAAAAGGACCACAAGCCAAATCGGCTGGCCCGCGTCGCGCAGCCGTTTCACGGTCATCGCCACACCGACCCAGATAAACGGAATCGAGACAAGCAACAAGGTTGCGAGGAATTTGGCTTCGGTATCCGAGAGATGAACCAGCCGCGCCGCCCTCCCCAGAGGCGCCCAGTAATTGAAACTGTTCTTATTGCCCAGGTACGAGGATGCAATCAGCCGGTCGAGATTGTGCTTGATGGCCACGCCGACAAGTCCTGCGGTCGCAAATGCCGCGCGGCTGACATGTCCGTCCCATCGCCACAGATCCGAGAATTTCATTGGCATTCCTCCGGCATTCTTTTACGTTGCGGCAGGCTCCAGCCCACGAGCGAGCACAGACCAGAGCCGACCGAATTGAGAACCCCGTGGTAACGCGCCAGTTGTGCTCTCGACCCGCTTCGCCCGGATCCGCGATTTCAGAACCGCTTGTGTCGCCCGGGGTTGTCTCATTGACTCCGGACTTCCGACGATTCAGGGCCGATTGTCGGCCATCTGGAAGTGAACGTTAAGAACTGCAAGGGCCCTTAGGATCCTGCTAGGACGAGCATCACTGCCGCGTGGTGCAGACCGGTAACCATCAGTCGCCAAGTGGCGACTGATCTGCGCGCACCTCTGCCGCATGGCCGCCGAGTGCCAACTTCCTATTTCGGCCTGACTAATATTGATGCTTGTGAGGTTGCAAGCGGGCCCCAACTTTCGGATGGCCGTCCGTAATTTGGCGAACGCGCCCAGCTTCTCACAAGCTGACTTTGGCCCCCTTCTTGGGTAGACTTCTGCGCTGTGAACCGGCGCTCGTTTCTATTCGCGGCTGCTTCCCTAGTGACGCTTCCCGCCGACCCCGTCGGGAACTCCGCCGCTGACGATGTCCGAGATAGCAGTGCACTCGGACAGAATTCCTCTAGTTCAATCCCCTGGTACGCAACCCTGCGTCGCTGCGGTCAGATCAACTACAACGAACGCGATCCGCTGACCATGGACGCGGAAGCTTGGGGTGACTACTGGGCATCTCTGAAGGTCGACGCTGTGCTCCTGAACGGCGGCGGCATTGTCGCTTTCTATCCAACCCAAGTGCCGTATCACCATCGCAGCGAGTTCCTCGGTAGCCGCGATTTATTTGGTGAGATGGTGGCCGCCATGAAGCGCCGCGGAATCCGTGCCGTCGCCCGCATGGATTGCAACCTTGCGTACGAAGACGCATTGAAAGCCCACCCAGAGTGGTTCGAGCGCAACCAGGATGGCTCGCCTCGGCCCCACGCCGAGTGTCCTTGGCTGTTTGCGACCTGCATGTTCAGCGCGTACTTCTCCGAGCAAATGCCAGCAATCTATCGCGAAATCAATCAGCATTATCCCGTCGACGGCTTTTTCACCAATGGATGGCCGTCTACAGGTTCGCTGCGTGTCTGCTATTGCGAGAGTTGCCGAAGGCTTTTCGAGAAGCTCGGTGGCGTGCCGCCAGCCGAAACGGATTCCTCGAATCCGCTTTATCGCAGGTACTACCAGGCCTATCTGGATCGCGTGCAGGAGATCTGGCGTCTCTGGGACAACATTGCGCATGAGAAGAACGCCCAATCCGTATACGTGGGGAATCTCGGAGGCGGGCTCGATGCCGTAAAAGATCTAAAACAGTTGAGCCAGGTGGCGGCGTGGTTCAATGCCGATCATCAGGGCCGCTCCGGCGAAACTCCGATATGGGACTGCGCGCAGCAGGGCCGCGTAGCGTATTCGGTTATGCAGGACCGTACGGTGACGAATGTCTCGGGAGCATACAGCAACGCGCAGCCAAACTGGCGACACGTCTCGAAGGCGCCTGCAGAGTTGACGCTTTGGCTTGCGCAATCCGTGGCCAGCGGCATGGTGCCGTGGTTTCATTGGCTAGGCGGTTCTTTCGAGGATACGCGCTGGCGCGAAGTGGGCCGCTTATTCTTTGACTGGCTTGCGGCCAATGAGGCGCATTTCCGCAACCGGCGCACCATGGCGGATGTGGCCGTGTTGTACCCGCAGCACAGGGTTGCCTTCTACTCGCGGCCGGACTCGCGCCGGCCGCGCCATCGGGGCGGCCCCATCGATTATCTGCAAGGGCTGTATTACGCTCTCCTCGAGGGCCGTTTCTTCTTTGACTTCGTGCACGAAGGGAACCTCGACGCGGCGACCCTGCGGAAATACCGCGCGCTCCTGATTCCCAATGCTGCTTACCTAGGTGATGCTCAGTGTGGCGCCATTCGACAATACGTGAAGGACGGCGGTTCGCTTCTCGCCACGTTTGAAACTTCGCGCTACGGCGAGTGGGGCGACCTGCGGTCCGATTTTCAACTGGCCGATGTCTTCGGCGGCCACGTGACCGGGGAAGTTATCGGCCCGAAAGGCAATAGCTACGCGCGGATAGAGCAGAAACATCCCCTTGTTGACAGCTTCCATGGTACTGCCCTACTCCCGGGAGCCGAGAACCGCGTTCCAGTGAGCGCGGACTCTGCTCCGCTGGTATTGAGCGTTGTTCCTGCTTACCCGGCATTTCCCCCCGAGATGGTTTATCCGCGCACGCCCCGCACAACCGAGCCGGCGGCAATCTTTCGAGAGATCGCGAAGTCGCGAGTGGCCTACTTTGCAGGAGATGTCGATCGCACTTGCTGGCGTTCTGGGAATAGTGATCTCAGCCAACTGTTGCAGAACGCGATCCGCTGGGTGCGCGGTCCGGATCCCTTGGTCTCCGTCAACGGTGAGGGGCTTATCGAGGCATTTGCCTGGGAAACGGAACCCGGTTACGCGCTGCATCTGCTCAACTACACGAATCCCAACGCCACGCACGGTGAACGCACGGTGCCATCCGCAACATCCACCCCTGGGGCCCCAGCAGGTGCGCTTCCGTGTCCATGAAGGTCATAGCGTCAAGGCCGTGCGCGCTCTGCGTGCAGCAACTGCTCTAAGGTTTCAACAACAAGGCGAGACCATCAGCTTCGACGTGCCCGGCATTGCAGACTACGAAGTCATCATGCTGTTGTAATTACGCATTTAGGCTTTCAGGCGCGCAATACTTCTTCCGCGGAGACTGCCGAGACGCATCTCAGAATATTTGCAGGACAGGATCACCCCGTCCGTGCCTACGCTCAGAGCGGCTCGAAGGAGTGAACCCCTGAACTGAAACAGGTTCCACGACGCACAACCCCTAGTAGCCTAATCTGTCGTGGATTACGCTATCGATTCGGGTTCGGCATAGTGGATGGTCTCCTCTGTATCGGTTACCGGCTCGGTGGAGATTTCCGAGCGTGGCTGCGGGCTATCGAGAATGGCCACTCCTTGATCGTCGGCGAGCATGCGGAACGTTGGGGATATTTCGTAGAGTTCCTCGAACGACCTTGCCGCAGCTTCCAGTTGCGATTCTCCCGGGGCAAGCCCTTCCAAGTCGCGCAAGACGAAGAATTTGCTGCAGAGCCTGCGCACGGTGGAGAGGCGATGTGTGATGATGAGGGCGCCCCTATGATCCCCAAGCACCTCTTCCAGGCCCTTCTGCACGGCTTTTTCCGTGGTGGCATCGAGCGAGGCGGTGGCTTCGTCAACGACCATGAATATGGGCTTACGCATGGCGGCCGCTCCGATCATCAGCCGCTGTTGCTCGCCGCCCGATAGTTCAATTCCGTGCCGGCCGACTCGTGTGTCGAGCCCGTCGGTCAGGCGGTCCCCAAAATCGATCTTCA
>WNGJ01003867.1_pt1 | contig 15517 bp, 14 predicted proteins | sample 5400611 | NCBI WGS metagenome assembly WNGJ01 (sample SAMN13153375, study PRJNA577476) | soil metagenome | isolation source: 40 cm soil or saprolite under Garry oak tree replicate 1 | place: USA:California | collected 2016-06-15
CAACCACATCCATATCGGGTTCTAGTGGCCGAAGTCGCGATTCGTCGCGAAGACGGAAGCATCGTGTGTGAGCGCTGTGTCCTCGGGGACACGGCGCTCACGCGCATGAAGGGCCTGCTGGGACGTCGCGAGCTACCGAGCGGAGAGGGAATCCTGTTGAAGCCGGCGTCGTCGGTGCACATGGCGTTCATGCGCTTTCCGATCGACGCTGTGTTCCTCGACCGCGACCTGCGCGTGGTCAAGATCGCGGCCGATCTCCGGCCCTGGCGGGTCGCAGGAAGCCGGGGCGCGAAGGCCGTGCTGGAGATTCCTGCCGGCGAGGCCGACCGGCGCGGGGTTACGGTCGGTGACCGTCTGGCCGTCGGCTAGAGGCTTTCGCCGACGTCGCCTGCGAGAGTAGCCATTCGGTCCGCAGCTCACGGGCCCGGTTCTCGAGATCCGCCAGCAAGCCCCTCACCTCGTCGAGCTGCGGCCGCAGCTTCTCGACTCGGCGCAATTCGGAAGCGATTTGAGCCAGGGAGCTGGCAGGGTTGGCATTCAGTCGCAGCAGCCGCCGCTCGCTCGCCTCGAGCTGTCCGCTGACCGCGCGCTGCCAACCTTCGGCTTGTTCCTTGAGCGTACGCAACTCGGTCTCCGTCGCGGGCCGGCGGTCCAGCACCTCGCGGAGTCGTTTGATCAGGGCGAAGTCGAGTTGGTCGGGCATGGACGGCTCCCGACAGCCTTTCAAATGCGGGCGGGAAGCGCCGGGGATCAGGTGGGTGGCGCGGTTCGCGGCCTCATGGGCCGTGCGGCCGTCGTACCGCGCAACGACGGCTCCGCCGACCTTCGACCGATCCTGCGGGAGCTCGTCCTCGTGGGTCTGTATTCCTCAACCCTGAGAGAACCGCGAGGCTCGGAGCGAGCTGGGCGCAGCGTGAGAACGGCTACTCCCATTACGACGAGCGAAACCCACACCACCGGCCAGACCGACGACAGATTGTCGGTGTAAACCCAGAACGCGAGAATGGGTAGCAGCCAGACGGCGTTCAGGCGGCGCGCGGCAAGGCCGATCGGCACGATCAGCAAGACGTAGTAGTGGATCCATACGAGCGGTGAGAGAGCGAGCGCGGCGAGAACCGCCGCAGAGAACGCGCGACGATCTCCCTCATACCGCCGAGCGAGCGCAAAGATTGCAGCCACGCACACGAGCTGTAACGCGAGCGCTGCCGGGCCGAACCCCAGCATGCCCGCCAGGGCTTTGATCGAGAAGCTCGTGGGCAGCTCATTGCGCACGAGGAGGCGAAGCACGCGCGGGTAGTCGGCGAAATCGCGGAAGCCGAGCACCGCCCAGGGGATCAGGATTGCCGCAGCTGCGAGACCTATCGTTTCGAGGGCACGGCGATATCGCCGCGTCGCGACCAACCAGAAGACGATCGGCCAGAGGAAGAGTTTCGACGCGATCGCCAGGCCGAGCGCGGCCGCACCGATGAACCGCCGATCGCGGTAACGCCAAGCCACGGCCAAAGCGACTGTCAGGAAAGGAGCGATTGTCCCGAGGCCGACGGCTTGCAAGACAGGCATCCAGAACGGCAGAACCGCGTAGCAACGCCAATCGGTCACTCCGACGATCCGCAACGCAGCGAAGATCGCCGCAACGGACGCGACTGCGTAGAGAACGCCGGCAATGCCGTAGGGGATCAGCGACAGCGGCGCAAAGACGAACGCGACAACCGGCGGATAGACGTAGTAGTTCCGCGTGTTCGCGTCCAGTGCCCCCTCGCTTGGATACAGGGGTTCGCCCGTGAGGAGCCGATGCCCCGCCTCCCAGAAGACACGGAAATCGAACAGGTGGTAGGTCTTGAACGCCAGGGCCGTGAGAGCGACCGCCAGCACGCCTGCCGAAATCGTCCCGAGACGACGCCGTACTGGCGCCGAAGTGAGGGGTCGACCGTGGTGCAAACGGAGTCGAGGACTTCCTCCCGGCGTGGGCAGGGACGGCCGCTGCCCCTCGGGAAGCTGAAATGACTCCATCCCCGGCGATATCGGCCTCGTGAGATCCGTTCTTGAACACCGAGCGGGCCTCCCCATCCGGGGGAGGATCGCTTCAGGCGCGGTGCCGATAGCCGAAGTATCGAAGCCCCGGTCGTCGCCGCCCTTCCAATCGATCGACGCTCGCGCGCCCTGTCCGCCCTGGACGCGAACGGGCTGGTCGTGGCCGCGGTCGCCATCGTCGCGCTGCTCACGGTCGTGCTCGTGCGCGCCGAGCTGATCGGAGACACCTGGCTGCTGCTCGTGGGCGGACGCGAGGTCGCACGGCACGGGCTCCCGCATCACGACACGTTGTTTCTCTGGACGCACGGGCGATCGTGGATCGACCAACAGTGGCTCGGGCAGCTCCTCTACTACAAGGCTTACGTTCTCGGAGGAGTTCGGCTCGTCCTCATCACCAACACGTTCTTCGTCGTCGCCGCAGCAGCGATCGCGTTTGCGTCCGCGCGGGTACGCGGCGCATCGCCGCGGGCGATTTTCCTGATTGCCGTGCTGCTCCCGCTGATGTCACCCTGGGCGCTGCAGGTGCGCGCACAGGCTCCGGCCCAGCTGCTCTTCGCCGGGACGTTCGCCCTGCTCACTCTCCGAAGCGCCCTCACCTGGACGCGCGTCGGGCTCGTCATCGCCTTGCTCGTGATCTGGGCAAACGTCCACGGCACGGTCGTGATGGGTGCAGGCCTCGCCATGCTGTGCGGGCTCTTCGCCGCAACGGCGACAGGAGGAAGTCACCGTCGGCCGGCACTCGCGCTCCTCTTCCTGAGCCCGTTGTGCATCTTCGCCTCGCCGTATGGAGTCGCTCTCGTCGGCTACTACCGGGATCTCCTCATGAATCCGCTGATGCCGAAGTTCGTCGCGGAATGGAAGGTCAGCACGCCGGGAGTGCTGACAGCAGTGTTCTATGCGGTTCTGCTGGCTGCGGTGGTCCTGCTCGCCAAGTACGGCAGGAAGGTCGCCCTCTACGACAAGGTCGCGCTGGCGCTGCTCGCGGTCAGCGCCATCATGGCTCTCCGCAGCATCATCTGGTTCGGGCTTGCCGCGGTGATTGTGCTGACGCCGCTCGTCGATGACGTGCTCGGATCCACCCGGTCGCTCACCGGCAGGATGACCGCTCGGGCCGGGATCGCGGTGGGAGCAGCGGCACTCGTTGTCGCCATCGTCGTGTTCTCATCCTCGAACGCCTCCCTCGAGCAGTACTGGCCGCGCTCTGTGGCCGACCGGGTAGCGCTCCTTTCCTCGCAACCCGGCAACGCGCAGGTGTTCGCCGACGAGACCTACGCCGACTGGCTGCTGTGGGTCAGACCCGAGCTGAGGAACAGGATCGCCTACGACGCCCGCTTCGAGCTTCTGCGTGCGGGTGAATTCACGAAGCTGTCCAACTACGGCAAGAAGCGCGGCGAGAAGTGGCGCGCCGCCGCCACCGGCTTCAACGTCTTCGTCTACGAGACGGGGGTGGGCCATTGTCCCGGGAAGTGCGTCACCGTGTATCGCGACCGCCACGTCACGGTCGCCACGCGTGCCCAGTCCTAAGTCGCGGGTTCGAGCTCGTCGAGGCTCGGCGCCATCCGGATCGACGGGCTGAGCGTTCCCCAGACCGCGAGCATGAGACCGGCTACCGCGAAGACGGCAATCGTCGCACGTGCCGACGATGCGCCGAGCAGAGCGCCGGCGACGAGCGGGCCGAGCGGCACGATCAGCACCGAGATCGTGCTGCGCACCGACTCGGCGCGCCCGAGCAGCCGGTCGGGCGTCATCGCGATTCGGTAGCCATGGACCACGGAATCGGTCGAGGGAATCGCTAGCGCACTCGGCAGAAGGGAGGCGGTCAACACGTAGACGTTCGGCCGGATGAGAAAGAGCGCGCAGCCGACCCACGTCCAGAGCTCGAGCAGCAGTACCGCCCGGATCGACAGCAGCCGGCGCACGAGCGGCGACAGAAAGGATCCGAGCAACAAGCACCCCCCGAAGACTGCGACAAGTGCTCCGACCTCGCCGGCCGAGAGCCCCTGTTGCTTGCCGATGACGACCACGGCGAAGAGCAGGCCGGGCGCGATGAAGTTCGCGAGCCCGAAGAGCAAGGCGCACGTGCGCAGGAACGGCTGACTCCAGACGAAGTGGAAGCCCTCGGCGAGCCGCGCGGGCAGGGACTCGAGGTGAGGCTCGCGTTCCTGCTGGAACGGTGTCCGCATCGCGAGCAGCGAGAAAGTAGAGAACGCGTACGAGAGCGTGTCGACGACGAACGGGAGCGCGCGGGAGAGCCCAAAGAGCACACCGCCGAGGGGCGGCCCGGCGAGAAGAACCGCTGCCTGCCGGCCCGTCTCGGTGGCGGTGGCTGCCGGGAGTTGCTGCGCCGGCACGACGGCACGCAACGCGCCGGGTCGAGCGCCGAGGAACAGGGTGGAGGCGGAACCCTGGACGAACGCAATGCCCACGACCTCCCAGAAAGTGGCTCGGTCCAGCAAGATCGTCGTGGCGAGGGCCCCCATTGCGAGCGCGCGCACGACGTCGGCACCGATCATCAGCCGCCTGCGGTTCCAGCGGTCCGCCGCCAGACCGGCGGGGAGCGCGAAGAGCGCCAACGGAAGATTCCGCGCAAACGCGACGATGCCCGCTTTCGTCGGCGAGTGCGTGATCGCGAGGACGAGCAGCGGATACGCGATCGACGTCGTCTGCGTGCCGACGTTCGACAGCATCTGCCCGATCTGCAGCAGCATGAAGTCGCGGTTTCGGCGTAAGGGAACCGCGGTCACGCTAGCTGACCTCGCAACGGTCGGTCGTCGTGGAAGCGCCTGCTACCAAAGAGGGCGGCAGCAATTCGGGCCGCTGAAGGCATCATACTGTCGGTTGTGACTCGGGACTGGTGGTGGCCCTGGTGGATCAGTTCGCTGTTCGACGTTGGCGTCGTCGTTCTCGCGGTGATCGTTTTCGTGCGGGCGAACCGTCGACTAGTCCGTCAGGTTGCAGTAGTCGTTGGAATCGGAGCGATCGTCGCAGCCGGACTTGCTCCCGTCGTCATGAAGGGCAAAGCGTCAGATTCGCCGATGCGCATGCAGACGGGAAACATGATGACGACGCCCTAGCCGAGTCGAAGCCGAAAGGCCTCGACGGCAGCTTCCTTGCCCTTCAAGGAAAGCAGTTCTTTCTCGGCCACTGGGTAGTCGCCCAGCACGTCGGCGTGGGTGGCCGCGTCTACCACGATCTCGCCCGCCTTCGCGGCGGACGTCAATCTCGCAGCGGTGTTCGTGACGTCACCGATCGCAGTGAAGTCCTTGAAACCCCCTCCGCCGACGTTCCCGACGAATTCTTCGCCGCTCGCGATTCCGATTCCCACGTCGATCCAATTCGATGCCGACTCGCCGTAGCCGACCCCGTCCAGCAGCGACATGCCGGCCCGGACGGCTTTCGCTCGATACGAGCGACCGGCAAGACCCGGGACGAAGAGCACCATGACCTCATCTCCCGCTATCTGGCCGAGAAGTCCTTCGAGCGGTAGAAACGCTTTCGACGCTGTCTCGTAGAAGCGGTTGACAAGGGCCGTTGCCTCGATCGTTCCGAGCCGCTCGGTCAGAGACGTGTAGCCGCGCACGTCGGCAAACAGGACCGACAGCGGAACGACCGCGCCGCCCTCTGGCGCGGATTCGACGCAGCGCGCACAGAGCTGCGGGTTCTTTCGTGACTGCCCGTAACCGCAGACCCGGAACGCGGCAGCGGAGATCCCTGTGAACGGCGCATTGCAGAGCTTGCAACGCATCGAGCCGGGCGCGATCGCGAATGCGCGCCGCCCGGCGCGTTGGGCGAACCGAAGCGGGGACTCGCCGCGCAGAATCGCAGCCCAACGGTCGCTCATCGGCGGAAAGACTTGTCCTCCGGCGTTCTCGCTCACGCCCACGCCTCAGCACGCTAGCTGGGCCTGCTCAACCCGTCGAGCGCGTGAACGCGGGCGTTGCTAACTCTCTTCGGCTGCTCGACCCTCGCCGTCGGCGCTCTGAAGCAGCCGCGGGATCGCTGCCAGGATCCCGAAGACGTTGAGACCGAAGACGGGAACCGACAGCAGCACCGCGACGGGGAGCAAGTGCGCGCGATTCGTTCTCGCAGCATGGACCGTCAAGGCAATGCTGATGGGAATGCCGACTGCGAGGTGCACGAGCGCGGGAAAGTGGAGGGCCGGATGCATGACCTTGCGGGCGGGATTCATGAACTCTTCGGGATGGACGAGCAACCGCACCCAGTCCGTCCATAGATGGGGTGCGACGGCGAACGAGACGCCCGCGACGGCGAGCGTCGTGAGCACGGCGATCGTGAGCGCGCGCCACTCTCGCCGGACCGCGAACCAGAGCAGGCCGACGCCCGGCGTGAGCTTGAGCAGAATTGGAAAAGCCCAGGCGGCCGGAAATCGAAAGCCCGCCACGAGCACCAGGGCGAAGAACGGCCACACGTTGCCTGTGACGATCTCGAGAACGCACATGCCGAAAAGCGGCACTGCCCAGGTCCGTCCCAACGGGGCGAGCAGCCACGCATACGCAGCTGCCCCCGCGAGCATCCAGCCGACACAGAACACGGGCCACGGCAGCAGCGTCAGCGGCCAGATTCCCTGGGCGAACGCCGGCGAGTAGAGATACGCGTCGCGCTGCTCGGGTGCGGCCGAGTAGAGACCGTTCCGCCACGCGCTCCAGTACGCGTGCGAATCGAGCCCGAAGCCGTTGGTCAACACCGACGCGAACGCAAAGAGCCCGAAGAGACCTGCGCCGAACCACAGGCCGTGCCGAAGCCCGCGCAGACGCAGCGGCGTCCAGCGGATCCCGGCAACAACGACGAGCGCGCGGTCCGGCCCCGCGATCGGGCGATCGAGGGTGCTCATCTCACCGCCATCGCCCACCCCACCCGCAACTCCCATCCCTCGATCGAGGGAGGCGGTCGCGCCCTGGGTGCGCCGATCCTTCGAGTGTTCCGTACGCGGCGCGGATGTGAGGTACGAGTTTCAACCGCTCCCGGTCCGACTCGGGCCCTTAGGAAACGGAACCCATCATCGGGACAACAGATCTTCAGCACCGACGGCCGGATGCGAGCGTTGCAAACATCACGGCCGATGCATTCGATCTTCGACGAGTCTTCAGGTTCGAGCTACGAGGATCGGCGAGCTGGTTCCAGCTCCTGAGATTCTCCGTCGTCGGTTCGACTGGCTATGCGGTCAACCTCGCCATCTATACCCTGATGCTCGCTGCGGGTGCGGGCTTCCTCGCAGCGGCCGGCTGCTCGTTCGTCGCTGCTGTGGCCAACAACTACTCACTCAACCGCGCGTGGACCTTCCGGGCGGCGCGCCAAGGCCGCGCCGTGACACAGGGGGCGCGCTATCTGACGGTCTCGCTCGTCGCCCTGCTGGTGAATCTCGGGTTTCTGACACTTTTCATCTGGGCGGGAATGGGAGAACTCGTGGCTCAGGGAGGAGCAGTCGTCCTTGTCACGCCGCTGAGCTTCCTGGGAAACAAGATCTGGTCGTTCGGCGTTGGTCGAGACTAGGGCCAACGTCCCTGTCGCGCTTCGCGTCGCGTGCCGACAGCTCCTCTCTAAAGGCGCCGACCAGATTCGAACTGGTGTACGAGGCTTTGCAGGCCTCTGCCTAACCACTCGGCCACGGCGCCGTGCCGCGGGCCATGGTAAGCGCAGACGAACTCCGTGACCAGGACCGGGCGCTAGGGGACCCAGCGTTCGAGCGAGGGCGTGAGCTGCAGCTCGTGCGTCCACCCGCGCGGGCTCTGCTCGTGGAGATACTTGACCGCCTTGGAGACCTCCTCCATCGAGGCCGATTTCTCGGGCGGCTCCTCCTCGAGCCACTTCGCCGTCTTATCGCTCTCGATCACCGCGTCAACGATGAGCAGGGCCGCGTGGACGTTGTGCTCGCGCAGCTCCGCCGCCTGAGCCTGGACGAGCGCGCGGGTGGCGAACGCGGCCGCCGCCCAGGGCCCTCGGCCGGGATTGCCGCGACGCGCAGAGCCGCCGGTGACCTGAATCAAGGTGCCTTGGCCGCGCTCGACCAGAACACGCCCGCTCATGCGCAGAACGTTGAAGATGGCCGGTAACAACTCGCCGACGTAGGGCTCGAGCGCACCGGCAGGAGCCTCGTGGATCGGCCCGCCGAAGGCGGGGGTCGTGGTGATCGCGTTCACGATCAGATCGACGTCCCCCACGTCACGAAAGACCCGTTCGAGGTCCTTCGGATTGGCGGCGTCGGCGATCACTCCGACTGCATCGGGAACGTCTTCGACCAGCACACGAATCGTCCTCTCGCTCCGCGCGACGCCGGCCACACGCCAGCCGTCCGCCGCAAACTCGGTCGCGAGCACGCGCCCCAGGTTTTGTGCCCCGAAGACGAGGAGCGTCGGCACTAGGGTTACGCGGCGACGTGGCTGAACTCGGGGATGATGTCGTCCCCGTACGCCTTCAGCGTCTCCTCCTGCCCGTGCGTCATGAGGTAGATGTTGAACTGGTCGACGCCGATCGACTCGAGCTCCTTGAGCTTCTTCGTCGCGTCCGCCACGGTGCCGAGCACGCAGAAACGGTCGACGATCTCGTCGGTGACGAACTCGCCGTGTGCAGCGCCGACGCGCGAGTGGTCCTTGTAGTCGTAGAACTTGCGCGCCTTGACGAAGTCGGTGAGTTCGTGTGGGATCTCCGAGTCCTCGCCGTAGCGTTCGATCAGATCCATGACATGGTTGGACACCATGGCGGGGAACCAGCGTGACTGTTCGCGCGCGTCCGCTATGTCGTCGGAGATGTGACTGGGCGCGCCGACGATGCACTTGAGCTCGCTCGGGTCCCGGCCTGCCTCCTCGGCGGCGCGCCGCGCCGTGTCCATGATCCACTGGATGATCACCGGGTCCGCCAGCTGGATGATCACGCCGTCGGCCACCCGGCCTGCTACGGCCAGCGCCTTCGGCCCGTAGCCCGCTATCCACATCGGGATGTCCGGCAGCTCCTCGCGCACCCACTTCAGCTCGAGCTCTTTCTCGTTCCAGTCGACCGAGCGGCCGTTCATCAGGTCCTTGATCATCGCGCAGCGGCCCTCGAACTCGGCCACCCTCACGGGCTTCAGACCGACGACGCGTCGTGACGAGTCGCCGCGCCCGATTCCCATCACCATGCGGCCGTCGGAGATGTCCTGCATCGTCGCGTACCAGCTCGCCGTGATCGTCGGGTCGCGGATGCCCGGATTCGTCACGAAGTGTCCGAGCTTGATCCTGGTTGTCTGCGCAGCTGCGAGGGGAAGCGTTGCGTAGGACTCCTCCCAGAGGATGTGCGAGTCGTACGTCCAGGCGTATTCGAACCCGTGCTGCTCTGCGAGCTTCATCAGCTCGATCATCCGCTGGTACGGCGGGTCCGGCAGGACGGTCACACCGAAACTGAGCATCGATCCTCCCCGGTCGCTGACAGGGGAACGAGCATACCGCCGCGAAAACGGATCGCACAGTTCAGGAGCCTCCCCCGTTCGAGTGATGCGACGGCACGTGGCTCGACCGATCCCATAGGCATCCGGTGGTTCGACACCGGCACCTATATGAGCACAGTCGCCGACGCTCGCGCATTACCCGCGCCGCTGACGGTCGCCGGGATCGTTTGGACGCCGACCCGGCTCCGTGCGCTTCGCCATGGCCTGTGGTTCGCGGCCTTCTTGTACTGCATCGCTTCGCTCGGCTGGGCGCTCAGCGACCTTTCCGGGGTCGACGCGCACGCCTATTGGAGCTCCTGGCGAAACGGCCTCTATTCCGCAGGGCCCGAGCAACGCGACGCCTATCTCTATTCGCCGGTCTTCGCCCAGGTGCTGTGGCCTTTGACACTCCTCCCTTGGCCGGTCTTCTACGGGCTCTGGACGGCGGCGGCCATTGCGGCTTTCGCCTGGCTACTCGCACCGCTCGGGCTGCGGTGGGCGATCCCGCTGATCCTGATCTGCATGCCCGAGATCGAAGCCGGGAACGTGTGGCCTTTCTTCGCCCTCGTGCTCGTCCTGGGCTTTCGATTCCCGGCGGCCTGGTCGTTTCCGGTGCTGCTGAAGGTGACACCGGGCGTCGGGGTGCTCTGGTTTGCTGCGCGGCGAGAGTGGCGACGGGCGACAGTCGCGATCGTCGTGGCTCTCGGAGTCGCAGGCATCTCCGTCGCTTTCGCCCCGGGCCTCTGGACCGAATGGATTCGATTGCTTCTCCACCCTTCGGACTTCACGAACCCGGCTCGAGAAACTTTGACCCCGATGCTGCATTTTCCCGCCGTGGTCCGGCTCGGCGTGGGACTTCCCCTGAGCGCGGCCCTGACGATCTACGCGGCCAGAAAAGACAGGCCGCGACTGCTTCCGATGGCGATGTTGCTCGCTTCTCCGGTCACCGGCCTCAATGCGGTCGCGCTCCTGGCGGCCATTCCGCGGATGGGTCACGCCGCCGCCGCCACTCCGCCACAGACGCCGATCTCAGATGAGTAGCAGAGTGTCGTTCGGCCCACGTCTGCTCGCCTGGCTCGAGCGCGAGAGCCTTCCGGTGACCGTTTTCGGGCTGTTCGTGTGCGGTCTGATCGTTCGCCTGCCCGACCAGCTCCGTCAGGACGGCTGGCTCGCACTCGTCAGCGGGCGCTTCGTGGCCGACTCCGGCCTCCCGACGACGGACACGCTGACCGCCTGGACCGCGCATGTGCAATGGGTGGACCAGCAATGGCTCGGCCAGCTCTTCCTCTATCGGCTCGCTTCGGCGGGGAACCTCCGCCTCGTGATGCTCGTGCACGTCGTCCTGCTCGCGGGCGCGCTGGCTGCGGCGCTGGTCGCGGCGCGGTGGCGCGGCGGTTCGGCGCGGAGCGTCGGGCTCGTCGCGGCGCCGGCTCTTGTGGTGATCTTGATGTCAGCGCAGATGCGGGCGCAGAGCCTTGCGTATCCATTGTTCGTCGCCGTGGCCTGGCTTCTGATCGCCGATGCACGCGCGTCGTCGCGTCGCGTCCTGCTCGTGCTTCCCATCCTCGTCCTCTGGGCGAACATCCACGGCTCGGTCGTGCTGGGCGCCGTCCTCGCCACGGTGGCGGGCATCCTGCTCGTCGTGCGCACGGTGCGAGACCGGGCCGAGTCGTCGAAGGAGCCGCTGTTGCGCGGAGCGCTCCTGACGATCGCGCCTTGTCTCTGTGTTTTCGCCTCTCCCTACGGTTCGTCGCTGTTCCACTACTACGGCAGCACGGCCTTCAACTCGTCCTTCGGTCGCATCGTGAGCGAATGGCAGCACTCCTGGCCGTCGCTACTGACCCTGCCGTTCTATGTGCTCGCCGCGATTTGCGTGTGGCTTCTCTTGCGGAACCGGCGGGCGGTCAGCACGTTCGAGCAGCTTGCACTGCTCTTGTTGTTCCTCGCGGGAGTCGCGGCGCTCAGAAACATGGTCTGGTTCAGCTTCTTCGCGCTGATCGTCCTGCCCCTCCCGCTCGGGAAGCGGATCGGTGAGGTGCGCGGGAAGGAGTCGAAGGTCGTCAAAACCGCGCTCGCCGCAGCGGCGATCGCGGCGGTGTCCGTCGCCGGCGCAGCGGCCGCTTCGCGGTCCGACTCCTGGCTCACGAGCTCTGCTTATCCAATCGCGGCTGCCGATGCCGTCGCTACCGCTGCTGCGACGGATCCCAACGCTCGCATCTACTCGGACGTTCGCTTCGCAGACTGGCTGCTGTGGACGAGACCAGAGCTTGCCGGCCGCATCGCCTTCGACGCACGCTTCGAGCTGCTGTCGAGCAAGGAGCTCGAACAGCTCTACCGCCTGCAGAACCAGTTGACGCCGCAGTGGAAGGCTGCCGTTGCGGACCATCGGCTCGTCGTGCTTCCCCGCGGGCAGGGATCTGCGACAGCACATGCGCTGATGAGTCAGGACGGTGCGCGTCGGATCTACGGCGACCGCTCGGTCGTCGTCCTGCTTCGCCCGCGTTCTTAACCTGCGGCGGCTACGCGCTCGATCGTCTTCGCTGCGAGCTTGTCGAGCGCCCGCACCGCGAGTTCGAGGTGTTCCTCCTTCGTGTCCTCGAGCTTCGTGTGCGAGAGCCCGTGCAGCGACTGCACGAACAGCATCACGGTAGGGACGCCCGCGCGTGCCACTTCTGCAGCGTCGTGGAGCGGGCCGCTTGGCAGGTGATGCGACGCGCTCGTCACGTCCCTGATCGATTCGTCTGCGAGCTCGATCATCGCATCGTCGAACAGGATCGGCTCGATGTTCCAGATCCGCTGCCACTCGACCTCGAGCTCCTCTTCGCGCGCGTACTCCTCTGACGCGCGCTTCGCCTCGTCGAGCATGCCGGCGAGCTTGGTCGCGTCGAGATGGCGTTGGTCGAGCAGGCATTCCGCGGTCTCGACGACTGACGTGACGATGCCGGGCTTCGTCACGACCCCGCCCATCGTGCCAACCGCGCCTGCTCCTGTCCGCTTTGCGATCTCCCGAATCTCCAGCTCGAGGCGCGCAGCGCCCGCGAGTGCGTCGCGTCGCTTGTCCATCGGTGTCGAGCCGGCGTGCGCGGCCTGGCCGCGGAACGTGACCTGGTGGCGCTCGACGCCGAACGTCCCCAGCACGACGCCGAGCGGCAGATCCATCGACTCGAGCACCGGCCCTTGCTCGATGTGGAGCTCGAGGTAGGCGGCTGCGCCGTCCAGCTCGCTCTGCGCGTCGAGCGCCGAGTCGAGGTCGACACCGTGCTCGCGCAAGGCGTCCGGCAGCGCGATCCCATCGGCATCCTTGCGCGCGCCGAGCTCATGCTGGTCGGCCATCGAACCGGCCGCGGCGGACGAGCCGAAGAGCGAACGGCCGAACCGCGCGCCTTCCTCGTCGGCCCAATTGACAAGGCGCACGGTGACCGGGGGCGTCCCCTCCTCCGCGATCCGGCGCAGCACCTCGACTCCGGCCACGACGTTGAGGGCGCCGTCGAGCCAACCGCCGTTCGGCACGGAGTCGATGTGGCCGCCGACCAGCACGGCCCGATCGGAGGCACCCGTGAGGGTGAACCACTGGTTGCCCGCCGGATCGACGGTCTCCCCTGCCCCGGTCCCGGCCACCTTCCCGCGCAGCCACTCTCGTGCGCGCTCCCAAGTCTCTGTCCAGGCGACCCGCTGCGCGCCGTTCTCGTCCCCGGTGAGCTCCTGGAGCTCGCGAAGCTCGTCGACGGTCCGGCGGGGTTGCAGCGGCACGCGGCGACTCTAACTTTCCACGCAAGGAGTGTGGTAAGCATCGCTCGATGTCGGCGATTGCGATCGAGGCTTCGACACGAGGCGCCATGCGGCGCGCTGCGGGGCGCGCCCTGCTCCTACCCGTCGGCCTTGCGGTGCTCTGGGGGTTGTGGGAGGGCTACCGCTGGCTCGGGATACGCGGGAACTGGACGTGGCCGTTGAGAGTCAACGACACGAACATGCCGCACCTCAGCAAGATCTGGCATGCGTTCGGACAGCCGCTGCAGCCGGACGGGCCGCCTCTGCGGCACTACCTCTGGCACTACTCGCTCTTCACCGGCAAGGAGGCACTCGCGGGCTTTGCCCTCGGTGCGCTGATCGGCTTCCTGCTGGCCGCCGTGCTGGCGCACTCGCACTCGAGGACGGACTACAACCTCTACGAGGGCACCCAGGTCACCGGGACTCCCGAAGTCGTGTTGCTGCGTGGCCAGATCTTGGTCGAGGGCGACGAGCTCGTCGCCGAGCCGGGGATCGGCCAGTTCGTGCCGCGGGCGAAGTTCGGGGAAGAGTTGAAGCGCGCCGCTACGGCGGCGGCCTGAGCGCCCGTAGCGCAAGCAGCTCGAAGACGACGTTCGCCGCGGCGAGCGCGGTGGGGTGTCCCGGGCCGTCATAAGCGGGCGCCACTTCGACGACGTCGGCGCCCACGAGATTAATGCCCTTCAGGCTTCGCAGAAATGCCAGGGCCTCGGCGGTCGAGAATCCCGCAACCTCGGGCGTTCCCGTGCCGGGCGCAAACGCCGGGTCGAGAAAGTCGATGTCGAACGACATGAACACAGGCATCTCCCTTACGTAGGTGCGGACAAGCTCGCCGTAGCGGCGCGGACCGAGTGTCCGGAGGTCCTCACTTTCGAGCACCGTGAAACCGAGCTCGCGCGCCATGCCGAGGTCCGATGCCGCGTAGACGGAGCCGCGCATGCCCGCCTGAACCGAGAACGTCGGCTCGATCAGCCTTTCTTCTGCGGCCCGCTTGAACGTCGTGCCGTGGAAGTACTTCTGCCCGAAGTACGCCTCCCACGTGTCGGCGTGCGCGTCGAGCTGGACGAGGGCGAGGGGCCCGTGACGCTTCGCGAGCACGCGGAGCTCGGCGAGCGTGACCGAGTGGTCGCCGCCGAGGCCAATCGGAAAGACGCCGGCGTCCACGAGCGGCGCGAGCCCCGCTTCGACCTGGCCGTAGGTGCGCTCCGTGTCCCCCGGCGAGACAGGCAGGTCGCCGTAGTCGACGATCGACAGCGCCTCGACGACGTTGATGTCGTGCACAGGATGGTAAGGGCGGATGAGCGCCGACGCGGAACGAATCGCCTCGGGCCCGAACCGGGCACCGGTTCGATAGCTCGTCGCAGTGTCGAAGGGAATTCCGTAGACCGCCGCGTGGACCCCGGCGAGCTCGGTGACGTGCGGCGCGCGCATGTAGGTCCGAATCCCCGCGAAGCGAGGGATGACCTGCGCGTCCAGCGGCCTGTAAGGCGGTCCCGTCACCGGCGGCTTACGCTAACGCGCGGACGTGACAGTTGCAGGCGCGTCACTACTAGACATGCCGGGGACTGTCCCCAACATGTCTCACCGAGCCAGGTCCGCGGATGGACTGATTTGGACGGGATGGGTGTGCCGAAGGTGTGACTTCTTTTCGACAGCCGGCTGGTTCGGGCACCGCTGTTGGCCGTACTTGGCATAGGTTCGAGGGCGGCACGCCGCGGTTCGGAACGGAGAACGGACAGATTGCTGCTGTTAGCGAGTCTGCGGGAAGCCGAGATCCACCTTCGACGTCGCCGGGTCCGGCCACCGTGACGTGACGACCTTGCCGCGCGTGTAGAAGTTGATCCCTTCCGGCCCGTAGATGTGCGTGTCGCCGAAGAGGGAGTTCTTCCAGCCGCCGAACGAGTAGTACGCGACGGGAACGGGGATCGGGACGTTGATGCCGACCATCCCCGCCTGCACGTCGAACTGGAACTGGCGCGCAACGCCGCCGTCACGGGTGAAGATCGCCGTTCCGTTTCCGTATGGGTTCTCGTTCACGAGCCGCACTGCCTCGTTGTAGGTGCCGACTCGCGTCACCCCGAGCACGGGCCCGAAGATCTCGTCCTTGTAGGCGTCCATCTCGGGCGTCACGTTGTCGAGCAGCGACACGCCGAGGAAGAAGCCGTCGCCGTCCGGGGCGCTCTCGCGACCGTCGGCGACCACGTCCGCGCCCTGATCGCGCGCGCCGTCGATGTAGGACGCCACCTTGTCGCGATGCTCGCGCGTCACGAGCGGCCCCATCTCGACGTCAGGCTCGAGCCCGTT
>WNGJ01003870.1_pt1 | contig 15513 bp, 11 predicted proteins | sample 5400611 | NCBI WGS metagenome assembly WNGJ01 (sample SAMN13153375, study PRJNA577476) | soil metagenome | isolation source: 40 cm soil or saprolite under Garry oak tree replicate 1 | place: USA:California | collected 2016-06-15
CGATGTCTCCATGGAAAAACCGAGCCTGCAAAGACGGCGCTGCGCAGCACCTCGCCTGTTTCATTTGCCGACATCGACGTGACGCGCGAGTTCGCCACGTCAAAAGACGGCACAAAAATTCCGCTTAACATCCTTTTTCTAAAAGGGATGAAGCGTGACGGAAGCAACCCGACGCTGCTTTACGGCTATGGCGGTTACGGAATCAGTATGTCGCCGAATTTCGATTTTACGCGACGGCTTTGGTTCGATCGCGGCGGCGTCTATGTGGTGGCCAATATTCGTGGCGGCGGCGAGTTCGGCGAAGAGTGGCACAAGGCCGGCAAGCTCACGAAAAAGCAAAACGTGTTCGATGATTTTGCGGCCGCCGCCGAATACCTGATCAAAGAGAACTATACGCGTCCGGAAAAGCTGACGATGCAAGGTGGGAGCAACGGCGGACTTTTGATGGGCGCCATGATTACGCAGCATCCCGATTTGATGCGGGCGGTCGTTTCGCAGGTGGGCATTTACGATATGCTACGAGTGGAGCTGGCGCCAAACGGCGCGTTCAACGTGACCGAGTTCGGCACAGTGAAAGATCCTGAGCAATTCAAGGCGCTTTATGCCTACTCGCCATATCATCACGTAGTCGATGGGACGAAATATCCTGGCATTCTAATGATGACCGGCGCAAACGACGGACGAGTCGCGCCCTATCACTCGCGCAAAATGATCGCGCGCTTGGACGAAGCGAACAAATCTGAGAACCCGATTCTGTTGCGTACGAGTTCCAGCGCTGGCCACGGCATGGGCACCGCGCTCAGTGAGCGCATCAAACAGTTGGCTGATATTTACGCATTCCTCTTTGCGCAATTGGATATGAGGAGGATGACGAAATACGAATGACGGATGACGAACGAAGCACAAAGCCCGAATGACGAAGCACTGCAGCACGGTCATTCGTCATTTGCCATTAACTAAGTTTCCATCTTGCGACGGAAACTATTGATCGTTCTCGCAGCGATTGCGATTTTTCTTCTGATCTCAGCCGCGGCTTGCGTGGCCGTTTTTTACAGCCCGTTAGTCACACACTACGTCGAGAGCGAGTCGTTTCGTCGAGCCATGGAAGATGAGACGGCGAAAGGCTTGCATTTCCCTCGGAGCCGCTACTCACCGATCCGGCGCACCAGCGCATTCACAGCGCATAGCGAGAGTTTTGAAGCGCGGGATGGAGAGAAAGCGATGAAGTCACTCGACGGTCGCGGCATCACGGCAACGTTTGATCCGTTGGGCGTCTTTATTCGGCAATGGAGGTTTACCGACGTGCGCGTGCAATCAGGCGATGTCGAGATTCAGATTTACAAAGCGAATCCTGAAGCGGTAGCGCCCAAGCCATGGTTTTCCATTTTTTTGCCAAACAGGGTGTATCTAAAGACGATTGAATCGGAACAGGCCAACATAACCTGGCAATTTCGTGGCGAGCGGGCCGGATTTTTTGGCACACAACTGTTCATTACGCCTCACGGGCCCGATTTCGAATACGTCGCCACCAGCGGCAGACTGAAGATGGTTTTGCTCCCCAATCTGGATCTCCGTCGCGCGCATCTTCTTATCACCAAAACGCTGCTGACGATCTACGATATCGATCTGGCGTCAGATGTGGGCAGCGGCGAAAGCATTCGCGCCCAGGCAACCGCTGGCATCGGCAAGGATAGGGGCGTCGATTTGAGAGCGAACTTCAACCAGGTCCGAATTCGCTCCTGGCTACCAGTTGAATGGAAAGAGCATTTAGCCGGCAGCGCTTCCGGCGATCTTCACTGGGCCGGAAAAGATCCGAAGTTGGAAAGCTCTTCCGGCGAAGGTTCATTGCGCGTCAGCAGCGGGCGAATCGACAATGTTCCCGTTCTGGAAAAGCTCGCAGAGCTTGCGCAGAAGAAATCATTCGAACATTTGGAGCTGAATGATTGTTCGCTCAGCTTTGGATGGAAATACCCGAGGATCGACCTCAGTAACATTGCCATCGAAGAGAGAGGAAAATTCCGGATCGAGGGAGAAATGTCGATCGAGCAGCGTCGTTTGCGCGGCACGATCAGACTTGGGCTTACCCGTGAATATCTCGATTGGCTGCCGAATCCCGAAGAAGTCTTTAGCCGCAGTGAGAACGGCTATCTGTGGACCAAAGTGCATCTTTTCGGAACGATCGATGACCCCGAGCAGGATCTCAGCCCGCGCATTATCGAACTTTTCAAACAATCGCCCGGCGCCTATCTCGGTCTATTCTTTCGTCAGTTTGAAGGTTGGTTAAAAAGAGCATTTGGCGCCGATCACTGATTTCTGACTTCAGATCTCTGATCTCTGGCTTCGCCAGCTTCCAGCATCCGAATGCGCTTGTCGATGTATGGCAACCGGATCGTAAGGGTGAGACCTTTGTCCTGGCCGCTCTCGATGGAGAGTTCGCCTCCGTGCTCGCGCACAATGCGGCGCACAATCAATAGCCCGAGACCGGTGCCAGACGGCTTCGTTGTAAAATAAGGCTCAAAGACGCGACTCAAGTTTTCAGCCGACATGCCGCCGCCAGTATCGACGAATCTGATGAGAACATGTGTGTCGTCCAGATCCGTGTGGATGTGCAACGTGCCATATCGTTTCATGGCTTCGAGACTGTTTTTGATCACGTTGTAAAACGCCTGCTTCATCTGATCACGATCCAGCTGAAGCAAAGGCAGGTCCGAGCGCAGTTCTTGTTCGACAACGATGTCGCGATCCTGGATTTCAGGTGTGAAAAAGCGCACGGCTTCCTCGACGATTGTATTGATATTCTCCGGGCGCAGTTGCGGCCTCGATGGCCGGATGGCCCGCAAGAATTGGGTGACGATCGAATCCAGCCTGTTGACTTCGGAGCGAGCAACATCAATCGATTGCTGGAGATCTGCCTTTGCTCCGTCGTCCAGCTTCTGCACGCCGCGCTCCATCAATTGCAAGTGAATGTGCAGCGAGTTGAGTGGATTGCCGATCTCGTGCGCCACGCCTGCTGCGAGCAACGTCAGCGCGTTCAAACGTTCCGATTCAATCGTTTGCTGGGCGGTGCGCCTGCTCTCGGTGATATCGCGCAGGATCATGACGTGGCCAACTTGTTCCCCTGTAGCCGGGAGCGTCAATCCCGGCCGGGCGGAATCATCTGCCTCCGCCGAGGTTACTGCGGACAAGCCGATTCCGCCTACGGAGCCTCGTGATTCTATCATCAGCGGCACGATGTAAAAATTGACGAAGCGGTTTTGTGGATAAAAAATTTCCATGTCATGACTGACCGGTCCGCCGCTTTTCGTAAGCGATTCCCAATCGAGGCCGCGGATGCGTTCGTCGAGTCGTTTGCCGATTACATCGCCTCCTTCCAGGCCAAATAATCCGCAAGCTGCCTCATTCAGATACGTGATTCGGCCCTTGGAATCGGTCACAATGATGCCTTCCTGGATGGCATTGAAAACCGTTTCCAGGAAACCTTTCTCCTGGGCCAGGCGCAAAAAATAATTCTGCACCTCTTCCGGCCCGATGCGTCCGAGCCGCTCGATGAGTTTCTCAAGAAAACCAGCCTTCATCTCCCAGATAAACGAACCTTCAAAATACCGAGATTCCTCGACTTCGCTCGGAATGACAAAAACGAAAACCGGCTTTCATGATTTAAAAGCTCCAAGCTCCAATCCCCAACATCCAATGAACCATCAAATTCCAAGCTTCGAAATTTCGAATTTGTTTGGAGCTTGGACGTCGGCATTTGGAGCTTCCGCCGCCGCCGGCGGCACTTCCACGGTCAGCATTTCCACGCGCAAATAATTCAATACCACCGGCGCAAGGATCAGACCGGGAATACCCATGAGCCGTTCGCCAATGATCAGGGCGATCAACGTCAGCCAAATGGGATTGCGTATCCGGTCGCCGATAATTTTGCTGTTTAGAAGATATTCCAGCTTATGGATCAGAACCAGAAACAGCAGCGCGGAAATCGCCAGTTTCAGGGACGCCGTCAACGCGACGAAAACAATGATGGTATTGCTGACCAGATTGCCGACGATAGGGACAAGGCCGCAAAGAAACGTGACGGCAATGAGCAGCGGCGCATGCGGCATGTCCACTGCGAGAAGGAAAATCGCCGTCAACACCGTATTGATGAACGAGATCGTGATTTGCGCGCCCATGACGGTGGCGAAGCTGCGGTAAAAATCGCGGAATCGCGTCGAAACTTCATCGCAGCAAGTGGAGTAAAGATTATTCTTCACCCGATGCGTACCCCGGTGAGGGTCGAGGCCAGTTTTCAAAAAGAGGCTCCCGGTTGCGATGATTCCGAGGATGCTGAAAAACAGGATCATCGTGGTGCTTTTGGCAAAATTAGCGAGGTTTCGTAGGTAATGCGCTTCCTGGCCAAGCGCGTCGGTCACGGCCTGTTTAAGACTTTCAAAATCATTAAAGGGTAACTCGATCTGGCGCTTCTGCGCCCAGGCGCTGGCCGAGGGAAGGGACGTATCAGCCACATCTGGCAGCGCGAGAATGGCAGCGCGAGTAAAGAACACCGCTGCAGCGCCAATGCCGGCCACGACAATGCCAAACAAGACTAAAGCGAGCCATTTTCTTTTCGTCAAGAAATACAGTTGGCGCAATGCGAAATAGGAGAACAAAACCACCGCCAGCGGCACTCCCAAATGCAGGAGACCCGCTAAAATAATTGTGGCGGCGAGCACACCGTAAGAAAGCCGAGTGGGAGTAATCATGGCGGCTGGTCGTTAAATGTAGCGCAACCGTCCCGCTTACGTCGGGAAAAACGCTCGCCACGCGCGAGAGCTACATTCCGCTACAATTGATCAGTACTCAGCTTTCTCGACCGGAGCAGGCTGACCCGTTTCGGCCTCGGCGCGTTCTTTCAGCGCCGCTTTGCGCGAAAGTTTTACGCGGCCTTTGTCATCGATACCTATGCACTTCACCCAAATGATGTCGCCCACCTTGGCCACATCTTCGGTGCGTTTCACACGAAAATCCGCCAGCTCGGAAATGTGCACCAGCCCGTCTCTGCCCGGGAAAACTTCGACAAACGCGCCGAACTCCTTTGTTGAGACCACCCGTCCCTGATAGGTCTGGCCAATCTCAATTTCGCGCGTCATGCCACCGATGATTTCCTTCGCGCGCGCCATGCTTTCGCCGCTGGTCGCATAGATGTGCACGGAACCGTCGTCCTCAATATTAATCTCAGCGCCCGTCTCCGCGACAATGCCCTTAATGGTCTTCCCACCGGGGCCGATGAGCGCGCCGATCTTCTCCGGATTAATTTTAATCGTCTCAATTCGCGGCGCGTATTTCGATAATTCCGGTCGCGGCTTGTCCAACGCGCTGCGCATGATGTCGAGAATCTTCGTGCGCGCTTCTTTCGCGCGTTCGATTGCTTCCGCCATGATTTTGTGGCTAATGCCGGGGAGCTTCAGATCGAGCTGAAAACCGGTGACGCCTGCGTCTGTTCCACAAAGCTTGAAGTCCATGTCGCCAAAGTGATCTTCCGAACCGATGATGTCGGTGAGCAATTCGTAGCGTTTTATTTCCCGATCGTCGCCATGCTCAGTCACCAGTCCGACTGAGATTCCCGAAACCGGCGTTTTGATCGGCACGCCGCCATCCATGAGCGCGAGTGTGCCCGCGCACACGCTCGCCATGGAGGTTGATCCGTTTGATTCCATGATCTCGCTCGAGATGCGGATCGCATAACGAAAATCCTGTTCACTCGGCACGACCGGCTCCAGCGAACGCTCCGCCAGCGCACCGTGGCCAATCTCGCGCCGCCCAGGGCCGCCCGTCCGGCCGGTTTCGCCAACGCTAAACGGAGGAAAGTTGTAATGCAGGATAAACCGCTTCGACTGTTCGCCGCCGCCGTAAGCATCAATCATCTGCGCTTCCTCGATGGGCGCCAGTGTAGCGAGCGCGACCGCCTGGGTTTCGCCGCGCTGGAAAATGGCCGACCCATGCGCGCGCGGCAGGACGCTCACTTCGCAGCTGATCGGCCGTAGATCTTGATAACCGCGGCCATCGACGCGTTTCTGTTTTTCCAGAATGCTAACACGAAACGCCTTCTTTTGAACATAATCGAATGCCTGCGAGATCGCGAAGGGATCAGTCTCTGGATATTTTTCCAAGATCGCCGCCTTCACTTCCTCACGTAATGCATCAACCGCCTTAGCACGCGCCACCTTGCCTTCTGTGTAAAGCGCTCCTACGATCCGGTCGCCAGCGACGTGGTAAGCAATATCGAGCAACTCCTGGTTCACTTGGAGTAACTGAGGCTCGCGTTTGAGCTTGCCCACCATCGCCGCAAGTTCCTTTTGAATTCGAACCATCTCCCGTGCATTCCCATGGGCGAACTCGAGTGCTTTGATGAACTCGGCTTCCGGCAATTCCCCAGCGGAGCCTTCGATCATGATCACATCGTTTTCGGTGCCGACGTAAACAAGATCGAGATCGCTCTCGGCGCGATCGCTATGCGTCGGGTTCGCGACAAACTCGCCTTTTACCCGGCCAACGCGCACAGCACCGATTGGGCCGGCAAACGGAATATCCGAAACGCACAGCGCAGCGGATGCGCCGTTGATCGCGAGAATGTCGGGATCATTTTGACCGTCGGCGCTAAGCAGGATTGAGATGATCTGGGTGTCGTAAAAATAACCCGTTGGAAAGAGCGGCCGCAGCGGCCGATCGATCATGCGCGAAGTGAGCGTTTCCTTTTCTGCCGGCCGGCCTTCGCGTTTGAAATAGCCGCCGGGAAATTTCCCTACGGCCGCCGCTTTTTCGCGATAATCGACCGTGAGCGGAAAATAATCCTGGCCTTCTTTGACCACCGTGGCCGAGACGGCACTGGCCAGCACCATGGTGTCGCCGCACGTGACGACGACTGCGCCGTCGGCGAGCCTGGCGATTTTGCCGGTTTCGATTGAGATTTGATTAGCCCCAATTTGGGCCGTGACCTTTTGTTGCATTTTACTTTTCCTGGATGTGCGGTTCCAGGCCGGTCACCCTGACTGTAGGTTTTAAACCCGTTCTCCGGCGGCTGCCGGACGCGAAACTAAAACCTAAAATCCAAGGTGATTACCGCGACCTGGGACTGCTAATTGTTTGTTCTTAATTTACTTCTGGCTTCGAGCAGTTCAAACCGTTGGAGACGAAACCAACGATCGGTCTGATTATTTGCGCAGGTTTAGTTTGTCGATCAGTTTCTTATAACGATCGGCTTCTGTTTTACTCAAATAATCCAGCAGACTCCGGCGTTGCGCCACCATCTTAAGAAGGCCGCGACGCGAAGAATGATCTTTCCGGTTGGTTTTAAGGTGCTCGGTCAAATGCTCGATCCGGCGGGTGAGAAGTGCGACCTGCACATCCGCGCTGCCGGTATCTTTGTCATGCAACTGAAACTCCTTGAGACTCAACGTTTCACTGCTCTCTGCCATAACGAAGGGGCTATTTTAGACGAAGAACCCATTTTAGCAACCGCACATCAAGTCATTCCTGCGGCGTCCTTCAGGCTTCGGCTGGATGCTTTTCGCGTTTACCGTCGTACCACAGGCGCAGTTTCGCGCGCGAGCGCGCCCCGCGAGGACCGGCAACGACCACTCCGAAGAAGTCGCGAAGAAATTGTCTAGCCGGGTACATGCGCAATTTGCGGCCGGATGTGACGATGGGTTCCCGCAGCACCTTGAAGCGTCCAAGCTTCCTCATGGCGAGGCTGAAATAAACTTCTTCGCCGACAAAGTATTGCTCATCGAAGCCGCCAGTTTCTTTGAAATTGCGCCGCGTGGTGAAAAGAAACGCGCCGGCGCCGAGATTGAGTCCAAAATAAAGTACGGTAAACGCGCGTAACAGAACGCGACCCCAAAGCGGAACGATTCCATCTATCGCCACGCGTGCGCTGCCGCCCGCGTAGCCCGCTTCGAGAGCGGTGATTCCTTCGGTAACGTGCGACGCGTTGATCCGCGTATCGGCGTCGACGAAGAACAGATAGTCGCCCTGCGAAGCGCGCGCGCCTGCGTTCCGCGCGGCTGCAATTTGGCGTCGATTGATTCGGATGACTTTCGCGCCGGCCTGCGCGGCGATCTCTGCCGTCGCGTCCGTCGATGCATCATCCACTACAATGATCTCGTACGGCTTTCCCGAGTCAGAAGCCGCCGCGCGAATCGCCACGAGCGTGGATGACAGCTCGAATTCTTCGTTATGTGCGGGAACGATAAATGAAATCATTGTCTACATTGTCTATTTCGTATCGAATTTGACGCCCGCCTTTTGCACTTCAGCATAGGGCAAAAGCCAGATGAGCGATTCGTCGTGAAGATCGACAACCTGGATCCGATTGCCCCAGGGATCGCGAAAATCACAGCGGAACTGCGGCTCCAGTTTGAGTTTATATTTTTGCTTTAGTTTGTTGCGGACTTCCTCCAACTGCGCTTTGTCGCGAACCATGATCCCGAAATGTCGCACGTTCGCGCGTGGCACCTTCTCCACTTCGAAAATAGCGAGGAACTGATGCTCGCCCAGTTTGAAAAACGCGTCGCCCTCGCCGCCGCTCATCTGTTCCAGATTGAAAACGTCCTTGTAAAACGCCACCGCCTTCTCGACGTCGTCCACTTCGATGGCGACATGATTGCATCCATAGACTTGCACGCTCATATCTCAGCTTAATCGAAAATGAAAATGCGCGCGATTTTCTCATTCAAGGGCAATGCAAGCCCAGCAGCGCAGCAAAGGCACTTTAGCCGATGAGCATCAATCGCGAACCGTCTTTACCCCCAGCCGGACGATCCCGCCAATCAACTGCGGATATGACAGGCCCGCTTTCGTCGCTGAAAGCGCGAAGTCCTCGTCGTCTGCGAGGATCGGATTTGGGTTCGCCTCGATGAAATAGAGTTTGTTCTCGGGTGTCAGCCGAAGATCGATGCGGGCGTAGCCGTCGATTGTCAGCAGACGATAGATGTCTTTACACGTTTCTTGAATGTTGGTGACACGCTCCGGGGCGAGGTCTTCTGCGAAGCGGTTCTCCAAGCCCCAGCGTTTGCGATACTCTTCGTCCCATTTCGCATTGTAAGTGGCGATCTTCGGTTCGTTAGGCGGCACTTCACGAAAAACCAGCTCGCGAATCGGAAAAACAGTCAGCCGCACATTGCCCATAATGCTCACGTAAAGCTCGCGACCTTCGATATATTCCTCGGCAATGGCGTCGCTGTTGTATTTCTCGTGAATGAAAGCCACTCGTTCTCGAAATTGCTCCTCATTTTGGACGAACGACGCCTGGGAAATGCCATAGGAGGCCTCTTCTTTCACAGGCTTTACCAACACTGGCAATTTGAGTTGCTTCGGCCGGCCGATGCGCTGGCCGCGCGGGATAACCACAAAATGCGGCACATGGATCCCGTGATAATGCAGGATTTTTTTCGAAATGCCTTTGTCCTTGCAAAGAGTAAGACCAGTCGAACCGCACCCGGTGAAGGGCAGGTCCTGCATTTCGAAAAATGAAACAATGTTCTGATCGAAACCGGGCCTGTTTTTAAACTGTTCGACGAGATTGAAAAGAACGTGGGGCGCGCAGGTCTCCAGTTTTTGCCTCACCAGATCGACATCGTCGTAGATGGCCAGATGCTCCGCAGTATGACCGAGCTTGCCGAGCGCAGCCATAACGTCCGCCTCCGTCTTCCAGTCCTTCGTTTTCAGCTCCTTCGAGAAGTCCTGATCGAGCGTGGTGGGACTTGTGCCGTCAAAGAGCACCAGGACTTTGAGTTTCTTTTTCACGATTCTGTTGTGCCTGTCATTCCGACCGTGGGTGGCGCACGCGTCTCGCGTGCTGGTTTCGGCGTCGCGCCGAAACGAACTTTTTCTGAACTGCCGTTGCGGTAAGGAGCTTGCGACTTCGAGCGAAAGTTCGCGAACGCCAGAGGCCTTCGCCAGCACGCGGGACGCGTGCGCTACCCGATCCGTTGCACGCCAGCGGAGTGATTACGTCAACCACGCACCAAAAATGGTTTTTATGTGGGAGCCGGCTCAATATTGACGGGGAGTTCGTCATTTCGTGCGCTTAAATTTGCCGGTAAAAAGATAATTCATCACCAGTGTTGTGATGAAAGCGGTGACGCGAAAATCCTGCTGCGGGTCGTCATTCAGCACATGCAGCCCAAGCTCGTCACAGCGATGGGTGAGCCTTGCGAGAAGTTGGTTTACCGGGAATTTCTTTTCATTGGTCCATTGGGAAACTGCATTCAGTAATCGGCGCCTCCGCCGCCGGAGATACGCGCTTGCTTTAATCCCAGCCGGCGCAGCGAAAAGCTGTCGCAGATCCGCATCGTAAAAATCTGGATACGTATCTTCGTTGAGCTTGCGTTTGTGCGCGTAGTAAGTTTTGAGCTTAACGTTGAGACAATCGTAATCCGCGACGCGATACTCTGGCGTATGCACCGGCGGCTTGCCCACAAGTGAGCGCATAAGCTCATCTACGTATTCCAACTTTCGTAGTGCTGGCCAACTGGCGTACTCCTTGCGCCAATCGAGTCCCGGCGTGAGCCAGACCGCGAACGTCTCCGCAAAATCTTCGTCCGGATGACTCTGCGCGTACCAATCTTCCAGATGCATCACGTAACTGCGACTGAATGGGCGCGGCCGGTAAGTGTTCGGCGTTTCCTCACGCGATGTTTGCCCGAAACATTCCTTCCATTTCTTCCGGCGCGTCAGTTGATAGGCGTACATGTAAGCGTGACTCGCTTCGTGTCGCATTAATTTCATGAACCACTCCGGGGTTTCGCCTTCCACCTCGAGCATCATCGTGCGCTCCAGCGCGCGCAGCCGGTCGTGTACGAGAAAAAATGGAATGAAGATCGCGGGAACCCCGATCGGGACGAACCATTCGTCGCCGATGTGGCACGGCGGGTGAAATACGAGTCCCTTTGCCGAAAGCTCGTCATAAAGCTGGCGGATCAACGGTTCGAGTGCTGTTCCCTCAAGGTGCAAGCCGAGTGTGGAGATGCGGCGTTCGAGCAGCTGATCATCAGTGAGAGAAACCCAATCGGCCGCTTCCATTTTCCGCGACAGTACAGCCCGCGCGGGGCGCTGTCACGCCGTCGGACCGATCTCGGGTGGACGGAGACGTAACGGCCCCGTCGATTGGCCTCTCTCCCGAAGCGCGCGCGAATTACAGCTTCGCGTAAACGCCGAGCAGCGGACGGCGCGATGGGGTTTTTGAACGGAAATCGCTGACGAAACCATCCTTGGTGCGAAACTCGACATGACCGACGCTGCGTGAGGTGCCATACACGAGCACCGAACCGACTGGCGCGGAGAATGGATCCGTCACTGAGAGTCTTTTGAATCCGTAATTGCTAACGAGCTCTTGAGCAGCGTCTCTTGCGAGTTCGCTCTTCGGGCGGGAATCGATCGCGCCGGAGGCAAGCAACGCTTCGTTGACGTAATGCCAGCACATCGAGCGCGAGTGAGCGTGGGCGCGTTCCTCGGCGATGCTCGCCGCTTGCATAAGCCTGCTATCGATGTGGCGATCAACCCTGCCGAAGGGATAAACGATCTGCTTGGGATAATACTGCGTGACTACGGGGATTGATTCTTTTTTGCCCTCCGGCGTTTTGAAGCTGAAAAGGCCGACGCGCTTTGTTGTTTTGCTTACGGTCTGTTGATCCATTGGTCGCACCGGCTCCGCCACGAACGTTTGCGCCGAATCTTTGGCGATCGCCGGCGCCGGTTCTTTCTTTATCGGTTGAGCCAGTTTCTTCGCGACAACCGGTGCCCGGTGTTTGGTGATCGCGTGCACCGGTTTATCCATGGTTTTCTGCACCGACTTACTCGTGATGATTTGCACCATGTCGTCGGCAGCCTTTTGCTCGTGGCTCGCAAGATTCAACGTTGCTGGAGCCAATCCCTGCGCGCGAAGAGCTCCGCTGGAAATGACGAGAAGCGTTATGGTTGTGAAGGCCAAAAAGGCCGGTCGTTTCTCCACGGACGCGAGGTATGCCGGGAATCGCGGCGTTAGGCAAGCTTTTTTTTGAAAAAAATTCGGGCAAGGAAAAGTGCCGCTCACCCTCCCCTCGACATTCTGGCCGCCGCGTGTTCCCGTCTCTTGCTAGTCGTCGGGGGAATAATCCGGCGCAAATCGAGGCGGCGGAACGAACGTCTCCTCATCGCGCTCAATGAAAGCGCGCCGGCGACCCCGTGGCACGAATTGGTCTTCTTCAGAATCCGGTGCAACAACCCTGGTGCGGCCGGAGGGCAACCGAAGAATCAATCTCCCGTCCGAGGTGATACCGACTACGCGACCGCGGATCGAACCGACATGGCGTTGCGGCGAGTCTTCGGACAAATCCTGATTCCCGCGGGCCGGTCTGGAAGTCAAGGCAACAGATTTCTTTTTGCCATGCGAACTTGGCTGACTGGCAGTGCTCGGCTGCGCTGCCTCGGTACCTTTCGAGGTTGATGCCGTTTCGCCCCCCGTAGAGGAAGAGATGTCGGGGTTCGCGCCTGGCGAACTCGCTCCGGGAGCGTTTGCAGCAGCGACCTGCGATTGGGCATTTGATGTTTGAGTTTGCTGAAGATCCGGCGAAGAAACCTGAGGCGAATTCGAAGCGGTCGCCGCGTTCCCTCCTTGCGATGTTACAGCCGCGGGAGCCATTGTAGTAGAAGCATTTTGGGCCGCTGACGGTGCCGAAGACTCAGGGACGCCAATCACAACGCCGATGGGTTTTGTCTCGAGAGCCCGGTGCATGAGTCTGCCAATCGGCTCCGGCAGCAAGACGGCCACGATCATTGCCGCGGCGAGCAACAGCGCCGCGACCGGCAATGCTACTCGCAGGAACCGCTTTGGCCGAACCTCGGTTCGCCGCGGCATTGTTGTCCTGTACGGAATGCCATACTTGTCGGCGAGCGCTCGCCGACGTTCGATTTTCAGCAGGCATTCGCGGATCATTTCCGCCAGCACGACCAAATCCCTTGGCCGTTGATTCGGATCAGGATGAAGCATCCGGGAAAGCATGGCTCGCAACGGTTTTGGAAACTTTGAGAGTTTGGGAGGCCGCTGGAGTGCCTCAGACGAAAGTGCGACGCCTGTCAGAAGAAAGTAAAGTGTCCTACCGAGCGAATAAATTTCTGAACGGATGTCCCTCATTTCAAGCGCGATTTCTTCGGGGCGAGCAGCCTGTTCCGCAGAGGACGCTTGCTCATGCGTCTGTGAGTCTTCAGACTTGAGCTCGGCGCCGGACCTAAGTGTAGGCAAGCCGAAGTTAATTAATTTCACTAGCGGCCAAGTGCCCTCGGGAGTCTGTCCCGGGACGACAATGATGTCGGATGGCTGAATTGGCGGATACGGAAGCCTGTGAAAACTCGCGGATGAGAGCACGCTCACGATTTGCTCGGCCACTCGCAATGCGGCGTCAGCCGGCATCGGCCCGTGAGCGGCCACCCATGCTGCAAGCGTTTCACCTGGCAGGTGCTCTGAGACGCACACAAAATCTCCGCCTTCACGTCCGAAATCGTAAACTTTCGCGATATTCACGTGACGCAGCATCTGCGCAGCGCGTGCCTGCTCGTCCAATTTCTCCCGGACGCCCGGGTCGATGCTTTCAAGCGGAATGAGTTTCAGATCAACTGAGTCACGAGATCTTTCGTCCACCGCTTCGTAAGTAATCGCTGCACCCTTCCGGCTGATTTCACGCGGAGTGCCGTCCGACCTAAGGCGTACGCGGTAGTGTTGAAGGAAGATTGTGCGCTCCATAACCGGGTCCCGTTGGCCGCGGCGAGACCAACATACTCGCCCCGCTGCCACCGATTCAACCTCAATTTCGGCAGCGAGTTGCTTCGCTTAAACCCGATCGCACTCTAATTTTGGGCATTGCGCTTGAATCGAAAATCGCCAATCTAAAATCGCAAATCCCGCATACCCCGTGGTGTAACGGTAACACAGCGCCCTTTGGAGGCGTTATTCTTGGTTCGAATCCAAGCGGGGTAGCCACCTCTAGAAACCGATTTTTCCTCGGGAAACGCTTATTTTCGACATAACGCATTCAGACGCATAAAAACGCGACATTGTTTTCTGAAGATTTCCTTCAGCTCCTGAACTTCCAACTCACGCCCACGCCCATCGGCGAGTCGCCATACCGGCCGGTGGCAACGGTTACAGAATGTTCGAGTTTGAGAAGGGCTTGCGCCATCGCCTGGGTGGCGGTGGCCGCTCCTCCGCCAGCGTGATAAGCAGAATGCGCATTCGTTAGGGCAATGGACGGCTTACAGGGCGACCCGGTTCGTTTCCGCCCATCTCTTCAAGACGTAAAAACTCCAAAGAAAAGCCGACTCATCCGCTCGGCCGGAGCGATGCGCTTCCGCTCTCCGTTTTACCAGCCGCGAATTCAAGGAAGCAAAAGGCGCCTCGGCCAGGTCGAGCTCCCCTTTCCGAAACCACTGGGCCACGGGCACGCCGAATCCTTTCTTCGAGCGATACAGTATTTCGCGCGGCAAAACTGCCTCCAACGCCTTCTTCAGAATGTATTTGGTGGTGCCTTTGCAAAATTTATAGGCGCTGGGGATTCGCCTAACGAAGTCGACCAGCTCAATGTCCAGAAAGGGCGCGCGCGCTTCCAGACTGTGCATCATGCTGGCGCGATCGGCTTTCACCAGAATGTCATCCTGCAAATAAAGCTTGGTGTAAAATTGCAGGGTCTTGTCGACCAGGTCGGTTTGTGGACAATTCTCCCACTGCTCGATCGCTTCCGAGTAGAGTTCCTCGAGATCGATCGGTTCGCCGAAAAGATCCTGCAGGCCGGCGTGGTCGAGCGGCGCCATCCAGACTGGCAGCCAGAGCCGCCGGTCGTAGCTTAATCCGCGCAATGCTCTCTTGATCTTAAAGTCGAGCGCCATGTTCGCATGCGAAGCCGGCAAGCGATCGAAGATTGCCTTGATTGCGGCATGAATCGGCTGTGGAAAAATGCGGTTGTAAAGTTGCGCCCGCTGGAGTGCGTGAAACGGATCGTAACCGGCGAACAATTCGTCGCCGCCGTCGCCCCCCAGCGCCACCGTCACATCTTGTCGGGCCAGGCCGCTCACCAAGTAGGTAGGCAGGAGCGAACTGTCCCCCATCGGTTCATCCAACCGAGTCAGGCATTCATCGACCAATTGCCGGGCGCGCGCCACGGAAAGAGTTTCCAGTTTATGATCGGTCTTAAATTGGGCGCGAACGAGCCGCCCGTAGCTCGTCTCGTCGAAAGTTTTCTCGGCAAATCCGATGCTGAAGGTCTTCAGCTGCCCCACGGGAACATGGCGCGACGCAAAAGCGGTGACCGCCGACGAGTCGATCCCGCCACTCAAGAAAACGCCGACCGGCACGTCGGCGAGCAATCGGCGGCGGACAGCCCGATCCAACAGTTCACGCAATTGCTCCCCCCATTCTTCCTCTGGATTCGCGGGCAGACGCTCAAATGGCTCGAGCACCAGGTCCCAGTATTTTTCCACGCGATAATCCAGCGACCGGACATCGAG
>WNGJ01003871.1_pt1 | contig 15513 bp, 18 predicted proteins | sample 5400611 | NCBI WGS metagenome assembly WNGJ01 (sample SAMN13153375, study PRJNA577476) | soil metagenome | isolation source: 40 cm soil or saprolite under Garry oak tree replicate 1 | place: USA:California | collected 2016-06-15
CGAGCACGTGCGGGATCGAGTGGCCGTAGACATCTGCGTCGAGCACGCCCACCTGCTTGCCGGCCTGCGAGAGCGCGACGGCGAGGTTCGCGGTCAGGGTGGACTTGCCGACTCCGCCTTTGCCGCTGCACACGGCGAGCACGCGGGTCGACGCGTCGAGCGAGAGGCCCTTCGAACGCTCGTGGAGGCCGCCGCGCAGCTTCGTCGTCAGCGCCTGGCGCTCGTCGGGCGTCATCACGTCGAAGCCGAGGGCGACACGCTCGACACCCGGCACGTCTCGCAGCACCTCGGCGACCTGTTGCTCGAACGAATCCCGCAACGGGCAACCAGCAATGGTCAGCGCGATCCTGACGCGCACGTCGCCGCCGTCGATCTCGACGGCGCGCACCATGTCGAGCTCCGTCACGGGCTTGCGCAGCTCCGGATCGATGACGCGTTCGAGCGCCTTCATGATCAGGTCGCGGCTCGGTTCGCTCACGCCCCTGAGCCTAGCCGTTCCAATTTCTTCGCCGCAGGCGCCAGCGGCCGTGGATCCTCGAGCACGGGCACGAAGAGGTCCCCGTGCTGCTCGATCCGCCGCAGCGCCTCCTCCATGCCGAAGTCTCGCGGCCGGATGCCGGGCTTCAGCTCCTCCCACCGCAGCGGCGTCGATACCGGCGCGCCAGGCTTGGGCCGAACCGAGTACACCGACGCGATCGTCTTCCCGTGGCCGTTCTGGCGATGGTCGACGAGCACGCCCTCGCGTTTCTTCTTCAGCCACTCCGTCGTGACCTTGCCGGGATGTCGCTGCTCGAGCAGGCGTGATGCCTTCTCGGCGAAGTCGTACGTCTGCTTGAAGGTGGAGCGGCGTGTGATCGGCGCGACGACGTGGATCCCGTCCGCGCCGCTCGTCTTCACGTAGCCCGGCAGCTCGAGCTCCTCGAGCAGCTCGCGGATGAGATGAGCGACCTCGATCGCGAGCTCGAAGCCGTCGTCCGGTGGATCGAGATCGAAGAGGACGAAGTCGGGCCGGTCGGGCTTGTCGACGCGTGAGTACCACGCGTTCATGTCGATGCAATTCATCTGCACCATCCACAGCACTGCCTCGGGGAAGTTGATGAGCGGGAAGTCGACGAGCCGCGACCCGCCTTCACGCGGCCACGTGCGGAACTGGCGCGTCGGGATCCAGTCCGGCATACCTCTGGGTGCCTGCTTCTGGAAGAAGATCTCGCCCGTGATCCCGTGCGGGTAGCGCTTCATCGTGAACGGACGGCCTCTCAGGTGCGGGACGATCGTCGGCCCGACCTGCTCGTAGAACGCGAACAGATCGCCCTTCGTGATCCCGTCCTCGGGGTAGAGGACGCGGTCGGGTGAGCTCAGGTTGACGGTTCTTTCCTCAGCCATTCAGCTCGACTCCCATCACGGAGAGCGTGCGCCCCCATTCGCTCGGCTCGCTGTCACGAAGGTACCTCGCACCCATTTTCTCGTAGAACCCGATCGAGTTCGGTTCGGCCTCCCATTCCAGGCATTTCGCTCCTGCACGCTGTGCATGCCGCGCACCGTGGCGAAAGAGGCGACCCCCGACGCCTTTCCCGATCCAGGCGGGCTCGATCCAGAGATCGGCAAGCCACCACACCTCGCCCCTCGGGTCGAGGGAAGACCAACCGATCGTGCGCGCCTCGGCTTCCGCAACGAAGACCGTGAGCTTGCCGAGGTGCGCCGACGAGAAGTCGCCGCGGTCCGCCCACTCCCTCACCTTGTCCAGCTCGTAGCCCCAGAAGGCCTTGGACGAGATGGCGATCTCCTTCAGGCGCCCGCCTTCGTCCGCCGCCGGCGCACGGATGGTCACGCTGCGAGCCCATTCTTCAGCCACCCGCAGGCAACTTATGCGGACAGAGCGTGGGCCAGCTGACGGCACACCTCGGGAGTTGCCGCTGCGACGACCCGTGAACGCCCCTCCACATCGAGCGGGGCGGCTGCGAACGGGGGCGCGTCGGGGAGGTCGATCGCGAGCCCGCGCTCGCGGACGAGGAGCTGGGCCGCCGCGATGTCCACGGCACGCGCAGGCTTGAGCGAACAGACCGCGTCGATGCGGCCGGCGGCGAGGTGGCACAGCGAAAGCGCGAGCGAGCCCATGATCCGCAGGCGGTAGGCCAGATCGACCACTGCCGCAGCCTTCTCGGCGACGGAGGCGGTGCGTGTCGCTTCAAAGGCCAGGATCTCGATCCTCTCCTTCGGCAACTCTCCGTCGAGCGGTGTCCCGTCGAGTCTCGCTCCCTCGCCGCGCGTCGCCGTCCACTCTTCCCCCGTGCCGAAGTCATGGACGAAGCCGAAGTCGACGTCGCCCATGGTCGGGCCGGAAGCCACGGCGATGGACAGGGCGAAGAAGCCGATGCCGCGCTTCGCGTTCAGCGAACCGTCGATCGGGTCGATCACGACATGCGTGGCGCCATCGCCGAGAACGCCGACCTCCTCGGAGACGATCGTCAAGTCGCCGAGCCCTTCGAACCGGGCGAGAATCACACGCTCGGCCGCGGCATCGATCGCCGTTGTCTCGTCGCCGCCCACTCCGTCACCAACGACCGGCTCACGGTCGGACCGGCGCGGCAGTTCGGCGAGCACGCCGCGCACGTCCTCGACCGCTGCGCGGCAGAGCGCGAGCCAGTCAGTCAAGCGGGTGGAACAGCAGGCCGGACGTGAGCTTGGGATAGAAGTACGTGCTCTTCTGCGGCATCGTCTCGCCGCGTCGCGCGACCGCCCAGACGTCCTCGATCCGAGTGGGGCGAAGCAGAAACGCTGCTTCGGCTTCGCCGCGGTCGACCGTTGCAACGGCGTCGGCGCGCTGGGAGGTGTAGGTCACGCCCTCCGGTGCGATCTGCTCGACGATCTCCACATCGAGACCGTCGCCGCCAAGCAGCTCGTACTTCCCGTCGCGATACATGACGACGCCCGGCAGCTCGTCCCCCGGCTCGTCGATCGGAGTACCTCGCGCGCCGTTCACGTGTGCGGCCACTCGATGGGTTGGGAAGATCGTCAGCCCTTCCTGGTTCGTCGGCACGAGCACAACCATCAGGTAGGGCGAGCCGCCCTCCTGCGCGTACGCGACCGCGGTCTCGTAGCGGTGGTGGCCGTCCGCAATCAGGAGCTCAGTGCTCTGGAAGCTCGGCGCATCCACGATGCGCCACAGCTTGTCGCCGCCGCTCTCGAGATCGGGAGCGCGGTCAGGGGGCTGGAGCGGGTCGCCCTCGTAGAGGAGGAAGATCGGCTCGAGCTCCGTGCGGGTGGCGCGGAGCAGCCGAAGCCGGCCCTCCTTGGGGCCACGATGCGTTCGCTCGTGCGGGAGCACGGCGCCGGTCTCGTACGGCTCCGTTCGGAGCGAGGCGACGAGGCCGGACCTCGTCCTGGGAACACCGTCCGGGCCGACATAGTCCTGGGAGAGGAACCAGTAGCCGGCCTCCGACTCCCTCGCGAGCACGCCCTCCTCGCGCCAGGCGACCACGTCACGGCCTGCCTGCTCCTCGTCGTCCGGGAGCGTCAGATGGACGACGTTGTACGGACTGCGCGCGAGGTACGCCTCCCGCTGCTCGGGCGAGATCACGTCGTACGGCGGCGACACGAGCCGCTCCAGCGGGCCCGCCTTCGATTCGTCGTAGCGCTCGGCGCGGAACGGCTTGACCACGGCCATTTGCGCCGACCCTAGCATCCGGGTTCGGACCTAGACTTGCGACGTGAGCGTCACTCGCCTTCGGCTCGTTCCCGTGGAGGAAACCATGTTTCCCCCACGAGCCCCCTTCTTTAGAAGTCGCCTCGACGCCCACGCCGTTGCGACCGCCGCCGGAGGCGCCGAGGAGAAAGAGCGGGGAAACCTCCCGGTTTCCCCTTACGCCCCTTCCACCGCTCATCGGCCAAAGAGCGGCCGGTGAGCGCAATCGCCGAGCTGGCCGAAGAGCGGATCGTCGAGGGCGTCTATGCGGTCGCGCGCAAGCAGAGGCTGCGCACGAAGGGAGGCGCCCCGTACCTCGCGCTCGAGCTGGTCGATCCGAGTGGCCGCATCGAGGCGCGCGTCTGGCACGACGTGGAGCTGCTCGACGCCCGCTTCGCGGAGGGCGACGCCGTGCGCGTGCTCGGCCGCGTCGAGAAGTTCCGCAATCGGCTACAGGTCGACGTGCGAACGTTGGAGGCAGCGCCGGAAGCCGACCCGGCCGAGTTCGCGCCGGCACTGAGACGCGACGCCGACGAGCTGGACGGGTTCCTGGAATTTCTCGCCGGCGAAATCTCGCACGACGGCCTCGCAGGCGTCGTCACGCGGTTCTTCTCCGACGACATGTTGCGAGCCTCGCTGCGCCGGTTGCCTGCTTCGGAAACACATCATTCGTACGCGGGTGGCTTGCTCGAGCACACAGTCGGCGTGGCGACGATCTGTCGCGAGACGGCGCAGCTGCATCCGCGGCTTCGTTCCGATCTGCTACTCGCTGCGGCGCTGCTGCACGACGTCGGCCGCGTCGCCGAGCTCACCTCGGGGCCGACGTTCCGGCAGACCGATGAAGGCCGCCTCCTGGGGCACGTCCATCTCGGCTTGCGCATGGTCGAGGAGCGAAGTGGCGGGATGCAGCCTGACGCGCGCTCCGAGCTGCTGCACGCAATCGCCTGTCATCACGACGCACGGTCCGCACGCACCGCCGAAGCATCGGTGCTGTATCACGCGAACCAGCTCGACGCGGTCGCCGCAACGCGACCAATACCTGACTAGCCAGGCGCCGACTGGGCGGCGCCGCATAGAGGCCGTGCGGGCTTCGCCCGTGCGGCCGTCTAACACACTTGGCGGCCAACGCTCTCACTGCTGAGCGTCCAATTCGAACTAGGTAGCGTCACGCGATGAGATCGATCGCGCTTGCGCTCGGTGCCAGCCTGACCTGGGGTTTCGCGGACTTCTTCGGGGCGCTCAAGGGGCGAACACTCGGCGCGCTGCGCGTGCTCGTCTACGTGCAGCTCGGGGGGCTCATCGTGATCGCCTTGATCGTCGCGATCCGGTGGAAAGGACCTGCGGACCTCGATGCGCTCTTCGCGATCCCGGCGGCGGTCTCGGGCACGCTCGGCCTGTACTCGTTCTATCGAGGGATGGCCGTGGGCGCAATGAGCATCGTGGCGCCGATCGCGGGCATCTCCGCCGCGGTGCCGGTCATCTTCGGGATCGCGACCGGCGACCGTCCCTCGCTCTGGCAGTGGCTCGGGATCGCCGCCGCACTCGGCGGTGTCTTCCTCGCGTCACGAGAGCCGGGCCGGGGCGTCAAGGTGGCGGCCGGCGTCGGCCTGGCGTTGCTGGCGGCCATCGGGTTCGGCGGCTATTTCCCTCCGATGCATGCCGCGGGAAACGCCGACTTCTGGTGGGCGTCGTTGATCTTCCGCATGACGTCGACTTCCATCATTCTCGCGGCCGTCGCGATCCGTCGCCCGTCACTTGCCGTCGCGCCGATGCAGGTGCCACTACTGGCGCTGGTCGGGATCGGTGACATGCTCGGCAACCTGCTCTTCGCGGCAGCGTCTACGAGCGGACTCGTCAGCATCACGTCGGTGCTCGCGTCGCTCTATCCGATCATTACGGTCGTATTGGCTCGCCTGGTCCTCAAGGAACGCGTAGCGCGATCGCAGGAAGCGGGCATCGTGTTTACGCTCGCCGGCGTCGCGCTCATTTCAGCCGGTTAGTCGCAACGCTTTCGTCACACATTTCGGGTCTGACCCCAAGTGTGTCCGTTCCGGACGTGGCTTCGTGTGCCGAAAGCGAAACAGTTCGGTGACGCGACGCGCGATCCGTCCCGAAGTCATGACACAGCCGGCACAGTTTTCGGGTCTGACCCCACGCGTGTCGTTTGTGGACACGGAGTTCGTGCCGGAAGAGACACGTTCCTGTGCCGAATTACAGGGGGAGCTCGGCCACGCGACGCTCGATCTCGTCACGGATCTTCCGGACGGTCTCGACGTCCTGGCCGGCAGGATCTTGCAGCTCCCAGTCGATGTAGCGCTTGCCGGGGATGACCGGGCAGGCGTCGCCGCAGCCCATCGTCACCACGATGTCCGCCCACTCGGCATCGGTGGAGTCGAGCCCTTTCGGAACGCGATCCGCGAGCTCAGGCATGAGGTCGGCGACTTCCGGATGTACGTGCGCCCCCGGAGTCGTCCCCGCAGAGCGCGCGTTGCCACCACGCCGCTCGTAGAGCGCGTGGGCCATCTGGGAACGACCGGCGTTCTGCTCGCAGACGAAAAGGACGTTCACGCGCCCAGCGCTCCGCGCAGCGCAGTGATCGCTTCCGGCACCAGGCGATAGTAGGCCCACGTCCCACGGCGCGACGATTCCACCAGGCCGGCGTCGCGCAGGATCTTTAGGTGGTGCGAGATCGTCGGTTGTGAGAGATCGAACGTTTCGGTGAGGTTGCACACGCACACTTCGTCGGCCGCCGAGAGACAGTTGATGATGGCGACGCGCGTCGGGTCGGCGAGCGCCTTGAATCGCGACGCAAGCTCGTCGCGCTGGGGCACAGTCAGTGGCTCTGTCTCCGGGCCACAGCAGATCGCGGGGAGGACGGCGATTGACTTCATCGACAGTTTTCAATATATCTACATCGACGGATGTCGATGAAAGGAGGTGAGATGGCCGGTTGCTGCGACTGCCCGCCCGACTGCTGTCCCGACGGCTGCTGCTAGCGGAAGACAGCTAGACGTTGAAGCGAACGTTCAGGACGTCGCCGTCCTGAACCACGTACGTCTTACCTTCGAGACGTTGGAGGCCGCTTCGCGCGGCCTCCGCGTGTGAGCCGGCCTTCACAAGGTCTTCCCAGCGGATCACCTCGACCCGGATGAATCCGCGAGCGATGTCGGTGTGGATCGTCTCGGCCGCCTCCAATGCCGTCCGCCCGCGGCGCAGCGACCACGCACGAGTCTCCTTGTCGCCGGCAGTGAAGAAGCTGATCAGCCCGAGCTCGTCGCTGAGGCGACGTACCACTTCCTCGAGCGCGGACGCTCCTTCGCGAAACGCGACCGCCTCGTCTGCAGACATGTCCGCGAGCTCCGCTTCGAGCTTGAGGTCGATCCCGCCGGGCCCGTTCTCGACCGCGAGCAACGGCTTCGTCGTGAGCGGCTCGAGGCCGGGCGGCAGCTCGGCCGACCAGTCGGCGAGCGTTCCACCGGCGTCCACGTGCGCCAGCACCCGTTCGAGCTCGGCCACCTCCTGCTTCAGTTTCTGTTCCCCCGACTTCGCCTGCTTCGTGACGCGCTCGAGCCGGCGCTCGACGTGATCCCGATCGGCGACCAACAGCTCGAGTTTCAGCGTCTCCAGGTCGTCGGCGGGAACCCGTGTCCCCGAGAAGCCGTCGAGGACAACGAGCAGCGCGTCCACCTGGCGCAGATTCCCGAGCAGCTCGGGCCCCGTGCCGCGTACCTCGACGACTCGAATCGCGGCGGGCGTGACCTTGCGTGGGTGAATGACACCGGCGATCTGCGCCAGCCGGGGATCGGGAACGCCCGCCATGCCAACGTCGCCGGTCGCGCGAGCGCCCGTGAGCGCATGGAACAGCGTCGACTTGCCCGAGCTCGGCAGCCCGACGATCCCGACCTCGAGGGCCATCGCTACGGCTCCGTGCTGCGGGAGATCTGCTTCTGCAACGAGACGAGCGCGCGGTGCTGAAGCGACTTCACCGCACCCTCGGTCTTGTCGAGAATCGTCGCCACATCCGCGTTGGGCAGATTGAAGACGAACTTGAGGGTCAACACCTGCTGTTGCTCCGTCGACAGACTTTCGATCAGCTCGAGCATGCTCTGCCGCCCGATCGACTGCAACGCCGCCGCCTCCGCGGAGGGCTCTGACTCGCCCGCCGGCTCCGGCACCGCTTCCTCGGGCTGCCAGCGACGGTTCGCGCGGAAGTGATCCATCGCGAGGTTGTGCGCGATGCGAAAGAGCCACGCCGAGAACGGCGCCGATTGCCACCTGAAGCCCTTGATCGACTCCAGCATCTTCAGAAACGTCTGTGTCGTCAGATCCTCGGCGTCGTGTCTGTTGCCGACGCTCATGTGCAGATAGCTATAGATGCGGTCGAAGTGGATCAGGTACAGCTCTTCGAGCGCTCCCCGCTCACCCTCCTGGCCACGCTCGACGAGACGCCGGATGTGAGCGGTCGAGTCCTTTGCAGGGCGTGCAGCAGCGTGGGTGGCTTCGTCGGCCATCAACGCTGAAGTGCCCCGGTCGGTTGGGCTTGTAACCCGCAGGCCCGCCTCAAGCGACGGCCGAGCCGAACCCCACGCGACTTTCGCGCGCGAATCTCTTCACGTAGACGACCCGCTGCAGGGCAATCGTGTAGCGGCCGTCCTCTGCCTCGAGTGCCAGAGCGGCCTCGCCCGTACCCGCGCGGAGCTCAACGGATCCGAGCGCCTGTTCGAGCGCATCGGCGCCGGCCGGCGTGACAAGGGCGCCCATGATCTGGCCGCCATCGAACGCGATCTCGATCCGTACCCGCTCCGGTTCAGCCACTTGCAACCACCTCCGAAAGAACGCCGTGGACGGAATCCGGGTGGACGAACGCGACCTCGAGCCCGAACAGACCCGGCCGCGGGCGCTCGTCGATCAGATCTGCGCCCGCACTCGTGAGCTCCGCCAGCGCCGTATCGAGATCGTTCACCTCGTAAGCGACATGGTGCATCCCGGGCCCTCGCTTGGCGAGGAAGCGGCCGACCGGCGTGTCCTCGCCAAGCGGCTCGAGTAGCTCGACGCGACTCTCGCCGATGCGCACCGACGCGGCGCGCACACCCTGATCCTCGACAGTTGCACGGTGCTCGACCCGCGCACCGAACAACCGCTCGTAGGTCTGGAGCGCCGACTCGAGGTCCTCGACCGCGACCCCGAGATGGTGGATACGCCGCGCCTGCACGCGAGCGATGCTATCCGCTGAGCTGTCTAGGCCTTGGCCGGCAGGGAGACCACGGCGCGAGGCGTGCCCACGGTCTCGGACGCTCGCGATTCGGGCTCGACGTCCGTCAGGAGGAGCAGCACCTCTTCGCGCATGAGGGTCTCCTTCTCGAGCAACGCCTGGCTCAGGCGGTCGAGTGAGGCACGATGCTTCTCGATCAAGCGGAGAGCCTCTGCATAGGCGCCGTCCGTCAGGTGAGCCTGCTCGCTGTCTCGCACCCGCTTCGTCTCTTCGGAAAGCGCGTAGTTGTCCGCGCGCAGCGTGCGCGACGTCACGATGTCCGACATCCCCCACTCGAAGACCATCGCGCGCGCGATCTCCGTCACTTTCTCCAGATCGCTCGCAGCGCCGTTCGTGACCCGTCCGAAGACGACCTGCTCGGCTGCACGACCTGCGAGAGCGATCTTCAGCATGTCGATCAGCTCTTCCTTCGACTCCAGGTAGCGATCCTCGTTCGGCAAATGGAGGGTGTAGCCGAGTGCGGTGCCGCGGGACACGATCGTCACCTTCTGGAGGTGTCCGACCTCACCCATCAGGTGCGACATGAGCGCGTGGCCCGCCTCGTGGTAGGCGAGGATCCGCCGCTCCTTGTCGGTCAGGACTTTCTTCTGCTGGAGCCCGGCGACGACACGCTCGAGCGCGTTGTCGAAGTCCAGAGCCGAAACGTACTTTGCCTCCCGACGACCGGCGAGGATCGCCGCTTCGTTCGCGATGTTCGCGAGATCGGCGCCCGTCAGACCGGACGTCTGACGCGCAATCAGCTCGAGTTGCACGTCCGAGGAGAGCGGCTTGGCCCGGGTGTGGACATGCAGGATCGCCTCGCGGCCCTTGCGATCCGGCGGGGCGACGAGCAACTGGCGATCGAAGCGGCCCGGTCGCAGCAAGGCTGGGTCGAGATCCTGCAGGCGGTTCGATGCGCCCATGACGACGACCTGGTCGCCCGAGGCGAAGCCGTCGAGCTCGACCAGCAGCTGGTTGAGCGTCTGGTCGTGCTCGCGGTTGAAACTGTTGCCACTACGAGCGGTGCCGACCGCGTCGAGCTCGTCGATGAAGATGATCGCTGGCGCATGCTTCCGCGCTTCGGCGAAGAGCTTCCGGATGCGAGCCGCCCCGAGGCCCGCGAACATCTCTACGAACGCTGATGCGCTCTGCGCGTAGAACTTCGCACCCGACTCGTTGGCGGCGGCGCGTGCGAGCAGGGTCTTCCCCGTTCCCGGCGGGCCGTAGAGCAAGACGCCTTTGGGCACCACCGCGCCGAGCTCGTGAAAGCGTTTTGGGTCGCGGAGGAACTCCACGATCTCGAGCAGCTCTGCCTTCGCTTCATCGGCGCCGGCGATGTCGCCCCACTCGATGGCCGTGCGCGGGTCGACGATGACCGTCGCCGGCTTGACGCGAGGCATCAGCTGCATCATGCGCCAGAAGATGTAGAGCAGCACGCAGTAGAACGTCAGGCCCAACAGTGGCCACCAATTGACCACGAAGTCCCTGAGCGCGACCATGTAGCTGTGTAGATCCACCCCCGGCATCCCTTACTCATCATCTCCAGGGAAGGGCCCGCGTCAACCGCGCGCTCTAGAAGGTGCCGGCGATTACCTCAGCGTTGGTGAATTCGACCCCTTGTTCACGCCAGGAGGCCGTGCTGATCGCCACGCGATCGTCGTCCAGCCCTCGGGCAGCGTCCTCGACGAAGCGCACCTTGAGCCCTCGAGCCAGGAAGCCTCGGATCGCTGCATCGTCACAGACATCCGTTGCGACGCCGAACACGACGATCTCGTCAGGGTCGAGGCGTTCGAGCAGCCGTTCCGTGTGCGGGTTCGTGAAGACGTCGAAGTTCTTCTTGAGCAGCAGGAACTCACGGCCCTCGAGGTAGCGGTCCGGGACCGGCTCGAGCGCGAGGGGAACCGGGTCTTCCTGGTCGGTCTCGGGAATCTTGCGCGCACCGCGCGTACCGCGCAGGCAGTGCGGCGGGTACGTCGTGACGAAGTCAGGTTCCGCGGAGATCTCCACGTCGGTGAGCTCGTGGTCGTCGGCGGAGGCGACGTGCACGATCCCGGCCGCTCGTGCGGCGTCGACGAGGCGCTTCATCGCGGGAACGGTCTCCTCGGCGCCGGGGACGTACAGCTTCCCGTCGGGGAACATGAAGTCGAACTGCGTGTCGACGTCCCAGAGAATGGTCACGCGACGAGCTCGAGCCGCTGGCTCGGTTTGTATCTCCGGCCGACCTTTGCGGACGGGCGTCCGTCGGTGAGCACGATGTCCGCGGTGAAATCGTTCGAGCCGCGAATCAGCGACGAGCCGACGCCGTACGCGTCGACCGGCACGCCCTTCGCCTCGAACTGCGCAATCTTCTCGATCGTAAAACCGCCGGACACGACGATCTTCACGTGCTCGAAACCGTCGTTGTCGAGCGCGTCTCGCACCTTGCGCACGAGCCGTTCGTTCACGCCGGTCGGCCTGAAGTCACCCATCTCCTCCCACAGCGAACGGTCGACGAGCATCTCAGATGTGTCGAGACGCACACCCCACAGCTTCGGCCCGAGTGTCCGCGCAACGTCGAGCGCGGTCTGAACGGAGTTGTTCTCGAAGTCGACCAGCACGGTGATGTTGATGTCGTCCGAGGCCCATTCCGCGAACTTGGTCGCTGCAAGCACCGTGTTGCCACCGTACGACGCGATCAGAGAGTGCGGAACCGTTCCGATCCCGCGGCCGCCCCACCAGGAAGCCTGCTCGTCGGTCGTGACGCCGATCGGCGTGCCGACGACGCGGCCGGCGACATACGCGGCATAACCGTCTCCCGTCTGCACGCGATGGTGGTCGTGCCGCGCGGGCATGAAGATGATCGGCTTCCCGCTGGCAGCTTCGAGCACCCGCACGACGTTGGTCGTGATCAGCGTTCGACGGGCGAGGACGCCGAGGTACGCCGTCTCCAGGTGGGCGAACAGGGTGTAGTCGCCCTCGATGGTCATCACCGTTTCCCAAGGGGCCGCGCGCTCGCCGTCGTAGAGCGCGTGCACAGTGAGCTCGTCCCAGTCGTACGAGCAGAGCTTGAGGATCGCGATCGCCTCGTCCATGCCACCGAGGTATGCGTCGTTCTTCTGGAAGACCTGCATCACGACGCGCGGACGCCGCGCGTCCTGCAAGAGTGTCGCTCGCGCGTGATTGAAGTACGCGTCTGCGTAGTAGCCCTCGCGCATCTTCTCGACCGGCAGGTCGAAGATCTCGGGCGGAAGCCGCTCGCGAGTCCGTTCCTCGAGCGAAGCCATGGCTATTCCTGCTCGAGCTCGAGGCACGCTGCGAGTGCGGCCTCGGCGACCTCGATCTGCTCCGGCGTCGGCTCCGCGGTCGCGAGGCGATGCTGGAGCTCGTGGCCGGGCTTGGCGAGGGCGCGCGCAAGACGGTTCTCGGGATTGCGCACCATCCAGCCGAAGATCTCGGTCGATGCGGCCAGCGCCACGAGCTGCGCGCTGAGCCGCGCGGGCCTGCGGAGGTGGGCGGGTGCGCGCGCCGCCAGCATGTTGCCGATCGCGGTGGTCGCCAGTAGCGGGCCGATCAGGTGCGACCCGCAGCGGTTGTGCTCCTTCGCCGCGCGCTTCCCCTGCTCGTATGAGCCGATCGAGATGTGCTCTGCCCCGTGGTAGGCAGCAACGTCGGATCCGCGCAGCGCAAGTGCGGCTGGGGCGACCGAGAGCAGACCGCTGACAACCTCCTGAACCGCCGGACCAACCGAGCGCGAGCCGCGCAGGAGCCTCAGGACCGTGGCGCTACCAACCATCGCAGCCACGACCACCGGACGCTGAAACGGCAGCTTCGCCTCTGGGAGCGCGCGCTTGATCTCCGGGATGATCGCCATCGCATCCAGTAGGCGCACCGGGCCACGAAGCAACGGGCTCTCGACCTTGCTCGCCCGGAGCCGCTTCCGCTGCGCAGCGACCTTCAGGCGGCCGTCTTCCGTGCGGATCGCGCAGGCCCAGGACTTGGGGCCGTGGACGAGCACGCCGTTGGCGAGGGCCATCCCGCCGAGCCGGATCTTGTCGTCGCTCATTTCATCGAGGTTATCGACTCAGAGTCGAATTCCGCAAACGCCAAGCGACGCCTAGGCCAGCATGGCCTGGGCTGCGTACCTCAGGAAGCTCACCGCGAGCTCCAGGTCCGCCACCGGAATGCGCTCGTCGGCTGAATGGATCAGGCGTGCCGCCAGCTCGGCATCCATCGCACGCAACGGGAAGAAGCCGTAGGCGACGGTGCCAAAGGCCTCGCGGAACCAGTGGCTGTCGGTGAACCCCGCGACGCAGATCGGCGCCGGCTTCGCCTCCGGCTCGACCTCGGCGATCCAGCCGGAGACGGCGTCCCACAGCGGCGTCTCGATCGGCGAGCGCGTTCCCCCGTGTGCCTCGAGCGACTCCAGCTCGTAGTCGCCGTCGCCGAGCACGGTGCGCACGATCGCGTGCTGCTCGGCAGTCGTCGTCTCCGGCAGCAGTCGCGAGTCGACGATGACGTCGCAGATCGCAGGAATGACATTCCGCTTCTTCGACCCACTGATCATCGTCGGGGAAAGTGTCAGGGACAGCAACGGCTCGACCATCTCCGCGAAGAACTCGCCGATCGCGCGAGCCTGCTCGAGCGCCACCTGTGGCGACGCGGGCCGCTGACCTGTGACGGCTTCGAGCAGTGCCTCCACCTCCGGCGTGAGGTGTTGCTCCGGCACGTACTCGCCGAGCGCCGTGATCAACGGCGCCGCCTTCACCAGTGCGTTGTCGGCGATCCCCGGCATCGATGCATGCCCACTGCGCCCATGCACGCGTAGACGGAAGGGTGCGCTCATCTTCTCGGCGACGGAGCACGTATAGAACGGCTTGCCGCCGAGCACGACCCGCTCGCCGGACCCTTCGTTGATCAGGTAGTCGCAACGAACCGCATCCGGATGCGTCTCGCACAACCACTGCGCCCCGAACCCATCGCCGACCTCCTCGTCGGCAGTCGCCGCGAAGATCAGGTCGCCTGCCGGCTCGAAGCCCTCCCGCGCGAGCGAGGCAAGCGCGACCGCACTTGCGGCGACCTGCCCCTTCATGTCGAGCGCGCCGCGACCCCACACCTCGCCGTCGCGCAGCTCACCGCCGAACGGGTCCGCGCTCCACTCCGACGCGTCCGCGAGCACGACGTCGGTGTGCGAGAGGAAGAGCAGGGTCGGCCCGTCGCCCCGCCCCGGAATGCGCGCAACGAGGTTGGCACGTTCGGGAACTCGCGCATACAGCTCCACCTGCGCACCGCTTTCCTCCAGGTAGCTCCGAAGAAGCTCGGCCGCAGCGGTCTCGTTGCCCGGCGGATTCGTCGTATCGACGCGGATCAACTCCTGCAGGAGCTCGGTGACCTCGTCGCGGGTCGAGACGGTCGCCATCAGCGACGCGTCCCCAGGATCATCAGGTACTCGCGCTGCGCCTCGCCACGCCCTTTGGTCAGACGCGAGTCGTAGAAGTCGGCATACGCCTTGTGCAGCTCCTCGCGCCGTTTTTGATCGAGTGACTCGTACAGCGTCTTCATCGGCCCGAAGGACGTCACGGAGCGCTCCCACACCTCCTCGCCGGACTTGCCGGTCTGCGGACTGGAGCCGCGCACGAACCGGAGGTCGAAGTCGCTTTCGAGCAGCTCGCGGGCGTGCTGCTCGCGTCCCCAGTCGAGCGGGTTTCCCGTTCCCTCCGGTGGTGGCGGCTGGAAACGCACGAGCAACCGGAAGGAGTCGCCGATGCCACCCTCCGGATCCCAGGCGGTGAGGCCGATGCGCCCGCCCGGGCGAGTCACGCGCGCGAGCTCTCCGGCGACAGCGGCGTGAGTGGGCGCGAAGATCGCAGCGAAGCTGGAAGAGACGATGTCGTAGCTGCCGTCGGCGTAGGGCAGCTGCTCTGCGTCACCGACCTCGTACCGAATCTCGAGGCCCTCGTCGTCTGCCAGGCGCTTTGCCGTCTCGATCAACGCCGGCGCGAGATCCGAGCCTGTCACCTCGGCACCGGCGCGTGCCGCCCGCACGGCGACGGCGCCGGTTCCCGTTCCCACGTCGAGCCACCTCTCGCCGGGTTGCGGGGCGAGCTCGGCCACGAGCCGGTCGTGCACGTCCGCGATCTCGTCGGCGACCCGCTCGAACGGCGCCGAGCCCCAGATGACGCTCTGCCGCTGCTTCAGCTCCTCGAATGCCGTTGTTATCCCTCTTCCTCTTGCTTCGAGCGGGCGGTCAGCTGGTTCCGCGCGCGCCAGAGCGCCGGGAAGAAGTTGTGGTGGATCATCTTTCCGAGCACCTCGACCGGTGTCCCCTGTGTCCCCACGACCTGGTCGCCGATGATGCGCGCGACGACCTTGTAGTGACGGATCCGCCACATGGTGATCCGCTCGTCCCATTCGACCAACGCCTCTGCAAGTTGATAGAGCCCCTCGTGCTCGCGCCCCTGCACATACACCTCGACCACGTCGAGGCCGGCCTGTGACACAGCCGCCTCGAATGCTTCGCCCAGGGGTGGAGTGACGCGCCGGACGTCGCGAAAGCCGGGTGAGTCGAAGCCGCTGCCGTGTCCGAGTACACGGCGAACGGTCT
>WNGJ01003873.1_pt1 | contig 15511 bp, 9 predicted proteins | sample 5400611 | NCBI WGS metagenome assembly WNGJ01 (sample SAMN13153375, study PRJNA577476) | soil metagenome | isolation source: 40 cm soil or saprolite under Garry oak tree replicate 1 | place: USA:California | collected 2016-06-15
CGGACGTGCGGCTGGCGGCGTTTGCCCACGTGTAGCCGCGAGCGCGGCGCCTGCCCTCCTCACCTAGCTTCTTGCGGAGTCCTTCGTCCGCGAGAAGTCTCTCGAGCCCGCGCGCGATCGCGTCGACATCCTCGCCGTCGACCGAGATCGCCGCGCCCAACGCGAGCTCGGGCAGCGCGCCGGTCGAGCCGACGACAGCCGGCACGCCGTGGGCCATGGCCTCGAGCAACGGAAGTCCAAAGCCTTCATACAGGCTGGGAAAGGCGAGCACCGACGCAGACTCGTACAGCGCCGCGAGCGTCGGCTCGTCGACATGGCCGAGGTAACGCACCCCAGGTTCCCCTCCGATCCGCTGGAGCGTGTCGCCGTAGGCCCACCCGGGTCGCCCGGCGATCACGAGCTGCGGTACGCCTGGCCGGCCATTGATGATGAAGGGCAGCGCGCCGCGCCCGCGTAGCTGGCGGTAGGCGGCGAGCAACCGCGGATAGTTCTTGCGCGGCTCCACCGTTCCGACCGCCAGCACGAACCCCGGCTCCACACCGTCGGGCAGCGCTCCGGCCGCGGTCCCGGCCGTGAGGCCCTCAGGGATGGCTTCCAGTCTCTGCTCGAGGCCTTCGAGAGGGTAGAGGCGGAGCAGATCGTGCTTTGTCGATTCGGATGGCACGAGGACCGCGCCGGCCTGATGGAGCGCACGCCTCAGGACAGCTCGAAAGTAGAGCCGCTGCTGCCACGGAACTTCGGCGGGGCGGATTCGGAACGCGAGGTCGTGAACGAAGATCGCGGCAGGCGGCGCGCCTGCGCGCCGGAACGGCGGGCTCGGCCAGTACGGATAAAGGATGGCGTCGCACTCGAGCAGCGGCTCGACCGCGGGAAGCCACCGCGACTTGAGCGCGAGCTCGTGGCGATATGGCGCGAAGACCGCCTCGCAGTCGAGATCAGCCAGCGATGAGGGTCGCTCCCGGCTGCACAGAAGGACGAACTCGTCCTGACCGCGGTTGGCGACCAGCCCGCGAGACAGCTCGACGGCCACCGTGATCATGCCGACGCGTTGGGGCCGCCAGCATGCCGTGACGTCGATCGCAAACCTGGCCACCAGAAGAATGTAAAGGCATTCTCAGCGGGCCTTGGTCAAGGAGACTGGGCGCCCCCATACCGCCCGGGCGCCACGCGACCGGGCCACCTTCCCCGCTCGCTGGAAAAAGAGAAGGCCCTCTACCGGGGGGCAGAGGACCTTCAGAAAGGAGGGAGGGCAAAAAAACCTGTCAAAAAACATCTTAGCGCCGGCGGCCAGGAGCGCAACAGGGGAGTTTGGGGAGCCCGGAAAGCCGGGCCTAGCTCGCTTCCGCGCTCCGGATGGCGAATGCGCAGTCGAACGTGCCTGTGACGGATCCACATTCGACTTCTTCTACGTACCAGTCGTTGGCCAGGCCCGCCCAACGCAGGATCGTCTCGATCTCCGAGGTCCACACGTAGCACGACTTCACCGTCTTGATCCGGCCGAGCGCGAACATGTTCGAAAAGTTCACGAGCCAGAACTGGTGCTCGTCGACCTGCAGCCACGCATGCGTGTGCTCGCCGCGCACGTTGTCCATCGCCTCGGTGAAGTTCTTGACGACTCCCGCCAGCTTGCGCTGCCGCCCGGGCACGAAGCGGCGCGCGCCGCCCAGGCCATGCTTGCCTTCGGCCAGCCAGCGCTCCGTCGAGCGCCGGCCCCAGGCGCGGATCATGTCCTCCGCCTCCGGCCCGAAGATGGTCTCGAACGCTTCGTTGAGCCGGCTCAGCGACTCGACCGGAGAGGAGAGCTGGTCATCGTGAGGCGCGTCCTGCTCGATGTACTGGACGAGGCCGGCCGCGTACGCGATCTCGGGCCACCTGTCCCCCGTGACCGTCCTGGCGACGTGCACGAAGTTGCTGAAGTGAGAGTTGAGGATGAACCGGCCGCGCGCGCGCGCTGGCCGCACTCCCATCAGCTCCAGCGTGCGAATCGTCGAGGCGCCTCCCGCCGTCGGCGTCGGTGGCGGCGATCCGTGAAATGCAGGCGGTGACGCTGCGGGCTGGATCACGCGCATCGACGCGGTGTCCGGACCGTTTGAGGATGTCGCCGGCCTCGGCATGACCGCCACGCCGCCGCTCGGTGTGCCTGCCGCGACGGGCGTCGCGCTCACGACACCGGCAGCTGTGGTCCGGCGCTGCGGCAGACGTGCCATCTGAGCGAGCAGCTCGCGCACCGTCTGCGGACGCTGCGCAGGATCCTTCGCCAGCACTCTCCCAAGCAGCTGGTCGAGCTCATCGGGCAGGTTTGCGTTCAGCTTCACCGCCGAAGGAATCGGGGTGTTCACGGTCGCATACGCGACCTCCATTCGGTTCGCCCCCACGAACGGCAACCGTCCGGTCAGCATCTCGAATGTGAGCGCGCCCATCGCGTAGATGTCCGCGCGCTTGTCCACGTCGTGTCCCATCACCTGCTCAGGCGCCATGTATCCCGGCGTACCGATGGCCAGGCCGATCGTGGTCAGGTGCGTGGGTTGGCCAGCCCCGCGCGCCAGTCCGAAGTCCGCCAACATCGCCCGCCCGTCCGTGTGGATCAGGACGTTGGTCGGCTTGAGGTCGCGATGCACGATGCCGGCGTCATGCGCGTGCTGCAGTCCGTCGCCGATCTCGCGCAGGTAACGCCACGCGGTCAGCGCATCCATCGGCCCGCGGTTCAGGATGTCGCGTAGCGTCCCTCCACGGATGAGCGGCATCGTGAGAAACGCGCTGCCGTCGAGGACCTCGAAGTCGTAGATCGGCAGGATGTTCGGATGGTCGAGCTTGGCCAGCGTCTTGGCCTCCGTCTCGAACCGCTTGACGAACCCGTCGTCCTGGAAAAGCTCTGAGGACAGCGCTTTGAGCGCCACCTCGCGACCAAGAGGCTGCTGCACAGCGCGATAGACGACCGCCATCCCGCCGCCGCCGAGTCGCTCGACGATCTCGTACTGGCCCAGCCTTGTGCCGGTCAGGTCCTTCATTTCACATCGACCAGCGACTGCACCATCGCGATCAGGTCGGCGAGCCGGAACGGCTTGCTTAGAACGTTGTCGGCTCCGGCGGCGAGAAAGCGCTCGCGGTCGCTCGACATCGAATGCGCGCTGGCGATGACGATCGGCATGGCCGGGATCTCGGCCTTGATCCGGCGCATCGCTTCCAGCCCGTCGATGCCCGGCATGGCGACGTCCATGAGGATCATGCCCGGCCGGCTGTGAAGCGCGATGTCGACCGCCTGCAAGCCGTCGCCAGCGATCAACACCGGGTACCCCGCCCTCTCGAGCACGCGCTTGCAGAGGCGCTGCGCCACCTCGTTGTCGTCGGCGACCAGGACCGCGGGCGGACTTGTCGTGCCACCTTCTTGTGTCTCAGGCATGCCGGAGCTGCAGTGCGTTCGCGCTTTCAGGGGCGAGCGGAATCGTGAAGTGGAAGGACGAGCCGTGGCCGACGGCGCTTTCCACCCAGATCTTGCCCCCGTGCATCTCCACGATCTGCTTAACGATCGTGAGGCCGAGGCCAGTCCCGGGGATCGATTGGGCCGCGCCGCTGCGGACCCGACGGAAGCGCTCAAATACGTGGCCGATCTCGTCCTGCGGTATGCCCAGACCGGTATCCGTGACGCTGACCAGGACGTAACGTTCCTCGGACCGGCTGGACAGCGTGACGGTCCCGCCCTCGGGCGAGTACTTCACGGCGTTGTTGACGATGTTGCTCACGACCTGGATCAGGCGGTCGCGGTCGCCGGCGACAATGGGCAGCCGGGGATCGAGGTCCGACTTGAACTCCACGGTGACCGCGCCCGGGGCCGCCCTCGAGATCGCCTCCATCAGCACGTCGTTGATGTCGACTTCGGTCGTCCGCATCGACATCCGCCCCGATTCCATGCGGTCCAGATCGAGCATGTCTCCGATCAGTCGGTTCACGCGGTCCGCGTCATTGAATATGTAGCCGCCATAGGCGCGCACCTCGTCCGTCTCGAGCCCGCCGTCGCGGATCAGCTCGCTGAATCCCTGGATGCCGGTCAGCGCGGTGCGGAACTCGTGGCTGACGATGCTCAGGAACTCGCTCTTGGTGCGGTCAAGCTTCTCGAGGTTGGCGTTGGCGTCGCGCTGCGCGTCCAGCGCCTCGGCCAGGCGATCGGAGGTTTCGCGCACCGCGGTGACGTCCTCGATCATCACGAGCACGTGCTCGGGGGCGCCGGTCGAGTCTGGAATCGAGGTCGCCGTCAGCTGCAGCCAGAGCCAGCTGCCCGACCCGGTCGCGGCGCGTACCTGAAGGCTGCTTCCATCGGTGATGCCGGCGAGGAAGGGCGCCTTATGGGTGCGCGAGGCGGCCTGGTCGTACGCGCGAAGCAGCTCTGGCCATGCGCTGCTACGCATGGTCTCGACGTCGTACCCGAGCATCTGCAGCAGCGCCGGGTTCGCCTCCAGCAGGTCGCCGCCGCTGCTGATCCGGGCGATCCCGATGGGCGAGCGCTCGAACATCGTGCGATGGTCGGCCTCGCTGCGGCGCAATGCCTGCGAGGTCTCCGTACGGCTGATGAACTGCCCGATCTCGATTCCGGCCGTCGCGAGCATCGTCACCAGGTCGTCGTCGGGAGTGCGCTGCGCCTCCGACAGGAGCTCGATGACCCCAGAGACTTCGCCGCCGGTGACCACGGGCAGGGCCACGGCCGAACCCAGCCCCGCCGATCGAGCGGCCACCAGAAGCGGGTAGTCCGCAGCCGCTACGAGGTCCGCTTCGGCGGTGACCGTGCCAGCCTGCCAGGCCCGCCCGACAAGCCCCGCCCCACGCGCGAGCGCCACGCCACGTCCCGCATGGAGAAATCCATCAACCGTCACGCTGGACGCGTTCCAGGCGTAACGCACGCGCATCGTCTTGCCGTGCGGCTCCAGGGCCCAGTGCTGAGCCGCGGCCCAGCCGAGGTGGGAGCACAAGCAGCTCAGCAGAGCCGGCATCGCGGAATCCAGAGAGGCCGAGCTGACGATGATCTGGCGGACCGCGGCGACCCCGTCCTGCATCGCATCGGCTCGCCGGCGGGCGGTGATGTCCGTTTCCTGGACTAGAAGCACCGGCTCGCCGGTCGCGGTGTTCGGGAGTCGTACGAGGAGCAGCGCGACGGGGATCGCCGACCCGTCGCCTGTCGATTGGTTGATCTCGGCCTCCCACCGGGTGACGTCAGAGTTCTGCAGAAGGGCGAGGCCTTCTTCCAGGCCGGCGCGGTCGGAAGGCGACGCGAAATCGGGGAGCGTTCCGCGCAGCACCTCGTCGCGGTCCCGGCCAAGCAGTCCCGCCATGCGTTCGTTGACCTGGATCAACCTGCCGTGGAGATCCGAGAGGCCCAACCCCACGTCCGCAGACTCGAGGGCGGCGCGCAACCGGCGGTCGCTGGCGTCCAGCTCGTCGAGGTGGCGCTCGGTCGCGGAGGCGACGGCGCGCGCGCGCCTCGTCAGCTCGCCGATGGCGAACGCGACGCCCAGCAGCACCGCGGCCAGAAGCACCGCCGACGCCACCGAGGCTGAATCGCTGTTGGCGGCCAGCGGCCGGATGACCACCGCCAGTGCGGCCACCGCGGATACCGCGAACGACTGACCGCGGTCCGGCTGCAGGGAAGCGAGTAGGACGATGGTCAGGTAGAGAGGAAAGGCGACCACCGGGTCCGCCTGCGCGAGAGCCTGAACGGCGAAAACCGCGGCCACGGCCGCGAACGGCATGGCCCGGCGAACCAGGTTCCGGGTTCGTGTAGAACCCTGTGTCAGCGAGCGCTGACCCGTCCCCGGCCCTACCCCAGATGCCTCGCCCCCCCTGGCGGGATGGAAGGTACGCAGGACGCAAAGTGTATCGGCGGACCTGTTCGCTTCAGCCGTCTTAACGACAAGCGCGGGTGAGGCAGCCCTCCCCCGCTTCGGGGGGCTGGAATAAATCCGGCCTACGTCCCACCTCGTCTATTTGGGTGTGTCGCCAGGCGACGAAGGATAGGTTGGCTGCCGCTCCGCTAGGTACGCCTCAAGGCGACCACTGTCACGTCGTCGGCCAGCGCCCGCTCGCCCGCCCCTTGGGCCAGGATGTCGACCATCTCCTGCGCCGACGAGGCACGCCGCGCTTCGTAGGGAAGTTGGACGTCCTTCGTGCCGAGGTCAGGTCGAAGGTCCAGCAGCCCGTCCGAGAACACCACGAGCGAGTCGCCATGCCCGAGGGTCGCCTTGCCTGTCAAGAATTCGCTTTCGGGAAAGATGCCGATGGGTGCGCATCGCTCCGGGAGCAGCTCCTGAGATGTGACGCCGCGAAGGAGGCGGGCATGCCCGTGTCCGGCATCGACATACTCCAGCTCGCCCGACTGAGCGTCGAAGGTGCAGTGGAACAGGGTGACGTAAGCGTGATTGACCTCGAGCACCGCCGACATCACCGCCGCCGCCTGCCTCATGCCGGCTTCGAGCGGCTCAAGATGAGCGGCGCCGCGCAACGCGGCCCGCGCGGTGGCCATCATCAACGACGCGGGCAAGCCCTTGCCCATGACGTCGCCGAGAGTCACCGCGATCCGGCCGCGAGCCGAGTGGTACCAGTCATAGAAATCCCCGCTGATCTCGCGCGCCGCTGAGAAATGGGCCGCGATCTCGAATCCGTTCTCCAGGAAGGGCGACGCCGGCAGCATGCCCGCCTGCAGCTCGGCCGCCCGGCGCATCTGCTCGGACCGCTCGGCCAGCATTGCCTCGAGCCGCTCGAGGCTGGCGCGGTGCTCCATCTCGAGGCTTCTGCGTCGCAGGTTGTTCACCACGAGCAGGTACAGCTGGGTGGCGCCCACAGGCTTGACGTGATACGCGTAGGCGCCGTTGTCCAGCGCGGCCGCGCCGAGCTCTGGGTCGTCGACCCCCGAGATCATCACCACCGCCGTGTCCGGTCGCGAAGCTCGGAGATCTTTCAGGAGCGCGTAGCCCGACTCGTCGGGCAGGCGAACGTCGAGCAGGGCGACGGCGTACTCCTTGCTTTCGATGAGGGCCCTGGCGGCGCCTCCGTTCAGCGCGACGTCGCACTCGAAACCTCGGCTGCGGAGGGTGCGGGCCATCACCTTGGCCAGGGGCTCCTCGTCCTCCACGACGAGAACACGCTGGGTGAGTTCGCGGGCGGCCACGGCCATGCAGTGTAGGGTGGCTAACTTCGCTGTTTTGTGCCATATGCTCTTCCGTCTATGGCGCTGGAAGTCGAGACCCGTACCGCCGACAACGGGATAACCGTGGTTGCGGCCACCGGCCGCCTCGACGTGGCCGGCGCGCCGATGCTCAAAGAGGCGATCTCCGAGGTCGTCAAGAACGGCCCGCCGAGAATCGTCATCGACATGGAAGGCGTGAGCTTTGTCGATTCGACCGGCCTCGGCTCTGTGATCTCGGCGCTGAAGCAGATCCGCGGCAGCCAGGGCGAGCTCCGCCTGGCGGCTCCGAACCAGCAGGCCCGCGTCGTGCTGGAGCTCACCACCCTGGATCGGGTTTTCCCCTACTACGCGACGGTCGAGGAAGCCCTCGCCGGCTTTTGAGCCGATGCGAGGTGGCCACCAGCAATTTGAGTTCCGCGCTTCGTTTTCCGATCTTGCCGAGGGGCTGGACATCCTGCACCAGTCGATCGACCGTTTGCGCCAGGCGACCGGCCGACCCGCCGACGACCGGCCGCTCATGCTCTTCGAAACCGCGCTGGGGGAGATCGGCAGCAACGTCCTCACGCACGGCCGGCCCAGCGGCACGGCCGAACCGATCGACTACGCGTTGTGGTTCGACGAGGGCACAGTGGTCGCCTCGCTCACCGATTCCGGGTCGCCGGTCCAGGACCACCTTGCACGCGAGATGCCCGCGCACGACAGGGAGGCCGGGCGTGGCCTCGCGATGGCCCGCTCGCTGCTCGACGAGCTCGGTTACGAGCGGGCCGGCGGCATGAACCGCTGGCGGCTGGTGAAACGGCTGTGACCGACCACATTCCCGAGGATCCGGCCCGCGCCCTGATCCACGAGTTTCGGAACCTGCTCGCGGTGATCATCAACTACAGCGAGCTGATCGCCGATGAGACCAACGATCCTGAAGCGATCAAGGCCGACATCCAGGAGGTCCGCTCCGCGGCGGAGCGCGCCATCATGCTGACCGACAAGCTGCCCAGGCCGGAGCCGAAGCCCTCGTGACAGTTGTCCGCAAACCCGGCACAGGATCGGATAGGCCGCATTCCGCGCTGATCCATCGCGACATCGCGCTGATCGTCGACGACGACGAGCAGGTCCTGCGGCTGGTCAAGCGCGTGCTGGAGCGCGCGGGCTTCGAATGCGTGACGGTAAACAACGGAACGGCTGCTCATAGCGCGGCCGTCGAGTGGCGGCCAGACATCATCCTGCTCGACCTCATGCTCGGCGAGACCACGGGCGACCAGATCATGGTCGAGCTCCGCGAGGACTTTCGGACTCGGCTCATTCCGGTCGTCTTTCTCACCGTGCGTGACTCGCTCAAGGACAAAGTCGAGCATCTGCTGTCGGGCGCCGACGATTACGTGACCAAACCCTTTATCCCCGAAGAGCTGGTCGCGCGCCTGCGCGCCGTGATGACGCGGTCGACCACCGCCCGCGGCCTCAGCCCGCTGACAGGCATGAGCGGAAACAGCGACATACTGCGCGAGATCAGCCGGCGGCTCGTGCAGCACGAGCGCTTTGCCGTCCTCTACCCCGACATCGACTCGTTCAAGAGCTACAACGACCACTACGGCTTCCTGCGCGGCGACGATGTGATCAAGACGCTTGCCACGATCATCCTCGAGGTCCTGGAGGAGAACCACTCGCAGTTTCATTTCGCCGGCCACGTAGGCGGCGATGACTTCGTCATCCTGACCGAGCCCAGCCTCGCCGAGACGGTCGCCACGGAGATCACCAAGCGATTCGACGACGCGATACCGGGCCTTTATGACCCAGGCGACCGTGATCGCGGTTGGATCGAGTCGGAGGAACGCAACGGCAACATCCTCAAGACGCCGATGGTGTCCGTTTCGATCGGCATCGTGATCGCAGAACCGGGCAGCTACGGGAGCGCCGCCGCCGTCGCGGCTCGCGCCTCCGAGGTGAAGGGAGTGGCAAAGCGCATGCCTGGATCGAAATGGGTGCTCGATCGCCGGCGCGCGCCGGAGCGGTTCAGCTGATGCGCCTGTTCTCCAGAGACAAGGAAGAAGTACGGCCGGGTCCTGAGGCGCAGGAGCAGGAGCAGGCAAGTGCAGGCATCCAGGCCGACTCGAGCCCGATCGGCGAGGTGACGACCGACAGACCCTCCGGTCCCTCCACGGACGGCACCGCGAATCAAGGGCGCGTCAAAGTCGTCGTGCACCGGCTGGACGGCGGACTCGAAGACGGCGAGTCGGAAGCGCGATCCATCATGGCCGACGGCTTCCCCGTCTTCTCGGCCACGGATCCGACCCACTCCCACTTCGTCCCCACAAGGGACATCAAGTACATCGTCTTCGGCGCCGTCGACGACCCGACGCTCGAGCCGGATCCCGGCGACCAGAGCACCGCTCGCAAAGCGATCCTGCGCTTCAAAGATGGCGAGTGGATCGCCGCGTACATCGAGCCGAGCGTGCAGCCCTACGGCGACGGCGTCTCGATCAAGATCCGCTTGCCCGAAGTCCAGAGGGTGATCCCCGCGCTCGCGGTCGCGGCGTCGCTTCTCGACACGCAGTTCGTCGACACCTGGACGGTGACCGCGGCGGCGTCCGCTGCTGCGCCCGCCGGGACGCCGAGGCGGCGTCGCTCCGACATCCTGGAAGCGGCCGCACGTCAGGGTCGCGACCTCAACAAGCTGGCCAACGACTTTCGCGATCGCCTTGCGCTGATCCGGGACGTTGGGCTGACGACGGGCGACACGATCGCGTTCTCGCGGGCGGTCCGCACGCACCTCGATCGCTTCCTGCTCGAGGACAACATCAACCTCAACCCGCAAGAGAAGTCGGCTCTGGCGGACATCATCCTGCGGGCCGCGGTCGGCTACGGCCCGCTCGACAGCCTCCTCCACGACCGCTCGGTGAGCGAGATCATGGTCAACGGACCCGACCAGATCTTCATCGAGCGCCGCGGAGTCCTGACGAAGGCTGATGTCCGGTTTGAGGACGAGAACCAGCTGCTCGAGACGATCCGCCGCATGGTCGCGACGACCGGCCGGCACATCGACGGCCTCAACCCGATGGTCGACGCGCGCCTGCCTGACGGAAGCCGCGTGAACGCGATCATCCGGCCGGCCGCGATCCATGGGCCCGCGCTGACGATCCGCAAATTCAAGGACGCGGTGCTGGGGATCGAAGACCTGAAGCATGAGGGGAGCTTGAGCCCGGCCATGGCCGAGTTCCTGCAAGCCGCGGTCCTCGGCCGCATGAACATCCTGGTGTCAGGCGGCACCGGCTCCGGCAAGACCACGACGCTGAACGTGGTCGCCCGCTTCATCCCGCACAACCAGCGCGTGATCACGATCGAGGACGCGGCCGAGCTGCAGATCGACCACCCGCACGTCATCGCCCTCGAGCACCGCCCACCCAACGTCGAAGGAAAGGGTGAGCTCACGATCCGCCAGCTGCTGCGCAACAGCCTCCGCATGCGCCCCGACCGCATCCTCGTCGGAGAAGTCCGCGGCTCCGAGGCCCTGGACATGCTGCAGGCGATGAACACCGGCCATGACGGCTCGATGTCCACCATCCACTCGAACTCCGCGCGTGACGCGCTCTCCCGCCTCGAGACGATGGTGATGATGGCCTCGATCGACATCCCGTTCGAGGCCGTGCGCGCCCAGATTGCGTCCGCGGTCAACCTGATCGTGCACCAGGCCCGCATGCCGGACGGCCGGCGCAAGGTCGCCCAGATCGCGGAGGTCGTCGGCTACGACTCCAATGGGGCGATCCTGCGCGACATCTTCCTGCTCGGGATGGGGTCCGACCTGCGGCTCGAGTACAACGCCACCGGGTACGTGCCGACCGCCCTGGACAAGGCGGCGTTCTACGGCGTGCAGGTCGACCAGGACCTGTTCGACCCGGTGAAGTCGCGGTACGTCCCGGCAGGCTCAGACAGCATGATGCCGGTCGTCAAGGACCCGCTGATGTCGGGCCAAGGCAAGACCGAGAACGTCGTTCGCCAGGTAGTGGTGGTGCCCTTCAGCTCGGACCGGCCCGGCGATGCTGCTGCCCGCGCTACCGCGAGCTCCGCCGCCGCGCCGGCGGCGCAGACGCCCGAGATGCAGGAAGAGATGCGCAAGCTGATCGACGCGGCGCGCTCGGCGGTGGCCGACCTGCAGGCGGCCGCACCCGCGGCGCCCGTCGAAGCACCCTATGTACCTCGTCCCGCGCCCGCAGCGGTCGCGCCGGTGATCTACCCTGCGGCGCAGCCGCCTCCGACCTCCCCGGAGGGAGTTGGCGCCCCACTGCAGGTCTATCCGCCTCAGGTCTATCCGCCTCAGGTGTATCCGCCTCAGGCCTACGGCCCACCGCCGGGCTACGGCCTGCCCAGCGATCTCCACGCAGGGCAAGCGCTGGAAGCCGCCACGGCCATGGCCCGCGCCACCACCGCCCTGGGACAGCTGGCCGCGGCCTCCAGTGGCTTCACCGGCATGCTGCCGACGGTGCGTGCGACCGAAGGAGCTCCCGGCCCGGCCGGCGCCTCGCGGCGGATCCAGGCGGTCATTGAAAGCATCATCACCAGGCGCGGCCTAAGCCTTCGCCTCGCGCCCGCATTGACGCAGGCATTCGAAGGCGCCGAGCTGAAGGCCAGCGACTACGCCAACGAGGTCAAGGTCAGCAAGGATTCGGCCGGACGCGAGCTGCGCCTCGCGGTGGAGTCAGGTCTGCTGCAGGCGGTGCGATACCCGCAGGGCGAGGCCGGGTTCCGTGCTTCTCAAGGCCTTCTCCGCGAGATCGCCGAAGGTCTCGGCCAGCCCATCAACGCCGCCGCCCCGCTGACCGCGGAAACGATCATCGGCAGCCTCGCGGTGGGCCAGACCGAAGGGACCGTGACGATCATGTTCACGGACGTCGAGGAGTCGACCCGCCTCCTGTCGACGCGGGGATTCACGGCATCGCACGAGATCATGAAGGCGTACGAGACGATCATCGACGACAAGGTCGCGCAGCACGCGGGCCGGCGCATCAAGGGTCTCGGCGACGGCTTCATGATCAGCTTCGGCTCGGCCCGGCACGGCGTCGAGTGCGCGCTCGACATCCAGCAGGCGATCACGACTTACAGCAAGCAAAATCCGGAGCGCAAGCTCCGTATCCGCATCGGCCTCAACACCGGCGAGGTCGTCGAGGAGGCGGGCGACATCTTCGGCGCCGCGGTCAACGTGGCGGCGCGAGTCGCCGGGAAGGCCAAAGGCGGGGAGATCCTGGTCTCCGAGATCGTCCGCCAGCTGGTCGGCCCGATCGCCGAGATGAAGTTCGATTTTCGCGGCCGCTACAAGCTGAAGGGATTTCCCGACCGCTGGCGGCTGCATCAGGTCACGCCGGGAGAAGTCAAGGAAGCGCCCCGGCTGCTCGCTTCAGCCGATGGTTTTGTGGCCCGCGAGCAGGAACGTCTTGACCTGCGCATGGTGCTCGACCGCGCGGCGACGGGAAACGGTTCGCTCGTCTTGCTGACGGGCGCAACCGGCATCGGGACGTCCCGGCTGGCATCTGAGGTCGCGGCCGACGCCTCGGCGAAGGGATGGATGGTTTTGAGCGGCCGCTGTCTCGAGAACGATGGCGCGTCTTACACACCGTTCCGGGAAGTCCTCGCGGCGGCGGTCGCGAGCTCGACGGCGAAAGCGCTCCAGGAGGGGGCGGGCCACCATGGGCCCCTCCTGGCCACCCTGGTGCCCACCTTGCGCCAGAAGGTGCGCGGGATGTCCGCCCCCCATGAGATCGCCGCCGACAAGGTGCTAGAGCAGCTCTTCAAGTCGGTCCACTCGTTGCTCGCGGCTGTCCAGGGCAACAAGCCGCTCCTCGTCGTGCTGGAAGACCTGCAGTGGGCCGACGATGCGACCGTGCTGCTCCTGCGCGATCTGGCCGAGCGCCTCGGCGGAAGCAGGATGGTGGTGGTCGGCACGTACTGGGACTCGGAGCTCGACTCGGGCCGGCCCTTCGCCACCACGCTGTCGCGCCTGCTGAGGCGGCGGCGGGCCCAGCGCTTCAACCTCACCCGGCTGTCCGACCACGACGTCGAGCGGATCGTCGCCGGGATCGCGGAGGCACCGTTGAGCGAAGTTCAGCTGCTGGGAATCCAGGCCGCCACGGAGGGCAACCCGCTCTTCGTGGAGCATTCGCTTCTCTACATGGCCGAATCCGAAAACCTGCTTGGCGCGCACGCGCAGACGAGCTACACCGAAGAGGACCTCGAGCTGGCGCAGAGCGTGCGCGGCCTGATCAGCCGGCGGATCGAGCGCCTGAGCGATCCTGCGCAAAGGATGCTCGTCGCGGCCGCCGTGATCGGACGCGATTTTGACGTGGCGCTGCTGGAGGCGTTTGGCGAGCTCTCGGGTCACGAGCTGAGGGACGCCCTCGACGAGGCGACGCGCGGCCACTTCCTGGTTGCCGCGATGGGGGCGACCTACCGCTTCGCCCACGACCTGGTGCGACAGCGCGTGCTCGCGGCGCTGCCCCTGCCGCGATTGCAGGCATACCACCTGGCTGTGGCCGACACTCTCGAGCGCGTCTATGGCAAGTCGTCGAGTGACCACGCCGCCGAGATCGGCTATCACCTCTACCAGGCGGGTACTGCCGCGGATCCTTTCCGCACGGCGGGGTTCCTCGGCCACGCCGCAGCGAACGCGCTGGCGGTGGGCGCGTTCGAAGAGGCACTGCGCTTGGTCGACTCGACGCTGCAGCTCTTGCCGCCGGAGAAGACGCGCGACCGCGCCGAGGCGTTGGACCGCCGCGCCCAGGCACTGTGGGGGCTCGGGCGGATCGATGACGCCAAGGCGGCGTGGAAGGGCGCCATCCAGCGCTACGACGAGCTCGGGGACCACAAGTCGGCGAGCGCGATGCACCGGCGGATCGCCCATCTCGAGGCTCGGCACGAAGCGCACGACGGCAACGGCGCCGGCCTGGCGGAGGTCGCGGCCACGACCGAAGTCGAGATGGCGAGCTCCTAGTAGCTAGTTTGTGATCCTGCCCGCGGCGCGAACCGGTGCGTAGCTCGAGCTGAAGGTGATGCTTGGTAGGGAGCCTGAGAAACTGATCGAGGCCGCCATCATGCCCCCCGTCGCGGCCTCGAATGTGTAGGCCGAAATGATGCTTATGGTTGCGCCGGGGCAGTAGACCAGGCCGATGTAGGCGCTGTTGCTCATGGCTCCAAAGCTGTTGGTGCACAAGTTAGTAGTCGGCTCGTAGACGCTCACCCAGTTGTACTGATAGCCGCTGAAGACGTGCAGGTCAGCGCCGTTTCCGGTGCTGAGGCACCCTCCCGCCGGGAAATACAGCTCGACCGCGCCGGGAGTGATCGCCGCGGGACATGTCGCGTATGCGCCCCCGACGGTTTTGCAGTTGTTCTCGTTCGCCCTATCCCCGGCGGCCAGCGCGCCCCGCGCCGGATTCTGGTTCGGCAGGCCCGCCGCCAGTGGCGCGCGCTGGCCGTCCGGCGGGTAGGCGGTCGAGGTGCCCGGAGACGCGGCGGCATTCGGGGCGAACGAACCCAGCAACGTCGAGTCAAGGCGAATCGTTTCGTTGCCCAGCGAACACCCGCCACCGACTGGCAGGGGGCACGGCGTGGTGTTGCTGTTCTGGACCGCGACCGTGACTGGCAGCGATGTGACGAGGCCGAATTCTCCAGTGCAAGTTCCGCCAGCAGCCGGCGGAGACGCATAAATGTTGTACGAGGTGGGTCCGGGAACATTGCTCACGGATATCTGCACGTTCTGACCGCTGTTGTTGACGTTTTGCGGGTAACACATGGACGGAGCGCTCTCGCGCGTGTAGCTCACCCCGCCGTACGTGTCTGTGCGCACGGAGGTCAGCTCGAACGCCCAGTTGCCGACCGGGATGCCGCGCGGCCCTCCGTTGATGCTTACCTCGGCGGCCCCCGCGCACTGAACGCCGTCCGTGTCCCAGAACTGGTTGGCCGCGCGCAGAGTGTTGTTGGAGGCGTCTGGCTCGTCGGGCGGCTTGAGCTCGTTGCTTGCGAAGTCGCCGTTGTTCACAACGCCACCTGGAAAGTCGTATACCCCGCCACTGAGGAACCAGCAGCGGTTGCCGTTGAGCACCGGGATAGACGCGTATATCCCGGCAGGCACGATGACGTTATTCGACCCAAAGCCCTGGCCCACGCCAATGGTCGGTACTGGATAGCCCGGGTTGGCCAACTGGTAGCCGGCGCGGGTGGCTCCGGCGATGTCCGGAAACGCGCATGGTGTCGCGCTGCCGCTCGGGTAGCACAAGTTGCTGACCGAACCAGGGATGGTGGACTGGCAGCGCGCGTAGATGTCCCCTTCTTCTCTCAACGATCCGGCCACCACCGAGACCGAGC
>WNGJ01022255.1_pt1 | contig 15508 bp, 9 predicted proteins | sample 5400611 | NCBI WGS metagenome assembly WNGJ01 (sample SAMN13153375, study PRJNA577476) | soil metagenome | isolation source: 40 cm soil or saprolite under Garry oak tree replicate 1 | place: USA:California | collected 2016-06-15
CCCCCGCCGGCATTTCGAGTGCTCAGGTGAGTGCGCAGTCAGGCTTCGGGCTGGCCGACTTCCTGCTTGACTATCCGAACTCAGAGAACAAGCGCAACGTTCTTCTCACGGAGCGCCCCGGCGGAATCGGCGGCGCTTATGTGCAGGATAGCTGGAAGATGACTCGAAACCTGACGGTCAACTATGGCATCCGCTACGACCGCAGCGTCATTCCTGCCTATGGCACGCAGGCCTCAGTAGGACTGCAGGGCAGTATTGAGACGGGCGATTTTGATTTCAACACGGGTCAGTACATCATCCAGCAGTTGCCGCCGCTCTGTAGTGTTCGCAAGCACGCACCTTGCCTGCCCAGCCCTGTCCTTCCAGCGAATGTTCGGGTTGCTCTAGGCGGCAAGATCCTGCATGGCAGCAAAGACAACATCGGTCCGCGCCTCGGCCTGGCCTACCGGGTCAACGACAAGATGTCCATCCGAGGCGGTTTCGGGATCAGCTATGACAACTGGGCTGCCATCATCCAGATGACGCAGAACTACCAGGGCTCATGGCCTGATACCGGCACTCTGCAGATCAATGGCACGAATACTCCGGGCACGATCTATACCTCGGCGCAGAACCCCTTCGCGCAGAACGGCGGCAATCTGCCGGCCGCAACTCCGTTTGGCTCCTCCAACGTGAACTACATGGTGGATCCCCTTTGGAAGAACCCCTATTCGGAGCAGTACAACGTGGGAATCGAACAGCAGTTCGGCGACCGTACCGTTCTCTCTTTGAACTATGTAGGATCGGCATCGCACCGTATGGATGTCGGGGGCTACTACAACACCGGCACTCCATGTTCTACCTGTGCCTCGTTTGCCGCACGGGGAACGAATACGGGGCAACCCTATCCTTATACCGTTCCGCAAAAATCCTGGGACCACAATGCGGCGAGCGCATCCTATAATGCGCTGCAGGCGTCGTTGGCGCGGCAGTTCAACACAGGCTTCGGATATACGATCGCCTATACTTGGAGCAAGACGCTGGATGAGGGCGGAGACGGCTATTTTGGTGTGGAGGGTGGTGTTCCGGAGGACCCGTACAATCCCAAGGGTAGCCGCGGTCCTGCGAGCTTCGACATTCCGCAGATACTCACGGCCAACGCGATCTATCAGCTTCCGTTTGGCACGGGCCGGCGGTTCGCAACTGGAAATCGGTTTGCCGATTATGTTATCGGCAACTGGCAGGTGAACGGTATTTTTTCCGCACGTTCCGGGCAACACCTGAATATCACAGCAGCAGGAGATATTGCCAACACAGGGAACGCGGGTACGTATGAGAGGGCAGATCTGCTCGGTGATCCCTTCCATACCGGACCCGTCGCGGGCAACCCGTCATGCACTCCGCCGTCCGGTCCTACGCGAACCCGCACTCAGTGGTTCAACCCCTGCGCCTTTAAAGCTCCCAGCATCGGCACACTGGGTAACGCGCCACGCAACTTCATCCAGGCCCAAACCTACTGGGGCCTGGACACGTCAATCCACCGGCTGTTCCCGATCAAAGAGAGCCTTGCATTGAAGATCGATGTTGAGGCGTTCAACGTGCTCAACCACCCGGTACTGGGCAGTCCGGCGTCAAGCGTCACTACGCAGGCGAACTTTGGTCAGATCAGCACGCTGGCGTATGGAAACGCACAACGCATCCTGCAGTTCGCGGTAAAGCTTCAGTTCTAAATACACTGGCGTCTTTTGGATGGAATGCAATCTGGATCAGCTTGAGGCTTCCCATGGATTTCCGTTGGGAGGCCTGAGCTGCACGTACTACACCTCGTCTCGGCTGGAGCGCCATCCGTTTGCTGTCGCCTCGACTTTGGAATCCTCTTGCCACACTGCGCCGTCCGGATAACGGTAGAGGTCCAGCGACTCGGGGTAGATTTCGATGCTGTATCCAGGGGCTTCCGGAAGGAGGTAGCGACCGCGACGAATGCGCACCGGGTCGACGAAATGCTCGTGCAGATGATCGACGTACTCGATCACGCGATTCTCAAGACTTCGGGAGACGCAGATGAAGTCGAACGCCGAAAGGTGCTGCACGTATTCGCAGAGGCCGACCCCTCCTGCATGGGGACATGCCGGGATATTGAACTTTGCCGCCATGAGCAGAATCGCGAGATTCTCGTTCACGCCGGCGACGCGGCAACTGTCTATCTGGCAGACGTCGATTGCGCCCGCCTGGAATAGTTGTTTGAAGATGATGCGGTTCTGGCAGTGCTCGCCGGTAGCGATGCGAACCGGTGCGACTGCGGCACGAATGCGCGCGTGCCCCAGAATGTCGTCGGGGCTGGTTGGCTCCTCCATCCACCAGGGCTGCAGTTCGGCAAGTTCGCGGGTGCGCTGGATCGCTTCGTCAACGCCCCACTTCTGGTTCGCATCCACCATCAGCTTGTTGGTCCAGCCAATCTCTTCTCGTACCAAGCGGCCGCGGCGAATGTCGTCCTGCGGATGGCCGCCAACCTTGAGCTTGAAATGGGACCAGCCCTCGGCCAGGGCTTTGTGGCATAGCAGACGGATTTTTTCATCACTGAAGCCGAACCAGCCGACTGAGGTCGTGTAAGCCGGGTAGCCCTCGCGCAGGAGCAGGTCGATGCGTTCCTGCTTGCCGGCGAGTCCTTGCTCGAGGATGGCGCGGGCCTCTTCTCGCGTGAGGGCGTCGTCGATGTAGCGGAACTCGATGGCGGAGAGGACCTGTTCCGGATCGAGCTCGGCGAGGAGTCTCCAAAGGGGCTTTTTTTCGGAGCGCGCGTAGAGATCCCAAACCGCGTTGATCAAAGCGCCGGCCGCGAGGTGAATGACGCCCTTCTCCGGGCCAAGCCAGCGGAACTGGCTGTCGTCGGTCAACTGGCGGCAGAAGGCAGCCATGTTTGTGGTGAGCGACTCAAGCGTTCTGCCTTTGACGAAACGCGCGAGGTACTCAAGGGCCAGGACACACAACTCGTTTCCACGGCCCAGGGTGAAGGTCAGGCCATAGCCTTCAAGTCCATTGTTCGTCTCGAGGATGCAGTAGGCGGCTGAGTAGTCCGGATCTTTATTGACTGCGTCCGAGCCGATATTGTTCCGCGAGGTCGGAAACCGGAGGTCTGTGACACGAACGTTGGTAATGACAGTCTCACTCACTTAGCGTCAACGTCCTCTCAATTCAATGGTGTCAATTTCAAAGATAGTCCTCAGAAGACGATTACTGCCGGGTTGCTTACGATCATCGAGGGCGAATCTTCTTAAGTTATAAACTAATTTCTATTCCCGAAATAGTGTATTTGTCGATGAAAACTCAAGGGTCGGCTGGCGCTATCTTTGTCCTGAACAACAAGCGGCGGACGAGCGTTTAGGTAGCCGGAAGATCTCGAAGGGTTTCAGGCCCGGATCGGACGAGGTGTGGCTTTTTTCGCGCCGCCCGGGGCCGGGCTGCCGGTGCCGGCTTGGCCTGGGGCATCGCGCCCATAGCCTCCGATATCTTTCTGCTGGCTTCGCGCAGGGAGTTCACTGCATCGGGGATACCGATCGTATCCTCGAGCCGCTTTACAAAAGGAACGGTCAAACCAGCAATCGCCTGGCCCTGGACATTGAGAACAGGAAAGCTGATGTTCACGACGCCGGCGACCTCATAGCTTGCGCGCCGCTCATGGCCACGCGCCAGGATCTTCGCCAGATGTTCGTCGAGGTCGACCGGCTTTCGTTTTTTGCTCTCCGACCGCCACTCTTCGATGGCTCGCTCGCGTGCGTCCTCGTTTAAGTGCGCAAGGATGACGTGGCCGGTCGCCGCGTGCATCAGGTCTACCTTCGAGCCCATTTTGACGTAGAAACCCGTGGACTCGGGCGAATCGACCTGAGCAAGGATGACGATGTGGCCGCCGTCTATGATGCCCATGTGGCAGGACTGGCGCAGTTCATGGGACAGCCAGTGCATGATCGGCAGCGCCTCCGTGACGAGCCGCTTGGTGGGCGGATGCTCCTGCGCGAGACGGAAGAGGCGGAGGGTCAGATGGTACCGCTCTTTGTTTGGGGACTGGGCCAGGTATCCGCGCTGTTCGAGGCACAGGATCATTCTGAATATTTCGGAGACAGTACGGTTGAGCCGCCGGGCCGCCTCGCTCACTGTCAGCCCTTCCGGTGTACTGGCGAACAGCTCCAGAATATCGAGGCCCTTTTCCAGTGCGGGCGTCGGATAGTACCGCTTAACGTCGCGTTTCGTCATAGGCTTGCGGGATGTTGCATCCCTCTAAGACAACCTACCAGAAGTCACCCGCTTCGACACGAAACTCGCTCTCTTTCGTACAAATGTTATCCCATGGTTGTCCGCAATTCGGTGGGTCAGAATAGAGGAGCGCCGCACAGCAGGTTAATGCGTCACCGTTCGTATCAGGCCGTGGTCTTTGACTCTCAGCTTGCTCACGTGCACGTCGTAGCCTGTCCCTGGCAGCAGCGATTCGAGCGCGAACGAGTCCGTCCCATCCGCCTTCACCTCGCAGTACCGGTACACTCCGACCTCGCCTTCGGCGGTCTCACGCCCATGCGATGCCCCGTCGAGAAACTGCTGCGCATCGGCGACCGTTGCCGTTTTGTGTTCTTTGCCTGCGGCTAACCCTTCCGCCGCATACGATCGCACCAGCTTGATCCAATAACGCGTCAACAACTCTGTGTCGCTGAAGATGTCGGCCCAGATGACCTCTCCGTGCAACGCCACCACCACACCCACGGCGTGCTCCTGGCGCAGAGATGCGAGGGCCTGCTCTCGGCTCGGCACCAGCCCGGCAGCAGTCTCATCTACTTTTGCGCTAACGGCCTGCGTCTGCATTGCCTTCGCGTAACTTGTTGTGGGCAGCGTGGGGGCCTCGCTCGATCCATGCACTGCAAGTGAGTCTGGCTGCACCTGCACTGTGCTACTTGCCGATCCGCGACTGTTCACCATGCCCATTGCGGGGGCTGCGGCCACGGCCATCGTAGAGATCGCTCCGTCGACCGAATTCCACACCTGCTGCTGGTCCTTTGCGACCATCGCCTCCTGCCGCACCGCAGGTTGCACCATAAAGCTCCCCGTCGATGTCTTCGCCGTTGCGCCAAATTTCTCCGAGCTCTCTGTCCACCGTCCATGTTCGATACAGAAGACGGAGAGATCAATTGGATCTCCGCCTGCCGGCACAATTCTGTCCTTCGCAATGACGCGGTCCTGCTTGCCTCCGGTTACGATCTCTCCGGCCAGCAACAGCAGAGGCCGCTTCGAGTTGTTCACGAGCACCAGGGTGTTCACCTGGTCTCCGCGATAAGGAAGCACCGCCCCACCGCGCGACCGCACCAGTCCGCGCACCCGTCCGGCCTCCGTCACCTCCACTTCGCCGTTCTTCAGCCCTTCATCAAGCGTCAAAAACTGATCTGCGGGTGGCATCTTGCCGCCCGCGCGCACCACCGGGAACAGCGTCAGGTCCCCGCTCTCGATCGGCTTCAATACCTTGTAACCGCTGCCCTCTGCCGGGCCCGCCGCTACGGGCTGATACTGTCCAACCGCCAAGACCGACGCCATCACCGTTGCGAACACTGCCGCTAGACGCACCTTTACCATCGCAAGCCTCCCTCATCGACGCCATATCTGCCGGCTTCTGACTTAAGAACGCGGCCTCCAATTTTTCTTGCAAAGTTTTTTGTAAGGTTTTTCGGTGCCGCTTCGTCCAATTCAGTGGAGTATCTTCAAATCGTGGACACGGCCTCTCCACATTCCGGCGATCTTACTCTCTCGCTGCCGTCCAGCCAGCCGCTCGCTGCTGAAGAACTCCCCTCCCCAGCACAGATTCCTGCTGCGCTTTTTGAGGAACTCTGGCTTACCTCGCAGGCCGAAGCGGTCCAGCTTAGCCGCTCTGAATTCGCCGCTAAACTGGCCACGCTCGGCACCAAGCACAACTACGGTTTACCCTGCGAAGCTGTGCCCAGTGCAACGAACGTCGCGTCATTTTTCCGCGCGTTGCATCTTCCCGACCTCGCGCTCGCCCACGCTTGCGCGCTTGGCCGTGAGGTCGCCTGGGAGCGTTTTTTCACTCTCTATCGCAAGCCGCTCACGGAAGCTGCCGTCGCTATCACGGGCTCTGGCACTCTGGGCCACGACCTCGCCGACTCCCTCCACTCTCAGCTATTCGGTCTCACCGAACGGGACGGTGAACGCCGCTCTCCTCTCGAGTCCTACTCGGGGCGGGGCACGCTCATGGGCTGGCTTCGCACTACACTAGTCCAGCGTCACATCGATCATTACCGCCGTCACACGCGTCGCGAATCTCCTCTCGAGGCACAAGATCCGCCTGCGCCGCCGACGGTCGAAACTGCATCACCCGTCGTAACGCAAAAACTTCAAATCGCGATCGTGTATACGCTCCAAGCTCTCTCTCCAGAAGACCGTTTTCTGCTGTCCTCCTACTTTCTCGACCAACACACGCTTCGACAGATCGCCCAACTTCTGCGGGTGCATGAGGCTACGGTTAGCCGCAAACTCAACCGCCTAACTGTCGACCTGCGCAAACGCCTTCTGAAGAGCCTGCAGACCTCAGGCCTCAGCAGGCGCGGCGCCGAAGAAGCTCTGGGCACCGACCCGCGCGACCTTACCATCAACCTGCGAAGTCTTCTGCAAATTCCGCGGTCTCGACCGTTCTCAGATGAGACATGCTCGCTGGATCAGACACCATGAGCGAATTTCTCCATCCCGGCCATCACCCGGACGCGGATCAACTCAGCGCTTTCGCCGAACAGGTCCTGCCCGATCACGAGCGTTTGGAGACGCTTGCTCATCTTTCGGAGTGTGCCGATTGCAGACAGATCGCAAGCCCCCTTGGCCGATGCTCCCCTCGGCCGCTTCGGCTGGTTGAGAAATTGGCGCAATCTCTGGCCTGTGGCCGCTGCCCTCGCCTGCGGGTTATTCGTCGTCGCTGCTTTCCTGCAGCGTCGCCACCCCACGGACGTACCTCAAAAATCTGACATCGCGATGGAATCCGGTGCGCCCGTACCAGCTTCGCAGGCGCACCTTCCCCAGTCCGTTGTTCCAGGAGTTCCACCATCGCCGAAACCGTCCACCACACGAAGCGTGAGTTCTTCGCCACACGCAGCGCCTGCTTCACCGCACTCAGGCGTCGGCGGAATTGCGTCCGTACACGGTGATCTGGCTACGGACCACCTTGCCAACAATCTGTCTGTGTTCAGCCCCAATGCACTTGCGACCGGCCGGCAATCAGCCTATGCATTGTCCGCCGACTCTTCCTCGCTGAGTAGTGATGTTGGTTCCCCTGTTGCGCAGGCACCTCCATTGCTGGAAAAGAAGAACAACCCGCTAAACGTCGACGGAGGGCAAACGGCGGCTTTACAGTCTCAAAATCAGCTGTTCCCGCAACAGGCTATTGTCCCTCGCCCTTTGAGCGGGCCAAGTCAAAGCGACATACAACGCAGCGCAAGCCAGACGGTTTCGATCACAGGTGCGGCCCCTGCCCTTCAAACCGAGAGCGCTGCTGTCTCAGCCAGTGTCTCCAGCCTCGGCACGGCAGCCCAGGCCAAAAGTATAAGAGCCCCTTTGCCGAGCAAGCGACCGGCAGTATCCACCATTTCGAACGGGCTCGAGACCCTCGCCGTGGATTCGGCAGGCGATCTCTTTGTCTGTGAAGATGCCGGCATACGATGGCGACGCGTCGCGCATCAGTGGACGGGGAAGGCAATCAAAGTCAGCGTGGCCTCCCCAGCCTCAATGACGCAACCCGTTCCGGGCAAGAGCCTATCCGCCGGCGCGACAGCATCTACAAACTTCGAATCAGCAACCCCGACTGCCGTTGCACCGAGAGTTGGCTTCGAACTCACCACCGACATTGGTGCGATCTGGTCCAGCCCTGATGGACTCGTTTGGAAACAGCGATGATCACAATAGGGCTTGGATCTTGCCAGCGCGCCTCTGGTTGTACTTCTTCCCGAGTACTCCACAACTTTTTCTTATGCAGTTTCACTTCGCCCCAGAAGCCGGGGGAATTTCCCTCTCCAATACAACTGCCGTGCTGTCGTAATCATCATGCAAGCGCAGCGATATTCCTCGCGTCATCAGCAGAGCACCGGAAACAGTGCTCTCCTCGAAGGCGAACGGGCGAATAGAGGCCTCCGAACTGCTTTGATCTCAGGTACACAAACAAGACCGACTGTTTACCGTCAGCTCCGACGTATTGAACACTCGTAGGCCCTTTCTCCCCTGGACGTGTCAATCGATAGAGTTGACCCGTCTGGATGGTTGTTCTGATTTGCCTATAGAACGAGACCAGATGCGCGCCTTCTTGAAGCTCCGAACTGGTCCAATGATTCAGGTTCCCGCCGATCCCAAGCGCTCCCTGCATTGCAGTGAGAAAGCGGAACTGGAGCGGCACGCGTACCAAGTCTCGAGAATCGGGAATATCCGTTACCCACACGACCATAGTCATTGGAGCATATGCATGAGTGAACCCATCCTGAATCTGTAGCCTGTCCAATGCATCCGTATTATCCGAGGGCCATACCTCATCGGTGTAGCGGAGGATGCCGAGATCTACCCTCCCACCGCCTCCTGAGCACGATTCAATCTCAAGGCGGGGATGTCGTTTGCGGAGGCGGTCGAGAATGTCATAGAGATTCTCAACATATTTGACATAGATCCGTTTCTGCTCATCACGTGGCGCAGCGTCCCACCCAGGTTCGGACCAGTTCCTGTTGTAGTCCCATTTGAGAAAGGCAATATCATTCTGACTCACAAGCCGGTCCAGAAACGAAAAGACGAAGTCCTTTACGTCGTCTCGCGCCAGATTGAGCACCAATTGATTTCTGCCTTCGGTACGCTGCCGTCCTGGAAAGCTCATGACCCAGTCCGGATGCTTGCGATAGAGATCACTATCGGGATTCACCATCTCAGGTTCCACCCACAGGCCGAAGTCCATACCAAGATCATGAACCCGATCAATTATCGGCTTCAGGCCATGAGGAAACTTAGCAGGGTTGGTCTGCCAATCCCCCAGTCCGGCGTGGTCGGAGTTTCTTTCACCGAACCAGCCATCGTCGATGACGAATCGCTCAACACCTAGTTTTGCGGCCTTCTCGGCTAGGGCGGGTTGATTGGCCTGATCGACAGCGAAACCTGTAGCCTCCCATGAGTTGTAGATGATGGGCCGCGGCTTTGGTGAGGGGTGTTGCGGCAGGATGGACTGGAGCTGGAACCGGTGCAACAGCCGCGATGCGCCACCGTTGCCGTGCTGCGTGAATCCCGCACAGAACAGAGGAGTCTCCAGGGACTCTCCCGGCGACAGCTTGTATGCGAAATCGAAGGGGTTATATCCAGCAGTAATTCTGACTTGATCAAACGGTGTGCTTTCAACCACCATTCGCCAACTGCCGCTCCATCCAAGTTCGCCGAACCAGACAGGACCGTGTCGCCAAGGTTCTCGACCTTCGACCATCGGGCGATCATGCCTTGATCCTCGAACACACGATAGAAAAGATGTACTGCAATCGGTTGGACCGGATCCCGTAACGTAAGCTCGAGGAGATTCCCATTCAGATTCGCGCTGCTGTACTCGAGAACCAGGGTCCGATCTCCGTTGCTTGAGGTTACCTTCAATGCCGGCTCCGTTGAGAGCCCTGCACCCCATGCAGGGTATTCAAGCTGCGTTGTCGATATCGAAGGATCGAAAGACGAGCTCTCTGCACCCATCTTCGCTTTGGGAAGCTCCGAGCCAGACGACAGTCTCGGGCCCCAATAGAGGCTTTGGACCATCTTTTGCTCATTCACGCCGATTACATACGTCATTTGGTCTGAATCCAGTCTCCACTGGAGCCGGGACTCGTCATAACGGATTTGCCCAAAGGTGAGAGTCGCATTCAACAAAAATAGAACTATCGGGAACACTGACTTTGAATTCATCTTCATTTCCGTGTGTTGACCTTCGCCGCGTCGACTGAGCCCTTAGTGAGTTCCTGTAGGGCAACTTCAACGCCGGCGACAACCTGGGCCGCCTGGATGGAGGCTCCAGTGTCGTTAAAGTGGACCGAATCCTTATACAGATCGGAATGATGGCTCATCAGGGCATGCTGATCGTCGACTGCAATGCTGCGACTGCTTAAAAATGCTTTCGCAATTTCATTTCTGGCATCGATTCGAGGATTCGACGCACCGTTGCTTGCATCGGATTTCACAGGTGTTGTGGTGGCCCAAATGAGTCTTCCACTTTGTGCCATGGAGCGCACTACTTCAAGGAAGCCGGGAAAAGCTTCTTTATATTGTCCTTCACTGTAGCCCCAACCGTGCATCCCGTTATTGAAGTGCACAACATCGAACCTTACCGACTCCATGGCGTAAAACTGCCGAATCTCGTCTGGAAGTCGTGGGTCACCTACAGAGGCAGACGTCGCGAATAAATAGACGTTCGCGCGCCCATCGAGACCATGCACGACGCCAGGGTAGTAGTTGCGCGTGATCGAGTCACCGAGAAGCAGTACATTGGGCAGCTTCGGATCTGGGTGGGATGGGCGGACCTCCCATGTCCACTCGATCTCCTCCGGAATCGAGCGATGTCCCTGGGCGACCGACAAAGGAGACGCGGTCAACAATATGATCAGGAGAACCAGCGCAGCATGGAACCTGCCCCGGCAAATCTTCGGAACTCGATAGATCGTGATGTCGGCCTCGAAAGGGAGAACTAATACAGTCATGCGATGCCTGCTCAAGCCTTCGAAAAATAAAAGTCATAGGTGCGGTCCGCCGTAACCTCAAGCTCCGCTCTTCCGTTATCACCAGCTTTGAATGGAACCTTGTTCGACTGCTTCTGTGGCTCCAGTTCGACTCCGGTGATCTGTTGACCCTTGGGAGCACAGAACACATGATGTCCCCCCCGTAACGCCCGAACGGTGGCGGAGTCGATGGCTCCTTCCTTCCAACTCATAGAGACTTCAAGGGCGCCACGAGCACGCAATCCATGCACGGATCCTTCGCGCCAGGCATTGGGCAGTGCTGGTAGAAATGCGACTTCTCCATCGTGGCTCTGAAGCAACATCTCCGCGATAGCTCCGGCGGCGCCCAGATTGGCATCGATTTGAAAGAGATACTTCTTGTCCCAGAAATCGATATTGAAGAGGTTGATGCCGGTATTGGTTTGCAGCAACTTCCGCAGAGAATTCAATGCCATGTTGCCATCGCAGAATCTCGCCCAGAGGCAGACGGCCCAGAGGCAGCTCCAGCCAGTCGCACCGCCGCCATGGGCTAGTCTCCGTTCGAGAGACTTGCGCGCGGGCTCCATGAAATTCGCGTATCTGTGTGGCGTAATCTGTGCGCCGGGATAGACCGCGTAGAGATGTGACATGTGGCGGTGGCCAGGCTCGTTCTCTGCAAAATCCTCTGACCACTCCTGCAGTTGTCCGAAGCGTCCGACCTTGTACGGAGGCAACTTTTGTAATGCGGAGCATAGCTGGGAGGCAAAGGCAGCATCCAGATTGAGGAGGTCCGCCGCCTGCGCCACGTTGCCGAACAATTCGCGGATGAAGTTGAGGTCGAGCGTGCATCCAGCGCTCACACTCGCAGGCTTCCCATCCTTCGTAAGGAAGAGATTCTCGGTCGACACAGAAGGACAGGTCGTGAGACTGCCATTCCCGTCATCGATAAGCCAGCTGAGACAGAACTCGGCGCTTCCTTTCATGATCGGGTATGCCGTTTCTCGCAGGAAGACGGCATCCTTAGAGAACTGGTAGTGTTCCCAGAGATGCGCACAGAGCCACGGGCCGCTCATCGCAAAGTTCGCCCAAGTAGGAGCTGCGACGTAGTCGCCCACGGGGCCGGATTGTCGCCAAAGATCTATGTTGTGGTGCGAGACCCACCCCGGCGCGCCGTAGTTCGTCTGCGCGGTAATACGACCGTTTACGCTCAGATCTCTTGTCATCTCAAAGAGGGGGAGGTGACATTCGGCGAGATTACAAGTCTCCGCATGCCAGTAGTTCATCTGTACGTTGATGTTCGACGTCCAGTTCGAACTCCACGGGGGACGTACCTCTTCATTCCAGATTCCCTGGAGATTTGCAGGTTGTGAACCGATGCGGGAACTGGCGATCAGAAGATATCGACTGTAATTGAAGTACAAAGTAAGCAAGGATGGTTCTATCGAGTCCCCATGCTGCTTGACGCGCTCGTCCGTCGGTAGGGTGTCCGCTCCGGCTTTTCGGCTAAGGTTGAACTCTACACGGCGGTAGAGTGCGCGGTGATCGGTAATGTGTTTCTTTCGTAGCTGCTCATAAGAGATATTTCGAACTGATGCAATCGGACGTGAGGCGAGTGCGACGACCTCAGCAGCCGGGCGATCGGGTAGAGCCGAGTAGCCTCTGTATCCCGTGGCCATGCCGATCACGAGGACAACGGCGGAGGCATTCTGGATAGACAACGTTCCATCGTCATGCTGTTCGAGATGCCCATCCGTGGAGTGAACCTCAAGAACCGCAGCGAAGTACATTCCCTTTCCAGGAGAGCCATCGTATTGCACGGGATCGGGGCTGTTCTTGTAATTCGGATCGGACCGACTGGGCGCCTTACCCTTCAGTAGCATCTGATTCGTCTTACCTGGCGCGGAGTTGGCTTGCAGTTGACTCTTCCAGCGCAAGCGGAAGTTGAGTCGACCCTCCTCGCTCGACTTCAGGCGCATGATGATGAGTTGAGACGGATGAGAAGCGAATATCTCTCTCGTGTATCTGCATCCATTAACTTCATAGATGGTCGTTGCGATGGCCGAGTCGAGGTCCAGCTCGCGCCGGTATCCCGTCACGTCGCCGGAGTGCTCGAAATCAAGCAGGAGATCGCCCAAAGGCTCGTAGTTCTGGTTGAACGGCCCCTGCATCTTGTGGCACTCTTCGTCGGCTCCGTGATAGTCCTTGTCTTCGAGGACCAGCTTGCGAACACGTTGCAAGCTTTTTGGCGCCGCCGGGTTATTCCAGTCCTTGGGATATCCGGACCATAGAGTGTCTTCATTGAGGGCGATTCGTTCCTGCGGGACTCCGCCAAAGACCATGGCGCCCAATCTTCCATTGCCAATGGGAAGTGCGTCGACCCATTTCGATGTGCTCTGCTTATACCAGAGCACGTGACTGGGATCGGACGATGACGTGTCTTTGCGAGGCGTCTGTCCTGTCTCGGCGATAGCTGTTCGCTCGAACCGCGATGAGACCGCCAACGAACTGATAAGAGCAAGGAATCGCCGCCGTGTTGTGGCAAAGTTCAAGAATATTCTCCGCGTGTAGCAACGCTTTCGTCAGAAAGCGAAATGATAGTGATCAGTGGGTGGAGCGATTCGATTGTAAGTCGATTCTGCTCCACACGAGGACCGATATCAAAAGGTCAATTTGAGGCCAAGTCTGAGATACCGTTCGTCCGTAAGCCTGCTCCCCGCATTTGTCGAAGTGATCTGGCCAAAGCCATTCAGGCTGACGATATTTGAGTAGTTCTGATTGCCGGATGCATCCGTTCCGTACACTACAGACGATACATTCGTGTTGCCTGGATTTGCGAAGTGCGGTGTATTCGTGAAATTAAGCGCGTCGACACGGAACTGAAGCATCCACGGCTCACGAATCGCGATGGAACGAAACAGGCTCAAGTCGAGATTCGCTGCACCGGGACCATAGAGACTGTTGAAGTTTGCGGTTCCAAACCGCGCCTGTGTATTGGGTACAGGGCGATAGGCCGTCGGATCGAAGTAGGGATTGGCATTGTGCCCGCCGAGAATCCGCGCAGGTTTCACCTGGTCCGCACGCTGCTGGCTACCCGGAGCGTTGAGACCGGTCCCGTCCGCACTGATGGAAAACGGTGTACCGGTGTGAGCGGTAAGGACTCCGTTCAACTGCCAACCGCCGGCCACTGCCGCTCCGATGCCATGTTGCAGAAACGGTTTATTCCTGCCAAAGGGCAGTTCTGCGATACCGCTTAGAGTGAAGTTGCTCCGCATGTCCCCAGGGCTGGCGACTCGGTTCAGGTAGAAGTATTGCGGGATTGGGATGGCTGGGCTGCCGTCCGCGCGCGTATCGCAGCAGGTCGCGATCCACTTCGACCAGGTATATCCAGCCTTCAGCTGAAAGCCGCTCGCAAACGCCCGTCCGAGGTTAAGTTGCATGGAGTTGTAGTTCATCGCCTCCAGAGGAAGTACCTCCACCTCCCCTGCGGTGGTGCCGAAGAGTTTGTAAAACGGCTGGCTGGCAGCACCGCCGCCCACCTGGCCGTAGTTGATGTTGTATCGAGTGTGTTGGTGAACGGTGTGGGTTCCGACATATCCGATTGAGCCGAGCCATCCTTTACCGAAGTCCTGCTCGACGGTCATGTTGTATGACTCGACATAACCACGTACGAAGTTCTTGGGAGACGTCGCAAAGGTTGCTCCAGTTGGGAGAGTAAGACTTCCGGAGCTGATGTCCGGCGGTTGGACCACGGGAATACCTGCCGCTAAGGGAGCAACGGCAGTATATGGGTTGGTCGTAGTATCGGAGTAACCGATATTGGCGGGATAGTTGTACAGGCCGTCGCGGAACATGTTGATTTGTTCAGGCGTGAGAGCGAACCCTGCGCGCATGACGGTACCTGGGATGGGACGGTAGGCTATGCCTCCTCTTGGCGCGAAGAGCGTCTTCTGAACGCTTATACCGCAGTCCATTGGGGTAGATCCGACGCCACAGATGAGGTATTTGTTGGTTTGGAAATCAAAGCGTTCGATACCGCGGGTGGCGCGCGTAGGAACCGGGTAGTACTCCCAGCCCGTTCCGTAAGTAAGCGTGAGCTTTGGAGTGATCTGCCACTGGTCCCGGGCGTAAAAGCTGTACTCCCAAGTGCGCAGTGTGAGAGGCGTCGGGTTCATGCTATTGGACCGACTTGTCGGTAACCCGAGCAGAAAGTCAGCGTAACTATTGAAGTTCGTCAGTGTGGGGCCGCCATTGAGGATGGTGGAACCTCCTCCGAACGTAAACTGCGTCGGCGTCGTTTCGGTGTGGTTCATGTGCTGCTGGCTGACGTTGGCGCCGAACTTCAGATTATGCCTGCCCAGTGTCCACGAAACGTTTGCCGAATACTGGAAGACCGGGTCGTTGTATTCGAGGTATGGATAGGAGTAGCCATAGTTAGAGTAACCGGTGAAGTTGAACTGCGGGAGTCCGCCAGCTGACGGCAGCGAGCCAAGGTTTGTTCCGGGAATTCCCAGAACATCCGCGCCTGCCTTCACATTGTCCTGGATAGGAATGAGGAGTTGGTGGGCGCGCGTGAAACCCCAAGACCCATCGATAAGGAGATTCGGCTTCACCAGATAGGTGGCACCGATTGTGGTTGCATAGGTGTTGCCGTGCTGGCTGGGCGTATTGGAGCCTCCAAGCTGCTCTCCGAAGACGGGAACCTGGGTGCTGCTATAGGGATATGTGCTGTACCGGCCAACCAGCCTTAGTTTAGAACTAGCATCCCAGTTGAACTTTGTATCGATTTTTTGGAGCCG